>Ga0116229_10012019_pt1 | contig 12597 bp, 4 predicted proteins | sample S1TSphgellanicum_3_FD_87313 | JGI IMG/M metagenome (GOLD analysis project Ga0116229, IMG submission 87313) | Host-associated microbial communities from peat moss isolated from Minnesota, USA - S1T2_Fc - Sphagnum magellanicum MG | ecosystem: Host-associated > Plants > Peat moss > Unclassified...
CCATTACGCTGCACAAAAGATCTTGGTTATGCAAAAGATCACACCGGAGTAACGGAAAGGCACTGAAATGGAGCCCTGATTCTTGCTGCCTCGACAGGCACTTTCCATTGGTGAGTTGCAACTGGGCTGAAATCATGAGGATAAAATTAATGGTAGGAATGTTAGGGACAGGGTTTTAATTTATAATTTTATAAATTTTTTGGAAAATTATTTATCATTTTTTTTGAAATTATGGTACACAACATTATTCTCAATTTCTTTTGTGAAAAGGGTAAAAGAAAATTCAAAGAAAAAAAATTCTGGTTAGGAACAATTGCTACACTAATAGTATAGTAAGGAAGAGGAAAAGAACTTACAAGAAGCTATTGGGAACTCACTAAAAGAAACATGAGAACCATACCAAACCATGGAAACCCACCAAACCCCTAAAGTTCCTCTCTCAACAAAACTTTGTTCCACATGTGTCTTGTTTCATCTTCTGGAGTTCTTCATGCTTCTACTTTTGTTTGGATCTGTAGTTAAAAAATTTGAGGCAAAGGGAGAAGTTGAAAAGAACTCCAAGGAATAACTTTTTGCCTATCCAATTTGGGTTCCATTTGAGTACCATGTGTAACGTACTTGCACATCCCAATCCACTTAAAAATTGATTCAATAAGTGAAGAATCAAAACAAATATTCAAAATCAAAGATAATTTTGCTTCATTCTTTTACTAGGGTTCAATGTTTTTACAAATCTTTAATTTTTAAAAATTGTTTGCTACTTGTGCCCAAAATAAGTTATTCAAGTCCATATGTTGAGTCTCAAAATCCAATATGTCACATATTGAAAACTTCATTGTCATTCACCCTCTATTGAAATTTTGACACCCTTCAAAACAAAGTGGAGCAAATATGATATCCCTTCACCAAAAGAAAACCCTAAGTTTGAAAAATGAAGGGACTTCTCTAAGGGTTTAGGCCACCTTCAAGCTCCTTGAAAGACAAATGGCAACCCATTGTAACTAAAGGATGGAGGGGGGAAAAACAAAAGCCGCTCCTTAGCCTATCCTTCAACCTATCCTTCTAGACTAGGTATGGTATGGAGGTTGCAAACCCTAACTTTGTACCCAATAAGTATCTTGTTTAAATGTATATGAACTTTCATACAAAGTCAAGTACATTCTCTCATACCATTATTCATACCAATACCATATACCCAAGTCAGACTCCGTATACCAGTACAACACCGATTGCAACCTAAACCCTAAACCCTAAACAGCTCATCCCTAAACCCTAAACCTTTATGTGCATTTCACCTAGTAGCCATGGTTAAGGCTATTCCAATTGGGTTTTAATTATGAGTTTGAGAGGTCAATTCTAACCATGGGTTAATGACAAATGGTTGATCCTGACATGGGTACCTAATGTCCTCCTCCATAGTTGATTAAGAATAATTAATGCTCCAAATATTTTTTAAAAGCTCTTTGTGAAAGTAATATGCCAATTATAACATCTAGTGCAGATTTTATGTTGTAAAAAATTAATCATTTATAAAAAAGAAGTTAACAGAAATCCGCCTCCAAAAAGCTGCTAAATTGGGCGGGGTACCTAATTGGGGTATATTTTTGTTTTGCTGGCTATATATATATATAGCCAAATTGATATATATTAAGAATTAAAAGTAATTAAAAAATCAAGTGCTTTTTTGAGATTTAAAATGACCATAATTGGATCAAAATATAAGAAAAATTGCCAGATTTTCATACATGCTTCAAACAAATAAGTAGCTGAAAATGTATAGAAGGATGTTTAAATTGTTTTACTTTCATATTTATCTTGTAGCCAAATCTGGCTAAATCTTCTTCTTCTGGATCACCATCACCACTTTGGCTACATCACAAAATTGACCCAAAAAAAAAAACAGTGACATTATTTTCACCTACCTAATGTAAGCAGCATATTATTTTTGTTGGTGTGAAAAATCACCAAAATGCGAATTTTCTAAATAATAAATTAAAAGGGAATATTCTGTCAAATATTCTCGTATTTCCTGAAAAAAAATCGCCAAATTTCGATATATATATATATATATATGGAAACATTTTCGCCACATGTGGACTTGGTAGCAATTTTTTCAACTAGTTTCGCCAGGTTCTAAAAACCTGTCACCATGTAACGCTATATCCGTCTTAGGATGGTAGCCAAAAACACAAACATCTGATTTTATTATTTATATATATATTATATCACTGAATGGGAGAGAAACTTATACCAGAAATAAATTATTGGGTGAGGGGGTTGAATTTATTTATTTTATTTTTATTTTATTTTTTTATTATTATTATTTATTATGGGAGTCGACTGGCTCCTTTTTGTAATGAATTTGGGCAGTCGGTGCGGACTACGGACCGGCCAGTGAGTTTCTGTTTTTGTCGCCAAATTAGATTCCCAATTCCGGCCCACCGCGTTTTTGTTTATTATTTTTAAGACTACCCGTCGGTCGCACAAACGGGCAGCCAAAAGAAAGATTCGCGCGATCACAGTCACGCGCGCGGTTGCTGCACTCCGAGCTTCTCCTCTTCCTTCTTCTATATGACGACGCTCGCTCTCCATTGTTTCCTCTTTCCCTCTCTCTCTCTCTCGCGTTGGAGTCTGCTCTCTCTCTCTCTCTCTCTCTCTCTCTCTCTCTCTTTTCGCGCACTTGTAGTGGCTTACAGTCTTCTCTCCTCCCTTCCTATTGTGTGTTGGAGCCCTGATTCTTATAATCTTTTGAGGTCGCATCAATTTTGTAAGCTTTGTTTTTTATTGTTTGGTTGGTTTGTTTTCCTTTCTTTTTTGGTTTTGGTTTTGGTTTTGTTTTTTTGCGGGAGAGAGGGGAGGAGATTTTAGAACGAGATTTGATTTGGAGGGGGGTGGGGAAGTTATTGTTGTCCTGAGGGAGGGCGTGTACGAGGACGTTGTGGAGGGGGGGGGGAGGGGGCGGGTCCGTTGGTCGGTGGGCGTGTAGGGTGTCCGCTTGTTTTTTTGGGAGGGGTGTGGTGGTAGTTGTTGTTGTTGTTGTTGATTTAGTAGTACGCTCGTGTTGTTAGGTACCTACGAACGACGACTACTACTACTACAAGTATCGGGGAGATTATATCGTGATCCGTGTTTCCGTTGTTGCAGTTTTAGTTTTATGGGTGAAGTTGAAAAGAAATAAATAACTAAAACTTGGATGTGAGAAATATTTTTTCTGCAAGCAGGCAGGCTCACTGATCACATACTGAGAGCAGCACCGTTGGAGCTTGCTCTTAGAAACTATTCTAGACAGCTTTTGTTTTGGAGATCTCTCTCTGCTGAGAAAAGGAATAATATCTCTACAGGAGACGACTACTGAGGTTTTTTCTCTTTGTGTGTACACGTGTGTGTGTGTGTGTGTGTGTGGTTTTTTTGGTTCTGTTCTGATTTCACCATCTGCTGCATTGAGCCTGAGAATTGCTGCCAGACATTCTCATCCTGTTGCAGATTAAGTTGATCTGTTGCAGATGGCCATTGAGGAGACGTAGGTTATTTTTTGGAAATGACGTAGGTATCCATCTTTCTGGCACTTGCTCCTCCTCGCCTGAAACCAGAATTCGAATTCTGTCTCTTCTTATATCACGCGCCAGACTTGCACTTTGGTGAAGTGATTAATTCTTAGGGAAGTTGTGGATTTGGTCTTATTTCATTCAATTCTGATCTATCCAGATCATTTATCCTTTAAAATAGTCTCTAGAGCAACTCTGCTGCCGCATGATCCATGACCAGCAGAGAATTTCAAGTGAACACCACTGGTACTCTCTTTCTTTCTGCTCTGGGGCTTCAACATGCAGCAGCAGCAGCGTAACCGCCAGGTCATGAAGTAGTACTAAGCTTCATCCTGCTCCCGGAGACCCATAAAACACAAAACTTCTTCAGGAGGCCGTCGTAGCAAATTAACTTGAAATTGTTGATGATTCTTCAGGTCTTGATCTTCAAGGCAGCTGAGAACGTCATACTCTGGAACTAGTCAAGAATTACTTTGGTCATTAAATCCTCCAGCTGCAATTCACGAGCTGTGAAGCTGTTTTTTCACGGTCAAACCAAAATGTACCAAATTAAGAAGTATACTGCAGCAAACCCGGCAGGCAGCTTGATGCAACAGCCGGGACTACATCGGCCACAACAGTCCACGACATCGTCACCGGCACATCAGCAGCAGCTTCAAGAGCGACCAAGTTTATATGGTAGCAACAGCAACGGACTCCTCTCAGCTGACGCAGGAGTCATGAATTCTTCTTCTTCAGCTGCTGATCCCAAGCCGCGATTGCGTTGGACTCCGGAGCTTCACGAGCGTTTTGTAGACGCCGTCACACAGCTTGGAGGCGCTGACAGTAAGACTTTCCTTAATTCTTCCCACCCACCATCATGATCTCACTCTTTCTGATCAGAAGCTGCAGCAACTCAATCCCTGTATGCAATGCATGCATGATGATCAATCTCACAATGCCTTCATATCTCTTAAGAACCCAAAGACCATCTGACAAAGATCACAAGATTCAGGGAGTATCCATCCCTCAGACATTGAGAGAAAAACCCAGGCGTTGATTCACTCAGCAAAAACCTGTACCACCCACCATTGAGAAAAAACCTTAAGTCCATTCAGAAAAAACCTACTTCCATTCAGAAAAAAACCTACAGTGTGTGCAGGCAGCACAGAGTCAATTACACAAGAGTAGGTACCTTCTTCCCATGTCTAGATGGATGGCAGCAGCAACAGCAGACATGAAATGAAGTGTGACATGAAGTTCATAATATTTTGTGTGACAATTATTACTAATCCGAGCCAACTTTCTTTTTGTTGAATCCTTTTATGCAAAATGTGTGCAGAAGCAACACCCAAATCTGTGATGCGAGTTATGGGTGTAAAGGGCCTTACCCTTTACCACTTGAAAAGCCATCTGCAGGTTAGTCAAAAGAACATGTATCAATTCTTAGTAAATTGTTTTGTTTCCTGATTCTTGCACACATGGAGTGCAGATGCCACTGCCAGGGAAATTTCTATATTTTTTTTCCTTGTTTTTTCCCTTCTTGTTTTCCTTTCCCACTAGACACACAGGTATACAGACATATATATATTCATGGAGTGCAAATGTATGTTTGTTTTTCCTGACATGTTTCCTTGTCTTATATTCAGTTCAGTTTGATGAGTATGGTTCTTTCCTCTTCTTGCCACTTACAGTATATTCCTCATGAATCATATTACTTGGAACTCTCAAGATGGAATTTAATTTGCTCACAAATATCTAATTCTCCCATTTTGTTTCATTTTCTTTGATTTCACCGAATCTAACTTGGTCTCGGTTAATTTGAGGAAGCTTGTGTTGGCCAAGTGAATTTCACTGATTTCAAGGCAACACAAGCTTCCTCAAATATATCCTCTTGACTAAATCTCAGTAGATAACTTATTCCTCGTGTCCTTGGGTGAATCAGCCCAAGAAATGGGCATGGTTTCTTTTTAGCTAACTTCTTCCTCCTAATTAGTTTAACATCATATTATGTCTAATTCTTGTCCAATTTTTTTCTTTTTATGTTATCCTTTGTATGAAGGTTGGCATGAAAATTTCCAATAGCTCAAATGGCAAGTGTAATTAGTCTTCTAAACAGATATTTAAAAGGACACTCTTCCAGATTCTAATCTATTTAAATGAATGAGAGGCTTTTTTTTGTAATCAATGCAAGATTTTTGTGTGGTGTTTCCACCTTTCCGAATCCTCAAAAAGGATTCTTCCTACAGCTGCTTTATCTGATTTGAGGAGCTTTTCAAAACCTACTTACTTTGTCCTCAAAACATCATGCTCTTCAAACATTCACAATACTTTTTTTCTTTTGCCCCTTCCTCATTCGTCCTTTGGTGCCTTTTTGGTTTTTATTCTTTTTGTGCTCTGATTTATTCTTAGTTTCCTTAGTCAATTTTCATCTCTCTAATGTCTTTTAAAGTCTTTTGATAAAACCCAACATCATGGCCTGCTGTCCATCTAGTCTCTCAACAGACGTTGGTTAATGTGTTACATTGACCTCCACCCATTGCCAAGAGGTAATGAAGTCAATGGGGATGTGTTGAAGGTCACAGAGTATGTGTGTGACCATCAGTAATGTTTACACAACTCCCTCAATAATTATTTGATATGCTCTTAGGGTTGAATCAAGCCCCTCTCTTTATTCTTGTTCACCAATATTATCACCAGACCTGAAAATTTCTACAACCTGAAATTATGAGTCAGCTCTTTGGTTTTGCTTAAATCCTAAGTTACAAGAAGTTCAAGCAATAGTTATGAAGATATAATAATATTTCATGGTCTCCTTGCAATTAGCTTCCGTGCTGCCTTCTTGCAAAGAAAGTGAAATTTGGCACAAACAATGTAGTCTAACAGTTCTGATTCCTCAACTTGGTGATCTTGGTCTTGCAGAAGTTCAGACTTGGGAAGCAACTTCACAGAGATACTAATGTGCATGATGCCAATAAGGATGGACCCCATGGTATATATTCTCTCCATATGGGTGTCGCTCCCTCCTTATATCTACTACTCACTTGAGAATCCTGGGGACACCATTGCCTCCTTTTTCTTGAAATGTTGTAACTTGTACATGTGTGGGGCTGGCTTCAGGGTCTAAACTGCTTTGTCTCTGGTTAATAATCTCATTAAGATATAGAGGTTCTTGTAATCTTTTTTTCTTGAGAGACACACACATTTACTTTGTGCTTTAGAACTTAGAAATGACTGTTGGGTTCGTGGGGTCTGCCTCGTATGGAAATGTTTTGAAGTCCCTGATTGATGCTAATCTTATTGGCCTCGTGTAAATTTTCACTCTTCGCAGGGTCTTCAGATCATATGCAAGTAACAAGTACTACTGCCTCCGATAGTGTGGCTGCTCTCCAAACCAAAAACCCTCAAGAGTATGTGACAGTCTTCTTATTCTTGGCACATTGTTATATGTTTGGATTGAGAGCTCACTGCTGTAATAATTACAGCCTCTTCTCCAAGAGTATCATCTTCTCTCTTTACTTTGTGGCAAGTGATTTTGAATGTGATTTCTTCTGTATTATTAAAGTCCATTATGCCCTTGAGAAATTTTCTCAGTAATGGATCCGATCACAACCATTTTTTGTACGTCTTCATTCTGGTGATCAAAATAACATAACTAATGGACACACCGAGTAGTGATTAGACCAATGGGTTTGTTCGCATGGTGATTTTACAGTAACATCCAAATCACAGAAGCAATTCGCTTGCAAATGGAGGTCCAACATCGTCTGCAGCAGCAACTTGAGGTAGGTACCTTCAGTTCTCACTTGCAGCATTGTGAGTTTCTTGCACTGATCTTAAGTTGAGTATTTGATTATTCTCAAGATCCTTACATGCATTCCATAGGATCCTTAGTCCATAAATGTGGCTATTTTGTAGAGTAAATTGTCGGGCCTTCACATTTTTGATTCTGAATGGGTTTTTATATGTAAATCTATGCTGTTGAGATGATCAATGACAAGCTCAATTGTTGGCAATTGAATGAGCCAGGTTCAAAGAAACCTCCAGTTACGGATTGAGGCACAGGGCAAGTATTTACAATCCATTTTGGAGAAAGCAAAGGAAACCTTAGCAGGACATACATCCTCATCTCCAGGGCTTGAAGCTGCACATGCAGAGCTCACCGAGCTTGCATCCAAAGTAGGCAATGACCCATCAGGCTGTTCTTTCTCCTTGATGAGCTTACCTGGAATTCATAACAATCCTGAGTTACTACTGCAACATGTTGTGGATCCACGAGGAGGTGCATCCTCACAGCAGCAGCAGCTTCCACGCCAGCAGTCAAGGATGTCAGATTCCTCATCACAGAAGAGCTACCTGACCAGTCTCACAGCTAACCCTGAGGACAGCGGGGGTGCTTCAGGAGGTGGTGGCGAGCAGCAGCAGCAGCAGCAGCAGGCAGCAACAGGTAAGAAAAGAGCTTGCAGTTCCTATACTTGTAACTCAAAGGATGATGATGGTGAAGGGCAGCAGATGGTGCGACTTCGCAAGATCATGAGTGCTAACTTCCTGCCCGTGCAGGGATTGTCCGACAATGTTAAAGCTGAGGACAGGCTTGCTCAGGCAGCTGCAGCTGCTGTGAAGGGCGTAACCAAATTGAAGGGTCCCCCCAATTCATGGGCTGCTGTAGCTTCTTCACAAGACAGTCTCTCATTCAGTGCTGCTGGGATGGGGGGGGCAGAAGGAGGTGGCGGCAAATTTTCTCCTACAGTAGCAGCTGGTAGCATGATCATGAGGCGATCCAATGAGGCCACCACTGGCTCCTCTTCACATGCCTTTGTGATGGAATCATCAGGTTCAAGGGCTCCAGCACTTGAGCGACCCACACCCAGGAGGGGTGCAATTCAACCACAGCCGGTGGTGGAAGATAGCAACAATACTGGTGGTGGTGGATCTCCCCATACTTCCTCTGCGGCATCATCACAACACCAGGGTACTACTCCATATCGTAGTGACATGCAGGGAGGAGCATCCCATAAATCATCATCATCAGCAGGCCAAACAGTTACAACCCATCATCATCATGTGAAGGTAGAAGGGCCTCTTGATTTAAACCAACATGGACATCATGGGATTGTGATGCCAAGAAGTGGTGAGCTGGATCTTAACACTTATGGCTGCTGGGAACGGTGATGAGCCCCCACACTTTCAATGATGATTTACTACTGTCTCTCACGTCACTCACCGCCTGCTGCTGCCAGCAAACTTTCCACAATTTGATCATCATACCAATCAGTGTCTGTTTGACAAGTTGTTCTTCCTGGCCTCAGGTGTAGCAGTTTCCCAACATTCCAGTGGTTTTCTCACCTGCATGTAGTTAGACTTCCAAAAACTTCTTTCTTAAAAACTCAAATCCATTCACTGGATCTGTTTGAAATCTTACCAGACCCCTCACCTGATGTTTCCACCACTTCAGGAAACAACAGCCTTATTCATACCAGAAGAGACAAAACTCGAGGAGTTCATCATTATGATTGTTGTGGAGTTCTTCTTTAGAATAGGTAGATAGATGGTGCCCTGAGAACTTCATACAGAACAGAGTTTGTCATACCCCCAGACAATATGAAGAGAGCAGCATCTTTGACATCTGTTGCTCTGGCAGGCTTCTTGTGGCCCAAAAGAGAAAGAAAAGCTTTTTTAGATCTGCTCACTGAATATGGTAACTGTCTCCCTATATCTGCATGGCTTGCACTCAAGTCTACCAGGGATCATGAGAAACATGTATAGCATCATATACTTCGACATCCTTCCATCTGGAGTCACTACAGAGTTGAAGATGCCCCCATCCTTCAGTCTAGATATGACAGAATCCACATGCGCCTTTCTTTGGTGACAACATTGGATTTTTGCAACTTCATGGTATCATGGTTCTTCCAACATGAAGTGTAATTCATAACTCGAACCCAACCTATTAGCTGAATCAAATCCTCTTATCTGTTAATTCAAGTTGTGGTCACTTCAATTCATGGAGCATCTGCTATTTGTATGGATTCAAATCTGATTCAAAGCTCAATCAATCACTCATCCGAGCTCAAATCAGGATGTGCACTATTAAGATAGCTTCTCAATGTGCACTATAGGAGATGGCTCCTATAGTTTTCACTTCCTATTGCTGCACTAACTCAATGAGATGGCTGCTAATTTTTAAGTTATTTATGCTGCTAAAAATTCAAATAAGTCCAAAAAACCACACTTTGGAAGGAAAAATCAGTTGAAGATGTGGTAACACTTGGGCCAATGGCACATGCCACAATAGTTATTATTGACACATAGAATGGGACAATCTAAGGTAGGTTATAATGACCTTGATTACTTTAGATCACAAATTAACCACCTAGCATGTTATTGTTTTGTAAAGGTCTTCTAAGAAAACTCCTTATGACTACAATGAAACTTGTCCATAGTTCAGTTGCTTTCACCCAATAAAGGTTGTGTGCTAGCTTGGCCAACTAGGAAAGATGGTGGCCCATGGTTCATCTCTGACGGTGACCAATAATAGACTTAAGCCCATCGATAACTAAAAGGGAAACAATTGATTATTTCAGTGGATTGACTAACATGATCCCTAAAGTTCTTGGCATCTAGGAAAGCATAAGCACATCACTTGTTGCAAATCAAGTTGCAAAGCAAGTTGTTGTTTCTACTTCTCTACAACCAGGTATGTTTGCACCTATTGTCGCCATCTAAGGTTCTCCAACTTCTCTTGAGGTGTCATGTTTAAGATATTAGAAACTCACAAGAAGGCTGAAATGATTAGGGTTTGGCATATCTAAGGTTGAGGCCAATATTATCAATACTAAAAATCCTGTCATTTACAACTCATCCTTGTGCGACTACGTGCAACCAAATGTCGCCTACAACTACAAATGGTTGCCTATGCAACTAATTTTCAAATTTGGATGAAGTTTGGTCTTCTTTTCAACTAGGTTGCAACTATGACCTATTTCATCTTTAAATTGTGTTATTTTTTATAATGCCTTTGTATTTTTTACAACATTGTATATACATTTAGTTGCAAATGGAACCAAGATAGTCACATACTAGTTGTATAAGGTATTTAAGCTACCTAGCAAGGATGTACTTAGATATCACTACTACATATTGTGCCTTTTTGCAAAGGGCCAAACAAAAAACCTGAAGGGTTTGCAAAGCAAAAACAACCTGCCATAGTTGCGATGCGACATGCATCGCACCTTGTGGTGCACCACCCATCGTTAATTTATAATGTACCTTACAATCATCGCCGCACTTTTGCGACATATACCACAAAGAAAACTTTGCGACCCGCTTAGTCTCCGTCCACCCTAGCAATATTCCACACTTCGCAACGTTTAATCATACTCAAAACATCGCACATTTTACAATACAAAAAGTATCGCTAAAAACTTTGAGAGTCACAAGAAATCGCAAGCTTGCGTTATTCGGCGCCTCGCATTTTACGTTTGAATATGTATCGCAAACCTCATCACAAATTTTTACAAAACTTTCTGGTGGTGGACGTATCGCAAGTTGCGATGTGCGGTAGCTTGCAAATTAGTGAAAGGGTTACTGGAGAAGGCATTTTCGCAAAAGGTTTCGCAATGTCATCTAATTTATCACGGCCTTTTTTTAATCACAAAAAATATCAATGACATTGAGGTAGTACATGCGGTAGTGCAAAGGACAGTAGTACAAAGTTCCCAAAGGGCCTACTTGCAGAACTATAAAGGCTGAAATTATTGTGAACAGTTCCATTGTGTCAGGATCCCTTTAGCATTCGCGATTTCTTCAGGAGAGAGCTCAAGAGGAACGAGAGGGTTGGCAAAAACGTGAAGGAGGTCTAGGAATTCAATTAGGGTTAACAATAGTTCACGAGATTTTTGGGTTTAGGGTTTTGAAACCTTTTTGCGTTCAGAGATTTCAGCTATGGCCGAAGATTTGGAGGCCATACCTTCATCCTTGTCAGTGCAGTATCCGACTACTAGGGAATTACAGAACAAATTGAGAGAGATTTTGAGAAGGATGAGACTAGAGCATCTGTATTTGATTCCTTGGGACATACATGATGGCACTTACCTTGATTTCTACAACGGGAGAATAGATCCAAGATTTTCTGCAATAGTGAGAGGTAAACCAACTGAATGGGACTTGGAATTTGTAGGAGATTCATTTCAATTACCTTTGGAGGGGCATGGATTTTTGTCACAAAAGGATCCTTTGTCTGAGAGGTATTTTGCACAAGATAGAGTAGTCTCACATGGTTACAAGATCTCACAGTGCAAGGATCCCGAGCTGATGATGCTCTTTCATTTTTTGATACCAATTCTCCATCCCAGAAAGCCTAGTTATATACCAATAAAGTGGGCCAATACTGTCATGGCTTCGTGGTCAGGAGAGAGGGAGATCAATTGGGCTTTCATCATGCACAAAGTGATACAGGATGAGGTTAGAGCATTGGGGCCTAAGAAGTTGTGTTATTTACCCAGTTATTTGGTTCAACTCTATGCTTATGGGGACTACTAGCTAATAATAGAGAGGCATCACAGAGTTCTAGTTAAAAGAGTAATTAAGGAAGTATATGGTACTTCAGAGGATGAGTTCACTGATGAGGAAGAGGTAACTTATGAGGAGACAGATGAGGAGAGCACTAAAGTACCATTAGAGGATTATGGTGAGATTGAAGGAGGAGACCAGAGTTTTTACATGAGTTCAGATCAGCCACAGAATACAAATATGATGGAACCTTTGATGGCAACAACAGTAATGGACTCATAGATTTCTAAACCTCAGCAGAGTGGGACAGACACCAGAGGACTGGTTAGTGCTTTGCTGAATCTAGGAGAAAGATAGGAAGAGGGACAAGGACAACATAGACTAGACTCTAGGGTCGAATTAGTTATAAGGACAAGGGATATGGAGACTCAAACAGACTAGGGGAGTGAAATCCAGGGGAGTGAAATCCAAGGAGGAATGGGGACAACTCAGATTCCCATAGACTATATGGATACAAGAATGGAGCAACTGTATCCAAGTCCAGAGCTGGGTGATGAGGAGG
>Ga0116229_10012023_pt1 | contig 12594 bp, 12 predicted proteins | sample S1TSphgellanicum_3_FD_87313 | JGI IMG/M metagenome (GOLD analysis project Ga0116229, IMG submission 87313) | Host-associated microbial communities from peat moss isolated from Minnesota, USA - S1T2_Fc - Sphagnum magellanicum MG | ecosystem: Host-associated > Plants > Peat moss > Unclassified...
CGAGAGCCGCGCGAGCGCGGCCTCGGTCAGATCGTCGAGCACCGTGAAACGATGCTCCCCCGATGGTCGGATGTAGATATGGCAGCCGCGCACGTTGCGGTACTTCATGAGCGGGAGCCGGTCGAGCACCTCGGCCGCCGGGATGCCGGCGAGCCGGGGGTGCATTCCCCGCTCGCCTAAGACGCCAACATCGTAGAGCGGCTCTTCGATTGCCGATAGCATGTTGCGGACTGCGATCTCAACTCGATCCATGGGGCAATACCTCTTTGGATGTTGTTTTCTTGGGAGGGAGGGGGGCGGGGGAGGGAAAGGCCCCCGCCGACCGTTAAGAGCCAACTCCGCCCCATACGAGGCGGCATAGAGCGGCACCCGTTTGTCGCCGGTGCCGCGCGATGGCAAAGGAGGAAGCCCGCACTACCTTAGGAAGGCAAATCGTCTGATGAAGGCCTCAAGAGTTTAGCTGCCGTTAAGCTGCCAATAAGCGAAAAATGGGTGGTAAATAGCAGGTTTTTGGGAACTTCACCCAACGGAAGTACCCTGTTTTCTTAACGACTTACGCGAGGTTCTCAAAACTGCAAAACCTTTATGCGTCGGTTCGATCCCGACCCGCGCCTCCACATTTCTCGATGACTTAGGCCAGAGGCTCCCACCCTCTGGGTGCCGTTTCGCTTCCAATAAGCGAAAAACCGCTTTTGCGGCAGCCCTTTGCGCAGACGAGGAAGCGGAATTTCCTCTGCCCAACTGACGCTCAGCGACTCGGCCGTGGTTGACGTGCACTACGACACGGACGCAGATGGCCGTGTACGCCGGTAACCTTGATACGCCTTGGGACGACGGCTGTGATGTTCTTCACGTTCTAGAAGCCTCTTCTTCACCAGACGTGCACTCGGCTCAGACGTCCTTCGTACTGATCAGGCCCTCCTGTTTGTCTTTCGCGCCATATGCGCAACGCGGTGGCGCGACCGATCCCCTGGCTTGCTCCAGTGACGATAGCGACGGAATTGGTTCCCATGGATTCCTCGTTGTGGCGGCGCAATGCCCGCCTGTATCGGCGGAAACAATGCTGTCGCCCGGGCGCTGTCCGGATTCAAAACGGCTGCAAGCTTCCGGCTCCGAAAACGGCCTGGAATCGTTCACAGTAAATGGCAACTGTGTTGAAGCGCTCCAGGTCTGTCTTTGCAGGGAGGTTATAGTCCTGATCGCCTGCGTTGCCTTTCAGAGTGCCGACTTCAATTAATGCCAAAGACTTTCCTGGCGAGGGGCTTTGCAGAGCCGGATCGTCGGATGCGGCAAGGACGACGTGCACATCGGGACCGTTCGATGTGTGAAAATCGCTTAACCGCAGAGTCAGCGTGCCGTCGGGCTGGCGCAAGACCGTTGCGCGCCCGCTGGTCTCATGCAGCTTGGCGCGCAGCCTGCCGGTGTAGATCGCTTGGGCGCGGCCGTTCGCGGCAACGGGAGCCGGCTCGTTGACGCGTTCGTTGATGAACAGCTTTTCGGGACGGAACAAATACCACAGCGCCGTCAGAATGATCGCAGCAACGAATCCAGATAGGATTTTGTATTTGCGTAGAAAGACAAACATGGCATTCACCTGTCGTGCATTTGCGGTTCAAGGAGAGGCCGGCCACTATGGAGTCGAGGTGGCCGGCCATAGGCGTTGACAAAGATGTTGGACAACAGCTAACTCGTTCTACTTCTCAAGCGGCGCCGTGCCGAAATTTGCATTGAAGCGTTCGCAGTAGATCGCTACGGTATGAAACTTCGCGAGATCGGTTCCCGCGGGGATTTCGTAGTTCTGATCTCCCTCGTTGCCCTTGAGTTTGCCTAACTCGACGCGCTCGACGTTGCTTTTCAGGAAATTGTCATTGTCTTGCGCGTCATCGGCGGCAATGAGCAGCACATGCACATCGGGACCGTTGGATGTTTTGAAGTTCGTGAGTCGAAGGGTCCGCTTATTGTCTGCTCCCTGATAGACCGACGCGCGGCCGCTGGTGGCGTGGACCTGGCCATGGAAGGTGCCTGTTTGTATAGGTGTGGAGTCTTGAGCATATGCAGTGGTCATAGTGGCGGCAAGGAGCAAGAATGCGATGCCCGCTATTTTCCGAAGACGATTCATGATGGTCATCCCTTTCGAGTTGTATACAGCGTTGGTTGTTGTTTGCGTAGAGGCGCTTCTTGGGTCAACCTACGGCCTTTCGTTGCAGAAGCCTTGCATGTTGTCTGAAAGCCCAGTCAGATGACCTTGAACCGCGAAGTGGCCAGCTAGGGGCCGGTGCATCTCAGCGTCGAAGCCTTGAGCCTTCAGCCTTCAGGAAGTCTTCGACAACCGGGCAGACGCCACCGAATGTGCAGGCACAGGTCGCCGGAAATCCGTCAGCTTCAGGGACTCGAAGTCAAGCGGCATTGGCGAACGACACCTTGGGGAAGTCGATCTCAACATCCGTCGCGATGTTGAAGTAGTTCGTCAGGACGTTCAGCGCCACATGGGCGATGATCTCGGCGATTTCGCCGTCGCTGAAGCCCGCGGCCCGAACCTCGGCGATGTCCCCTTCGCTGATTGCACCCTTGTTGTCCATAACCTTGGTTGCAAAGGTGAGCGCGGCTGTGGTGCGTGGGTTGGAGCCATGGCCTAAGCGACTCTCCGCGATCTCTTCAGGCTTGAGGCCCACCATCTTGCCAATCGCAGTGTGCGCCGACAGGCAATAGTCGCAATGATTGCTCTGCGCGGTGATCAGGGCAAGTTGCTCCCGCGTCTTGGCGTCAAGGAGACCGCCGCCGAGCGCTCCGCTGAGTCCGAGGTAGCCTTCCAGCACTGCGGGTGAGTTGGCCATGACTTTCGTCATGTTCGGCACGAGGCCGAGTTTGGCTTTGACGGCATTAAGCAGTTCTTTCGCTTTGCCGTTCGCCGCGCTGGGTTCGATTGCGTTGAGACGTGACATAAGTTCCTCCAGGATGGTATAAGTGTTTCCCATCACGGACAACTTAGTTCACATGAGTGGCGCTTCGCATCGTCCGTTGCGTCAGACAGGCTCGTCGATTGGTCGGAGAATATCTCAACTTTTGGACGTTGCCGATCTACTCTCTGAGGAAGCCACGCTTTTGTGCCATGAGTGCCGCTTCTGTACGGCTGGTCACTCCCAGTTTGCCGATAATGGAGGCGACATGCGTCTTGACAGTGCTCTCTGAGACAGCGATGTCGAAGCTGATCTCCTTATTTGCTTTACCCTGCGCCATCAGCTTCAGTACCTCTCGCTCACGGTCAGTTAGAGGGTCCAACATTCGCGAGTCGGCCAGTTTCGCTCCCACCGGCGGCGATAGATACCGACCTCCGGAATGAACCGCTCGAATGGCGCGACAGAGTTCGTCCTGGCGTGAGTCCTTGAGGACATAGCCACGCGCACCGGCGTGCATTGCTCGATAGATGTCCTCGTCGCCGTCATAGGTCGTGAAGAGAAGGATTCGGGCGTTGGGGGACTCCGCGAGTATCTGGGTTGTGGCCCCAAGTCCGTTGAGCTTTGGCATCTGCAGGTCAAGTACCGTCACATTCGGCTTGAACTTCCGGTGCAGGGCGACAGCTTGCTCTCCGTCACCCGCCTGGGCGAGAACCGACATGTCTTCTTCCGTGCTCAAAATCAGGGCCAGACCTTCGCGAGTCACGGGGTGGTCGTCCGCAAGGAGCAGCGTAATTACCTCGGGCTCACCAACGAAATCGTTGCTCAATGCAATACCTCCGTTGGGTCGTTCAATGGCCCCTCAAGCACAATTCGTGTGCCTCTTCCCGGAGCTGAATCGATTGTGAGCGCGCCGTTGATGCGTTCCGCGCGTTGTCGCATACCCGCAAGTCCGAATCCGCCACCGCTTGCTTCCGCCAGCACAAAACCAATGCCATCATCCTCGACGGTCAGTCGCACCAATTTGGGGGTAAATGTTAAGTCGATATTGATTTGTTTCGCTTGCGCGTATCGCTGCGCATTACCCAGCGCCTCCTGACATACCCGCAACAGATTGACGGCGGTCAACGGGTGCACACTTCGCGTGTCTCCTGAAACGTTGACAACGGCGCGGGTGCCCGTATCTGCAGTTGCGGTCTCAACCAGCGATCTCAACGCAAGTCCGATGTCCTGATAGCGTTCGTCCTCCTGAACGAGAGACATCACCGAGCGGCGCGCTTCTTTCAGCCCCTTGCGGGCAAGGGTCTCAGCGCGGTCCACGCAGGCCCGCGCAATTCCGGGGTTCTTCTCTGAAAATCGATTGGCCGCTTGCAACTGCATCAGAATACCAGTGAAGTTCTGGGCCAACGAGTCGTGAATGTCGCGAGCGATGCGATTGCGTTCATCGAGAATCGCCGCGGAGTTCGCTTTCCTGGACAGCCTTGTCAGATGAACAGCCAATGCGAGATGATTTGCTAATGCGCGAATCAACTCCCGCTGCGAGCGTGTCATATCCACGCTGCGGCGGAAGCCCATTCCCAGCACGCCGACGGGTTGGTCGCCAACCTTAACAGCACAGGCCAGCATCGAGGTCCGCCCATTTTTGTTGTGCCACTGCATCACTCCCGGCCATACATAGTCCTGTAGGTCAGGCGCACTTAGTTCCACCAGTTCATCCGTGGCCAGCAGGTATTCAAACGCCGGAGTGATATCAGCCGCAAATGGAAGTCGAAATATGGAAGGTTCATCAGGACCGGCCTGATCACTTACGGCGCCTTGGCGGCTCCGCAGAGCGAGATTCAGGGTATGGTGATCGGGATCGTAGTCCAGCCAGCAGCAGGCGTCGGCACATGCGTGTTTGCACACCTCTAGCAGAATCATCCCTGGCATTCGCGAGAGATTCGATTCTGTTGCCATTCTTCGCAGGCCATCCGTGATCGCTTTGTTGGCTTTGGCGAGTTCAGCCGCCCGATTCGTGGCGGCATCCTCGCGCTCCCTCGCGATCGTGGCTCTTTGCGACTCCAGGGCAAGATCAGTGAGTCGGATCGCAAGCGTCATCTGGTGGGCCAGCGCATAGGCCAGTTCGATTCTCACGTCGGTGAACTGCTCTTCCATAGGGATGTAGATCACGAGAGCGCCAAAGGCTCGATCTCCCGAGCGGAGCGGGACATTCAGATGTTTGCGGACGCCGCGTTCGATGCACCAGGACGCGAGGTCGAGTCCAAGCGGCGAGAAAACAGCTTGTTGAGTGGGATCATTGGGAAGGTCATGGCTGATGAAGTGCGACCGTGGCGCATATAGATCCGGAGCGCCGGTCATATCCCGAGGGATGACAATACCCTGGATTCGCGGATCGTGCTTCATGTCAGAACCTTGATGCACCCGGCCACTCCTGCATGTCAGTCTCAGCTTCGCCACATTCGGGCCTTCGTGTGTCCAGTATTCGACCACGGGCGCGCCGAACTGCTGTCCGATGATGATGAGCAGGCGACCCGCGAACGAGATGAGATCGGGCTCGATCGCGAGCGACTCGATGGCCTGCCGCATCGCATCGTTGGCCTTCGACAACTCCGCGGCTCTCTCTCGTGCAGCCGCCTCACGCTCCAGCATAAGGGCTGTCGCTACGGCCGCCCGCTTGGCATCCTCGCCCAGATCCAACATGCGGATGGCTACTGCTGCCTGGTTCGCCACTTCTTCGATGAATCGCTTGTCTTGCGGCCTTATCTTTCGACCGCCTTTGATTCCGATGCCGATCGAACCGACTGGAACATCGCCGGCAAACAGGACGATGTGGCCGACGTCGGACAACTCAAAACGAGCGGCATACTCGAAGGCGCCCGGCCATGCGAACTCCGAGGGCGAGATTGGCGCGAAGTCCGGGGTGAAGAGTCCACGTTGCTCCGTCATGATCCTCCATGCCGGTGTGATGTCGTCCGGGAATGGAGAGCTCCATAGTTGCAGCTCTTCGCCGCTAGGCCCAGGGCGGAGCTGTCCATCGATATATGAGGTGTCCAGGAGGAGAGTGCGCGCTGTCGGATCGTGCCGGAACAGAAAGACATGGATTGCGCCCAACTCCCGGGCAAGCCCTGTCACTATGTGGTCTATCGCTGCGTGAAGGTCATTCCCCTCGGCCATCCGGCCTAGCGTCGCGCTAAGAAAATTGCTGATCCGGTGCGCTTCGACCGCGCGAATTTCCGCCGCCGCCTCCTGTTCCCGCGCGATTGCAGCCTGCTTCGCTTGCTCGCTGAGCTCCAGCATCCGGATGACAATTGCCGCCTGTTGGGATAACCCTTCCAGTAGCGGAAGATCCGCCGGACTCAAGGTCCTTCCGCCGGTGAAGTGAAGATGAAGGGTTCCGACCGGTTCATCTCCGGCCATCAACACGCAAAACGCCATGTCGGAAACAGACTTCGATTTCGTCCAGTCAAGTCCACCCGGCAGGGCAAATTCTTTGATCGGAATTCCGCACTGGTCGGAGTACATCGAGGCGACGAACGGACGTCGGTGAATCCGACCGAAAGCAAAAGCGGGTGTGATGTCGGCGTCGTAACCCGAAGACCAGAGTCTTATCTCGTTGCCGCTCGGTCCCCACCGGGCTGTCTGTCCAGTATGAAAAAGTTCCAGAGTCAGCAGGTTGGAACTCGGATCGTACCGAGTCAACCCGGCGTTCGCGGCGCCGGTTCGATTCACGATCTCCGCCATCACCTGTTCGAGAAAATCGTGAACATCGCAGGCCCTATTTAAGCGAGTCAGGCTTGCAACCAGGATCTCCGGTATCGAAGGCCGCTCGGTGTAACCGGAGCTAGAGGCTATCGAATTCGGTGTCAACGCAACATTGGCCACTGCCGCTCCGTAGATGCCCTATTTCACCACTCGTAGTCTATACAGCCTCAACTATCTTCTCAATTCGTCCCGAAAACATCCGCCAAAAGTTGAAAGGACAGTCTCCGATCCGCCAAAAGTCTAGAAAAGCCTATGCCGTTTGGGCCCGCATTCAATACAAATGAAGGATGTTTCGCGGGGGAGGGCTTCGATACCGTGAAGCTGGCTGTTATCTCCCGGGTTGCGGTCAATCGGCGGAGATCCAACTTACTTTCGAGGAAGGTTATGTCAATCCAGTACGAGAGCTCGACCATTCCGTCTTCCCATCCTCCGTACCGCCCCGGGATGGCCTTCCCCTGTTTGACCGAAGATATGACGAATCGGCTCCATGCTTATGGACGCAGCGAGACCTTCGCCCCGGGCACCGTCCTGTGGTCTCGCGGAGAACGGGAAGTCGACATGTTTGTGGTCCTAAGCGGAACGGTGCAGCTTTATGCCCGCAACGAAAGCGATGAACGCATTACCGTTGCCACGCTTGAGGAAAACCAGTTTTCGGGGGAATTCGATCTCCTCAACTCGAGGCAGAGTCTGGTAGAGGGTTGCACCGCGACTGAGAGCCTCCTTTTGCGCATTCCACGCTTCGATTTGCATCGCCTCATGCGGGCCGAGGGTGATATCGCGAATCTGATCATGCAGGCAACGATCTGGCGAAGGCTCGGGATTGTCGAAGCCGGAACCGCGGGTGTCACTTTGATCGGGCGCCACTCCTGCGCGGATACCAACCAGTTGCAGCGTTTCCTCGTTCGCAACACCTATCCGCATCGGGTAGTTGAGCCCGATGCAGGCCAGGTCGCCGGTTCCGGAAGCCACACTTCTCTCGTGGAGCAATACCTTCTCCCATCCGTGGTTCTCATCGACGGTCGTGTTCTTCATCGGCCTTCTATCTCCGAGTTGGCCGATCAATTGGGGATCAACGAACTTCTCGACCCTGACACTATTCACGATCTTGCGATCGTCGGGGCCGGACCTTCCGGCATGGCGGCCGCAGTTTACGGTGCATCCGAGGGCCTTTCGACCGTAGTGATTGAGGCCATTGCGCCAGGAGGACAGGCCGGTACCAGTTCAAAAATTGAGAATTACCTTGGATTCCCGACCGGGGTGTCCGGTCAAAGCCTGGCACATCGCGCATTGGCGCAGGCCCAGAAGTTCGGTGCCCGCTTTCTCGTCTCGAGACAGGTCGCGTCCATCGAGCAGGTCACCGGCGTTCATCATGTCAGATTGGCTGGGGGGGCTGTCGTACGTTCTCGCGCAGTCGTGGTCGCCACGGGCGCCGCATACCGCAAGCTCTCCGTCGAAGACTACGATCGCTTCGAAGGGCAAGGCATCCAATACGCGGCAACTCCGATAGAAGCGTCGATGTGCAGGGGGCAGGAAGTTGCGGTCGTGGGAGGCGGCAACTCAGCAGGGCAAGCCGCAGTGTTTCTCGCCGGTGTCGCGAAACATGTTCACCTTGTCATACGGCGCGGATCACTCGCCTCTACCATGTCCAACTATCTGATTGGGCGCATCGAAACCTCTAGCCGGATCACGGTCCATGCTTATACCGAGATCGATCGGGTTGAGGGTGACAATTCCCTTCGATGCGTCACCTTTGTCAACCGCACGACAGGCAAAAGCATGGTGCGTCCGATCGAGAACCTCTTCGTCATGATTGGCGCCGAGCCCAACACGGGATGGTTATTCGGCACACTTGCGCTGGACAAAAAGGGCTTTATCCTTACTGGGCAGGATAGCGGCCTCGAAGGTTCGCGCTACGCCACAAGCACTCCCGGAATCTTTGCCGTGGGTGACGTTCGCTCTGGGTCAATCAAGCGAGTTGCATCTGCTGTCGGCGAAGGATCGGCGGTCGTGGCGGAGATTCATCGCTACCTCGCCGCGCAACGTGAACTCGTCGCCGCCTCCAAGTTGAGCCCCCATGAATCCAGGGCAACCACGGCATTCGCAGTTGGCGCGAACTACTGACTTTGCTCCCGTCGATGCCCTCAACCGCGACCCTACGCGGTCTATGCAATGAAAGAGGTCGATGCAATGACGAGCCGCCCCCCGTTACCGCCCTTTACCCTTGAAACCGCCGTTCAAAAGGTACGCCTCGCCGAAGATGGCTGGAACTCCCGCGACCCGCAAAAGGTCGCGCTTGCCTACTCCATCGACAGCCGCTGGCAAAATCGCTCCGAGATCCTCCACGGCCGCGAACAGATCATCGACCTCCTCACCCGCAAGTGGGCGCACGAGGTGGACTATCGTCTTATCAAGGAACTCTGGGGCTTTAGGGACAATCGTATGGCCGTGCGCCTCTGCTATAAGTGTCATGATGCATCCGGGCAGTCGTTCCGTTCTTATGGCAACGAACTTTGGGAGTTCGATGAGAACGGCCTGATGACCTCCCGCCACGCCAGCATCAACGATCTAGCCATCTCGGAAGCCGAGCGTCTCTCCCGCTGGCCATCAGGCCGCCGTCCCGACGATCATCCCGGCCTCAGCGACCTTGGTCTATAGCGGGCGGTCCTTTCAGGTCGTTCGCGCAGCATAAATTCATTGCCGATGGTAGCAAAACGGAGAAGCCACATGGGAACAGGTCAACACCGCTCATCGAAGAGACGCCGCAGCCCGTTCAATTCTTCGCGCGTCGTGCATACGCAGCCACCTTGGACCGGTTGCCGCACATGGCCATGCTGCACCAGCGCCGGGTGCCTTTCTTGCTCGTATCCAGGAAGTGCAACGCGCAGCTCGAACACTTTCGCAGCCGTCGCGGATCGCGCTCTGTCAGAAGTTGGGCGGTATCTTCCGCCAGTGGACCAAAGACGTCACTTGGCCGTTTTGGCGAAAACGAGATTCCTTTCGATATACCGCCCTTTTGCATGGACAGTTGAGAGGCCAGGGGATGGCGCTGCAGATGCTGGTTCACGCACTCAACAAACTCCGGCGTTACGACCGCACCACGCTCCATCCTGCGGAGTTCCGACCGGACGAACTCACGAAAGGCGAGGAGTGCCTTCATGTCTTTGGAGTGGGCCTTCGACTGGGCCGCTTTCCAAGCGTCTAGAAGCGAGGGGGCAGATAAGCCAGCCGCTACCAGCCACCGGGCCAGAGCGCTTACATCCGGCAACAGTTCAGTCGGCTGGCCGTCGATCAACGGAGACGTGTTCACGAAGTCCAGGATGAGCTGATTTCCGACGAAGAGAAATCCGTCCCGCCACTCCTCCCTAGTTGTCGCATGCGATATAGCTCGCTTCATACAGGAAATGCCTCTCGACAAAGTATACACCGATAAAGAATCGTTTTACCGGTTATTAGACTCTGATGTGTTGTGGCGGGAAAGTACTGATGGCCCCACCAGGAGATTGTTATGACCGCATATCGCAACGCAACCATCGACGGACTCAAAGTCTTCTACCGCGAGGCAGGCCGCGCAGAAGCCCCAACTATCGTGTTGCTGCATGGCTATCCGTCATCGTCCCACATGTTCCGCGACCTCATCCCACAGCTCTCAGGCAAGTTCCACATTGTGGCGCCGGACTACATCGGGTTCGGCTACAGCGACAAGCCGGCACCGGACAAGTTTGAATACACATTCGCCAACATCACTGCAGTCGTCGAAAAGCTGCTCTTCGGGCACCTTGGTCTCAAGCGGTTTGCGATCTACGTCCAGGACTACGGCGCTCCGGTCGGCTTCCGTCTGGCCAGTGAAAATCCGGAGGCGATAGAAGGCATCATCGTGCAGAATGGCAACGCCTATGTCGAAGGCATCAGCGCGGCCTTTGATCCACTCAAGGCGTTCTGGGCCAATCGCACGGCGGAGACAGAGGTTCCAGTCCGCTCCTTGCTCGCCGGGGAGACCACGATCTACCAGTACACCCATGGCGCGAAAAACGTGGAGCGCGTGAGTCCGGACGCCTACACCTTTGACCAGTTGAATCTGGACCGGCCGGGCAGCGACGCGATCCAGCTGGACCTGTTTCATAACTACCCATCGAACGTCGCTCTCTACGACAAGTGGCATGCTTACTTCCGTGAGCGCCAGCCAAAGACGTTGATCGTATGGGGAAAGAACGACCCCTTCTTTACCGTCGAGGGCGCACAAGCCTTTCTGCGCGATTTGCCAAATGCGGAACTGCATCTGCTCGACACGGGCCACTTTGCGCTCGAAGAAGAGAGCGTCTTCATCGCCTCTCGTATTCAGGAGTTTTTCTCGAAAGGGTCCGCAAATTAAGCCAGGCGGACCCAGCCAGGTCCTCCATTTGCCTGCTCAAACTCAGCCGAGCCAGATAGGCTCGCGTTTCATGCAACAGAAAGGAGCAATGCCAATGCAAACTTCAGCTGCAATGCACATTCCCTCGTCAGAGCCCAGTTCCCCGGGCTTCACCCCGGCCAAGGCGATCCTATGGGCTACTCTGATCGCCGGGGCGCTCGATGCAACCGACGGCGTCGTATTCTTCGGCCTGCGCGGGCTCAACCCGATTCAGGTACTGCAGTACATCGCCAGCGGCGCGCTCGGCGCCTCCTCCTTCAATGGAGGGCTCGGCACCGCCGCGTTAGGAGTCTTGATCCACTTCCTGATCGCGGCCGTGGTGGCGTCCATCTACATCCTTGTCAGCCGGCGACTTCCCTTCATCAATCAATATGCCATCCCGTTGGGGTTGTCCTATGGCGCCGCAGTCTATCTATTTATGACTTATGTTGTGCTGCCCAGTTCGGCAGTCGCTCCCAGTAGCTTTTCGCTGGCCGCTCTTCTGAATGGTCTGATCGGCCACGCAGTCTTTGTCGGTCTCCCTATCGCTCTCGCAGCGAGAAAGGTTGCCGCATGAGCTACCCAGAACAGGCAAGGCCGACCGTCGTCCTCGTCCACGCGGCCTGGGCGGACGGCTCGAGTTGGAGCCATGTCATACCCAGGCTGAGAGCTGAGGGGCTCTCTGTTATAGCCCCTCAGCTGCCTCTCACTTCGCTTGAGGCCGACACACTTGCGCTCAAGAAAGTGTTGAGCAGAATCGTGGGTCCCGTTGTGGTCGCCGCACACTCATACGGGGGCGCCGTCATCACCTATGCCGCCACCGGAGAAAATAAGGTCAGGACTCTGGTGTACATCGCCGCCATGGCGCCAGACGAAGGTGAGACAGTTGCCGCGCTTCTGCATCGGGCCCCGTCACATCCACTTGCGCCGACACTGTCGCCAGACTCGGAAGGTCTGCTTTGGATGACGCGCCAAGGTTTCGCAGATGCTGTCGCTCCTGGCTCTTCGGCGGATGAACTGGACGTTATGACGGCAGTCCAGATACCGACTGCGGTGCAGTGCATTACTCAACCCATGGGGATCCCTGCGTGGCGGGATAAACCTTCCTGGTATCTGATCGCAGAGGAAGATCGCATGATTGCGGCAGAGACCCAGCGCTTTATGGCTCAACGCGCGAATGCGACCATCGTCTCGAAATCTCTCGACCACACTCCATTAACGTCCGCTCCACGGGATGTAGCCGACATCATCCTCGAAGCGGCGGTCTCGATGAACGAGATCCGCTAAAGATATTAAATCTCCATTGCGGCGCTCAACGTGCGTCGGCTGACTGCAGATACGGTCCGGCTTTGCGCCCTTGCCGCCGCGTTTCGCTTCTTGAATTCATCAGGATAGCGAATACCTACTATAGTGACCGGCGTTAACGCCTGCCCCTCACAGATCATTCCGACGTCGAGCTATTCGCACCTTACTATGCTGACACTCGCGTCAATGAGAACCTATGGACACTCGGCTGTGCGTTTGCATGGATTTGACTTTCAACCCTTCCGA
>Ga0116229_10012024_pt1 | contig 12594 bp, 7 predicted proteins | sample S1TSphgellanicum_3_FD_87313 | JGI IMG/M metagenome (GOLD analysis project Ga0116229, IMG submission 87313) | Host-associated microbial communities from peat moss isolated from Minnesota, USA - S1T2_Fc - Sphagnum magellanicum MG | ecosystem: Host-associated > Plants > Peat moss > Unclassified...
GGGCCTTGGCCTAAACATGGTGGTTTTTTTTTTTTTTTTTTATATTAAAAAAAGACCTTTTTTTCCCCCCCCAAAAAAAAAAAAAAAAAAAAACCTATAGAATCAAAACCTCATTTGAGGCTTTAATCAACCACTTGCATGGGTCTAGCAATACAAGCTTAAATAGTTACATTTGGCACACCCAACCATGTATGCATTATGTGACCCAACACCCACTAGTGCACTAGCCATTGAAACCCCATTATGATTAAATTATGGATGAAGAACATCATCCACAACTGAGTTACCAAGGTTCCACATTGGTAACCTATCCTATTAGCCCTCCTACTTCCCCCTTTCCCTACCCAAGTAGTTATTTATGCAAGTGGGTAAGTATCAAAAGTGATTAGGTTGGGGATGCAATTGGTTACTATGTAGATAAGCAAGTAGGTAAAACACATGGTGGCTATTAGGCAGGTAGATACATGTGTGTGGATAGTACATTAGTTAACCACTGTGGTTAGTTATGGGCCATGAATACAATGAAAAAGTGTTTCCTATCCACACAACATCCATCCTTCCTAGGGTGTGATGGTGGGTGCTGATTTATTCTAGCCATGTTGGAATAATCAGCCACTAACAAGCTCCTTTAATCTCATCTTTGAAGGACTAATAATTTTTGGGTCTCTCATGATTTTGAAAAGGTTAAAACTTGAGATTATGGAAGCCTTGCAAAGTTTGAAAAATGTCTTGCAAGTACTTGCAAACAGATAAAGGGGTTGTGGTTTTAGTTCAGATTGAAAAGGTAGGGTACAGACCTTGAGAGTGGGCTTTACTGGGATTAAGCCTGCAATCCGCTCTCTTGGGCCCCATTCCAGTAAAGCCTATGATGGCCAAGGGCTTTATAAAGTGTTGAGAGAAAAATACAATACCCAACATTCTCTCCAATTACACTAAAAAAATCAGAGCACATCTTTACATCTAAGGGAAAGCCTTGTTGTCTTTGTATTATGTCTTGGGAACTAAGGATGGTATAATGCCTTAACTCTTGGTAGGGTCATCCATGGCAAAATAACCTCGAAGCTCCGTCAATCAAAGATGTAAATGATGAGGGCTTGAGAATATTTGAAAGTGGACTATGACAATTTCAAAGTTTTTTTAAAGTACATAATCATTTAATTATTCATTTGTGATATATGTTGATAAGTTTAAAATGTAATAATTTATTTATTTTTTGTGAAAACACCCTTTAGTGTTTTTTTTAAATGGTACATAAATACAGTAAGAATGTAGAACCAATCAATCTTTATCTTCTAACAATAATTGATCAATTATCGTATTAATCAAATGGTTCAATTTGTGTTGTGGGGTATTGCATTTTGAAGAGATTAGTCAAGTCCATATATTTAAAGTCTTGGGGGATCTCCTACTAATCCAGGTCTTGGTGGGTGGAGAATTTTTTAAATAAGTGCCAAGTTGCTATGAATACCTACAATATTGGTGTAACAATTTTAAGTAATTATTATTCAAATGTGATTTATCACGATCCAATGATAAAAAGAAGTTTGAATGTTGATCTTAAATGGATCCTTAATAGGTGTTATGAAAAACAATAAATAATCATTTTGGAAACTTTGTGTACATTATATTTTCCATGCGACCATTAGTTTAATATGAAAATTGGTATTATAAATGAGTGCAACACTTAAGTTTATGACATGCGAATGTGAATATGAGCAAGGAGGAAGAACATACATTGACATAATTTGGTGTTTATATAAACAAAATGGTTTCAAGTTCCTTTTCAATCAAAGGAATGTAAACATTTTTATCACTAATTGGTGGTTTTGAGCTTCCTATCAAGGATTTCCACTTTGCATTGATTTTCAACTTTCCATTTGAAATACATAAGTTGTTTGTTTATTTATATTTTTTTATGAAAATATTTAATTTAATTTAGAGCTCATTTGTAAAAGCTATTGAATTTGAAATCTATTTGAAACTTCACATGTTGCTAGTTGATCTCACTAGCTAACATATATTTATAGATTATTTGAAATATGTTTGTAGAGTTCTTCTATTTTCAACATAATTTTTTTCTATGTTTAAGGACAATTTGTGCATTTGCAATGTGTACATGTTGTATATTATATTTTTGTTGCCATCCTTATGTGGATTGTATTGATATTCATCAAATGATAAACTTTTAAAACGCCAAATTTTGTGGTTGTGCAAGATGTTAAAAAAACACATTGATTAAATAGACAAGTTTAAAACCTTACTATTTGGGATCCCTTAAATCATTGTAGCAATGTTCCTTGGCAACATGTGATCTAATTACAATGTGATTTTTATGTTGTTGACATGACTAAATATAATTGATTATGTGTTAAGCAAAAATTATATATGATTTAAGAGTACAAAAATAAACATTAAACCATGAAATTAAGGAATACAACCCCCAATTCAGAACAAATATGGGCATGTTGTTGTATTGATGACTTTGTTGTCAAGGCTTCCCTATCATGATCTCCATTTGAATACCAAAATCAAAAAATTGAAAATAAAATGCATGAACTTATAGTCCGTTGTCAATAGAAGGATCTTTTGAACAAAACGAGACTTAGCAACCATACAAAATTACACTAAACTGAGTACCCAAAAGCCCCAAGAAAAATTAGAGAATGTTGATAACTTGATTGATTAATAGTTGTTATGTGGAATCCTTTTTTGGTGTTCTATTCAACTTATAGCAACACATTTTGAATTGCTCTTGACAAATAATCCAAGTAAATATTGTGAAAGGTAATCTTGAAGCAAGTGCCAAAATTTGGTGAATATATGGGTTCATTTATAACTTATGACAAGTTGACCAAAGGGTAAATTTAAAGCTTCATGGAAAATTTTCATATTTTTGATATCATTCAAAAAATATTCCTAATCTGTATGTTATTTAAACTATAGCTATAAAAATTACCACCAATTTTTAAAAAATGGACTCTATTTGTTGGAGACGAATAAAAATTAGTTTATAGAAAATGGTCACGTGCAATTATGTGTGAACAACAATATAACTCCCCAACACTACATTTGGTTTTAAAAAATTGTTTATGTTCAAAAATGTATTTAAAATTGACATATATACACCCAATATCACTCCTAGTTTCTACTCCTTGAATTTTGAAGTTCTCAAATGGTGAAGATATGGGTTTATGAATATAAAATTTTTAGGCTTGTGGTTTAACCAAGTCCTCATTATTTACTAATTGGAAACACTAATTAAGGGTGTGCACATGCTTAGTCATGTTATAATTGTTACACCTTGTAATTGGTTGTCTTGCACAATACATGTTTCCATAATAATATGTCCCATCCCATCCACAAATCGACTTCTAAAATGGCCAACTCAAATGCTCAATATTAAATCAAATTGCAATTCTTCCAAAAGGGTTCTTACATTGGAGGTGAGCCCATAACCTTACTACCTATCAATATGAAGCTTTTTGAGTTGTGCCACAAGCTTTCAAACTCCATTTATGTGACTTGGGAACATAAAAGTGCCATTTTACAATGGTTTTCCAACAATGTTTTGTCTCCATCAACATTGCAAAAACCAAACCAATATGAGTATTAAGAAGTTTACTATCACCCCCACTATTGATAACCGGATTTTTTAATTTAACATTCAAAGGGTTGGAGTCTAACAATATCGGTTTTAATAGTACAATTTTTTGTCAATTTTGTTGGTTTTCGACCAATGTCTTTGAGGTTTATTGAATCAAAGTGATGGGTAAGGTAAGGTATTTTAGCTTTGACAATTTAAGTTAATTTTCATTTATTTCAATTTTTTTACACACCTTTTTTGCCCCCCTCCCTTTCAATTATACCAGAACTTGTTTGTCATGTAACCAACTCTCCCATTTTATCTATTCCAATGAAATATTATTGCTTCAATTTACATCTTATGGAATGAAGAGTGTTTTTTTCCAACAATTTTTGTGACTTTTTTGAATAAAATATTGGGAAATTCTCATTTCTCCACTGTAAATTCAGATAATTTTGATAAAATTTTGGAAAAATTTGCCAACTTTTTGGTATCAAAAAACTGGAATTAAAATTTTTTAAAAAAAAAAAAACCCAGATATATTGAAATCATCTTTTGTTATTTTCAAGGTTACAAATTACAATGGTTGTGCACAAAACATAGAAAAGCGAGATACTTCTATTTCCAAAAAAAAGGAGGGCACAACTACAAGGTCAAAATTTACAACAGTATGTCTAAAAATCAAGACACATTTAATGAAGATGGAAGGGGGGAAAATCCACAATTTTTTTTGGTAAAAAAAAAAAAACCAAGAATTTTCTTTAAAAAATCTAGTGAATTTGGAATTACTTTGCTACAATTTCACAAAATGCTCAAGAGAGAAAGTGAGAGAGAGAGAGGGGAGCAATGGGAAATTTTTTTTTGGTTAAATTGCAGTCTAGGGAAACTTCAACTCTCCAAGAATCTTCAATTACTCTTGATGTATTTGAAGTACATAAAATGGCCATGCCAATGTAGTACTACATGCTTCATTCACTATTTAATCTTTCATAACCCTTGTTACCTTGATGGCTTTTGCACATGTCTATTGGATAATTATTAATTAATTAGTTAATTGTGAGAAATTCTCATTTTGAAAAAAGAATATTATTTAATATTTTAAAATTTCCCTTGACACAACAAAAATATCTTTCAAAAACATATGTTTCAAGAAATAAATTCAATCAACATTTCTTTAAAATAATATAATTTGTGCCATGTAATTGCCAAGGTACTATGGTATTCATTCATATGAATTACAAATGGTACCCTAATTGCAAATGGTCATGATTTACTAAGAATCAATTCATACCAATATTGTGGCTTGCAATATTGTTATCCATAAAGTAACCTTATGTTTGAGTTTGGATTTTACCTTCCTTTACCTTCCAATGCCTACTATTTGTTTCGTGAACCAAATGTGTTGAAATTGAATATGAAATAGTGAAAATCAATATTTATTATAGTAAGATCCACTATTAATTAAGGTTGCAATGAAAGTTTACATACATTATGGTGAACTCCTTTTAATATCATTGCTAAAATGGTGCTAAAATGAGTTTCAACCTTTCTTTAAGGCTACTGTATTTTAAGAGCTTGACTTTATGATCCTATTTTGTCTTTTTGCCCAAACACACCTTTTTTTCATATTGGGTCTTTTCAACTTTACAAATAACTCTATTAATCTAGGAGTATATAGGGTTAGAGTGAACATTTCTTTGCAAAGTTGAGTTCTATTTTAACCACTTCAACAATCATTTTCAACAAATTTTTCAATTCTAGTTTCCTTTTATTACACTTTTGCAAACACCATTCCTTACTTTCATCTAAGTAACTCAAGCATTATGATTGATGATGCATTGGTCCCAATATAAATGTGTTTAATGTTATATCCATTGTAATTGGCATTGATGTATAGTTATCATGTTTTTGGTTGATGTTCTCTTTTTTGAATACCATGTACAATTCACAAAAAGAAAGCAAGAGGCATCCATCAAAAAGGGGTGCCAACCAACAAAATTGCTAATAGTAAGGAAAGGGTTGGCATAATTCACCAAAAGGTTGCACATATCCATACTTAAGAAGTGAGGAGGACACCTTTGCTAGAATTGGTTTAGGTTTTTTGCAAAATCAACATAGTTGCATATTAACTATTTAAACCCTAATAATAGACACGTGTGTTCTCACCCCATTTCCTCTCGACCTTAATACTTAAATAATCTAATGTTAAACTAATGATTTGCAAACATGTGACCAAGTTGATATGATCTTCCATACCAAGGTTGATATCATTGTCAATACTTAGGCATAAGCCTATATGAGACCAACATTGTTGCATAATTGTTGATTTGAAATTTTTTCAAGTTGTTTTAAAATGGGATAGTTTCATATGGACATATCAAATGAATTTTGCATTGCATTGTTTGGGATTACAAATGTTGGGAAATGTAGCACCCAAAATTTGTGTGACAAATTGATTTGCACTTTTTGTGAATGACTTGTTGAAAATCAAAACTAGTTATGATTTGGCCAAAAAATGTAAACATTATAATAATAAAAAATGGAGACACTACAATAAACATGATTTAGTTGTTTTTTATCATGCAAAGTTATTATTTCTATATTAAATATTGCTCCCTTCGTTAGCCCAACAATACAATTGCCCAATCTTCTTATAAGTCTTTGACTCTTAACATGTTGACCCACAACTACAAACTTGGTTTCCAATGAGCTATTGAGGCAATCACCCCAATATGATTGGGCTGGTTATGATAGGTAATTTTTCATTTAGCCTAGTGTTGAATTAATTTGACAACAACTATAAATCCCAACAAACTTGGTTTATTGTTTTTATATATGGCTCATGTATGTATGAAAAAATATACAAAATAGTTGCACTTGAAATCGTGAACATATATATTAGGTCTAGCCACATTTGCAACATAGAATTTACACATAATTTTTTTTATAAAAATTAACTTTTAAAATGGCCATAAGATCGAACTTATACTTTTCATATGTCTATGAATCTTGATGAATATTGACAACTTTTGCTAGTTTGGTGGTGATTTAGACAAATTGTCATAGCAATATTTTGAACCAAATTGAATAGTAAACTCTTGAAAAGGCGAAAAAGCTTGTTAAGACTTTAAGGTCCTCATGAACATTAGAAATTTGGGGAAAATATGAACCTATAACCCCAAAATCATTTAGTAGGGGTAAAGGTTGTTAAAGGATTTTTTATTAGAGGCATAAGCTTGGACTTACATGAATAATTTAATTGACTATTTTAGGTTTAAAATAGTTAGAAATGAATCATATAAACTTGACTAAGTTTGAAGAATGAATAGTATTCATAATTAATTGACTTGTTAATAGGAAGATGAAAAATTGTGGCATAATATTAACAACTTGTTGTGAACAAATGGGAATGTTTAGTTGACAATTATCCATCCATTCTTCCTCTAGAGTATACGAGGGGTTGTGGGTGGAGACTTGAACATATATATTTTTTCTCATAATTTTATATTGCTCTTTTGTGTTAAGCCTTGGGATAAGCCTTTTTGTGTAACAAACCCATACCATAATAAATTTATGTGTTTTTTTTTATTGTGAAAGATAATATGTATGTGTTTTTAGTGAGTGATTCCTATTGAAAAAAGTAATTAGGTGCATGCAATGAGACCCCCAATGGGTGTAGCTCACATAAGGATCAAGTTTTAGACATGAGGGTGATTTTATATCAAAAATGTGTAAGGTTCATCTCTTGTATTTTTCAAAGGTTCTTTTTAACAATGAATGAATATTGTGTGTGGTTTTAGTTGTACAATTTATCTATGTGTTAGCAAGGATTTAATTAAAAATTAACTTTCGTAGGCTTGGGCTATTTCTAAGCTACAAGCTTAGAAAGGATGTCCACTATATCATTGTAACAAAGTATAATTTAATGAAATTGAAATGATTCATGGCCAACCAAATCAATGTAAATGGGTTGATCCCAACATGGAGAAATTTCATATGACAGTTCACATGCACAATGAAATGGGTTTGTTCTAAACAAAAATAAAACCCTTCCAAATGAGTATGGCTATTTTTATTTTATTTTCCAAACAAGATTTTTCAAGCAAATTTTATTGCATAAAATCAGAGTAATGTGACAAATTTTAAAGAAATTTTTTGTGTAAATATGATTGCTTATTCACAAGACTTTTGTCATGGGGAAAAATGCAATGTCCAAATTTCCTACTTAACTATATTTTTAGTTTGTACATTGGTGGATATGTTGTACCCACAAAAGTGTGCTATTTTGATGAAAGACCATTATATGAACAAACAAGAAATTTATGTAAATAAAAAATCCTTATGAAAAATAAACACTTTACGAACATGAAGAAAATATGTTTAGTAAATACAAAACATGCTATATGAACAAGATTAACATCACAGTGATGCATGTCCTAAATAATTCCAATTACAAAAAAAATCAAATTTCACGACTTGATTGCATTTACAAATTTGAACAAAGAAAGAAATTTAACTATGTTTGTGTCATGATTATGCAACACATGATGATTTGGTAAATGTGTGTGGATGGAAATTTCCAAGGCTCAAGTAAATTCTATGATTGTCATAACATTTGGATTTTGTTTCGTACTCCTAGATAGTCAACTTACAAAGAACCAAAAATGTTCAATTGTGTATTGTGTATTCTCAAAAAGACCTACATGGACACCAAGAGAACCTATCCATAAAAAAAATTCAAATGTTTTGAACTCTTCCCATATAACAAGAACAAAAAAGTTCCTACTCAATTCATTGCAATTCACAACATAAAATGGTAACTCTTTGATTACTTAACTTTTGATCATATTGGCATGTATATGCTATTGCAATGTACCTACATTTTTTCATGTAATTAAAAAAATATATATACATTTTCAAAACTTAAAAAAATGAATATAGTTCATACTAGTTTAGTTGTTGGTATGAAAGTGCACCCACTACGAACAAGTGCATGTTGTAGTCTAATTCTATTTATGCCATATGTTTTTAAAAATTCTCATGTACTTATGTATCACTTTAACATGAAATCATTGTTTCTACATAAATTAATTTTCTTTTGCATAACACCTTAAAAAATCTCATGTACTATATCTCATTAATACACATATCATCCCCACTCATAGAACATTTTACCATTCATCGATATTACAATCCATTCATCTTGAACTCTATCCAAGCAAAATAACACAATGTTAATATACAACAATTTCACAACATCATATTAAACATCAACTAATTTCAAAATTAAATTTATTGTAACAAGAATTAAATACAAATTAAAAAAAGTTATTCTTATAAACGATGGCCATATACAAACCTTTTAACATTAATATAAGTTACAAAATTGTTCTCAAGGTTCAAAAGATTTAAAAATCCAATATTAATATCTTGTCTAACAATAATTATCAATCACATCAACATTGACATTCTCAACCGAAATCCAAAACAAACAAATGAACTTGAAAAGAGTTAGCAACAAGATTCAAAGCATCATCAATTTAATAACAAAGTTGCAAACAATTTGAGATCTTCAAATTGATCACATCTAGACCAATGCACCACCAAACCAAAAAAAAAATTGTATCACAAGACTTGTTTGAAGCTTATTGAACGGATTGAACAAACTTGTTCTCTAGTTGGGTGTGATTTCAAGATCCTCGTTGCCTTTTCACTCCATCTCTAAAATACTACCACTCAGGCAAAGTGTATCTTCATTGCTTCTCACCTCTCCTTGATGAAAGTGCAAGCTTGTTCTTCATTTGTTTCCTTTTTGGGTATGCTTAGTTTTGACACAGCAGAATTGCAAGCTCAAAAATCTCTGACTGGTGTTTTTTCGCTCTCTGGGTTGATGAGGTTATTTCAAGTGAGGATTCACCCAATTTCTTTATTCAGACTAGCTTTTTTCTGATCTTCTCTTTCTTTCTGTCTTCCAATGCACGAGCACAATTGATGTGAACATGGATGGACACTTGCTGTTCTACACAAGCTAATTGAGGACCAACTCCCAGAGCGTTACGAGTGGCCAGTAAAAAATGTTTAAGGCTGCTGCAAATGAATGAGAGGCCTCAACATGCACCCATGAAGCTCATCACTGAATCAAACTAAAAGTAAAAATCACTTTGGATGCACCCACATGACTAATTAATACAATGAGCAACAACACACACTCGTAACAAAAAGAAAAGGCAGGGATGGGGGAGAACCCATTCACAAGAAGTACAAGGCAAATAAAAGCATGAGAACACATGCGAACACAGGTAATAATAATAATAATAGGTCTATTTTTATATGAGGATTTTTGAAAGATGATATTTTGGCTTGTGTTGAAACTCGAGATTAGTTATAGAGTTATAACATCTTGAAGGATTTTGATTTCTTTTAGAAGATTTTTTTGAAGATTAAGGTATATTTTGGCATGGTGAAGTATTTGAGTTTCCATAATTCTTCTTTTTCCTTAAGATACTTTTATTGTAAATGGTAAGGCCAAAGTGTGACACACCCCTTGTTTTTTTTAAACTTTTGAGTATGTATATGTCAAGTTTAGTAAAGCTTTTCAAAACCAAGGCTTTGTGTTAATAATTTAGATGATTAGTCTTTTCCTTCTTTCTTTCTTTTTTAATCACACCTTGTCTTGTCTCAAAATGGCTATTGTTTTAATGGTCTTTATAAATGTGTTGCCATTTAATGTAAAATTTGTTTTGGGATGCTCATCACTTTGGCTCCATTAGAAATTTGAAAAATAAGTGATTGCCAATGACCCATTTTGATAGTTGACCAAACATTGTCTCAAGTCTCAATGTCAATATTTGATACTTGGAGCATATTGCATATCAACTAATATAAGGTTTATTGTCTATTCATGTTGATATCTTAAATCCCACCAAAAGACGTGAGGTCTAATATAAACATGCTTGATATGTGCATTTCAAGAGGATTTGAACACTCATATTCATACCCTAAGTCCAAATTGAAAAACCCTTAACATTGTGACTCAATTAGTATGTTGAAATGGACATATACCCACCCAACTCTAGTAGATACCAATTTAATATGAGTATCGAGACTAATTTCATTTTCACATATTGAGCTAGTATTGAAAATTGCCAAAATGTTTTTAAAATATGGGTACCAACATGAGCATTGAAACACTACATACTATGTAGTTACATATTTGAACTTGGGCATGTTCAAAGGGGGTAGGGGTTTGACTTACCAAGGTACATAACTGGGTTCATGATATCCAACCCAATCATATATAATAGATCAATGAATAATGATTTAGTTTAGGTAGGTTAGTTGTGATAGACTTGATCTTAAACTAGACTAGGCTCCAATTCTATTAAAGGATATTATAATACTAGTTTAGTGTGTGTGCTTGGCCCAAGTGTGAACACATTGAGGGCCCAACTGATTTTTCCTTCCAAACCCAATTTTACCAATTGGGTTGAATTTTCAACAACAACAGATCCACTCAAAAATCAATATCTTTTGCAACTTAGCTCTGAAAATTGTGAAATGAACTCTGTTAAATCTGACTCACTGAGGGCTTTCCAAAAACACCAAGAACTCCCCCACAAAATTCCAATACAATTTTCAGTTTTGATTTTATTTAATTTTCATTGAGAAAAGGGTTCAATATTCAATAGCTTCCACACCGTAGCTCCAAACAGTCTCAAACCAAGTCAGTGCACCTCTACTACTCATCGAGAGCTTTCTGAAGATACCAAGAGTGCGGCATGAAACTCCCATGGCTTGGAAGATCTCAGCATGACAAGACAATACAAAACAAAACAAAAAGAAACTACCTTGCTTCATAGATAGATAACACAAATCTTTTGAACTGAGTACTCACTTTCTTCAAAATGTTCGCGTGTATTAGGGTTTTTTTTTTGTTGTTAACATCAACAAAACTCATTTGCAGATGACATTGGTGTCCATGCCAAGGATCGAAGCTTTCAAATTGAGTGAATGAGCCACCAACTAGCGACTCTTTGCATAATATGCTTGTATATATATAGGGGGTGGGCCTCTATCTATCTAGTTCACGAAAACACAAAAATTGCTTTATACTAGTTCTTTTTTGGGGGTTTATAATTTCAATGGGTAGTTAGGGAGAAGTGGGTCCATTCTTATTGAGATGGAAAATAGCAAGACAAACTTGTATGTATAGCTTCATGATTTGTAGCTAGAATTATTGTGAATCTTTCTACAAAATTGATGAATATTGGCATTTTGTGGTCATGGTCAAACCACATGGCTATATGATGCGAAAAGAATCTTAATGCCACATGTGATAAATGAGAACAAGGAATTAAAAAATAAATAAAATCAAGAAAAAAGACGATGTTGGCTAATGTAAGCTTGTGGAAGGATTATCTAGCAACTCCCCCCTCCCCCACCCGTCCTCCAAGGTGTGCAAATAAACAATCTCACCATTTTTATGGGATTTGTGTCACTGGTGTAAACATGTAAAAGCATTAAGGGAAATCTCCTTGTGTATGTAAAGGGTGCCTTATATCCGTGAATATCATTCCTAATTAGGAGGAGGGATATTACCTCTATTACTGTAGATCAAAGGTATCTTAAACCTACACATAGATAGTAGGTGTAAGATCCCTTCCACTTTTAAGAAGTGGGCGCAAAGGCTAAGGACTCTTCCCCTCCTACACCTTGTGATCCAAATATGTTTAGGTTGTTAATAACCTTAAATTCATACTTTACAATGGGTAAAGCCCATGGGTAAGGAACATTCCCAAAATGTGGGGCCAGATTTAGCTATCACCTTGTCTAGGACCCCATGTTTGGGAAATTTCCCCACCCTAGGGCTTTACCCTACAATCACTACAAGAACAACAAGGGGTGTGTCACATTGTGGCCTTGCCATTTATATTAAAAAATATCTTAAGGCAAAATAAGAATTATGAAAATTCAATTATTTCACCATGCAAAAATATAATGTTCAAAAAAAA
>Ga0116229_10012027_pt1 | contig 12590 bp, 11 predicted proteins | sample S1TSphgellanicum_3_FD_87313 | JGI IMG/M metagenome (GOLD analysis project Ga0116229, IMG submission 87313) | Host-associated microbial communities from peat moss isolated from Minnesota, USA - S1T2_Fc - Sphagnum magellanicum MG | ecosystem: Host-associated > Plants > Peat moss > Unclassified...
AATTGCGACGCGTGCGCGCCTCGCGCAACGTGCCTTCACGATCCAATTTCTTCTTGAGACGTCGCAATGCCTTGTCGACGGACTCGCCTTTTTTTAATCGTACTTCGCTCAACTTAATTCACCTCGATCCGTTTTTGTTTGTCCGCGAGACCTAGAGTCTCCGGGCAAGCATTGTAATGGCCAGGGGCCTCGTGTCAAAGAAATCGTTTAAGAGCTTTTCTATCAACGGCTTGTATTGATATCCGATGCTTCCACCAGCGGCCGCGCGCCCAGTTCGTGGATCATAAAGCTCCAAATATCCGTCCCGTATTCGATTGACTTGGAGGTCTGGTCCCCGCCGGTGTGACCGCTCTGCGTCTCCACGCGCAACAAGATCGGGTACGGGCTGCTCGTCGCGGCCTGCAACGCGGCCGTCATCTTGAAGGCATGCATGGGCGCCACCCGATCATCATTCTGCGGCGTGCAAAAGAGCACGGACGGATAGGCCGTCCCCAGCTTCACATTCTGGTAGGGAGAATAGCCGTGGAGCACCTTGAACTGGTCCGCATCATTCGGCGAACCGTACTCGGGTATCCACGTCTTGCCTCCGCCGTAGAGCGGATAGCGGATCATGTCGAGCAGCGGCGCCTCGCACACCGCCGCGCGAAACAGCTCCGGCCGTTGCGTGATGACCGCCCCGACGAGCAGCCCGCCGTTGGATCCGCCGCGCACCGCGAGATGCGCGGGGCTGGTGTAGCCCTGATGAATCAAATACTCCGCCGCCGAGATGCAGTCGTCGAACACGTGCTGCTTCTTGAGCAGCATGCCCTCCTGGTGCCACAGCTCGCCGAACTCGCCGCCACCGCGCAGGTTCACGATGGCGAAGCCGCCGCCCGCCTCCAGCCACGGATAGTACCCGCCGCGGAATCCCGGCAGCAGGTTGATGTCGAAGCCGCCGTAGCCGTAGAGCATGAACGGCGTGCTGCCGTCGAACGGCATGTCCTTGCGATGCACGATGAACATCGGCACCTTCGTCCCATCCTTCGAGGCGAACCATTTCTGCTCCACCACGTAGGGCGACGGATCGACCGGGAAATTGATTTTCGCCCAGACGGTCTGCGCCTCATCCGTCACGCTGGTCTGAAAAATCTCCGGCGGAACGGTGAAGTTCTCGAACTCGTAGAATAGCTCGGTGTGGTCGGGATCGCCGCCCGCGCCCGCCGTGCCGATGCCGGGCAGCTTCAGGTCGCGGATGAACTTTCCGTCCAGGTCGAGGATTTCGATCCGGCTCATGATGTTCTCCAAGCCGTTAAGTACGAGATGATCGCCCACGACCGACACATCCTGGATCACCAGCGTCGGCGATTCGGGGATGATCTCCTTCCATTTCGCGCGGCGCGGGTCGGTCAGGGCAACCTTGAAGACGCGGTAATGGGGCGCGTTCTCGTTGGTGATGATGTAGCCCTGCCCCTTCCAGGCCTCGATCGAGTACGAAAAATCCTTGCCCACCATGATCGGCTTCCACGACTTGGCCAGGGCCGCCGTCGGTGCGCCCTTGAGCGGCTGGTAATAGAGATCATTGCGATTGCCGCCGTTATCCTGCTCGAAGAAAATCCATTTCCCGTCCCGCGAAATGTCCGCGCCAATGAATTTCGTCGGGTCACCCGTCTTGGCGTGGATCACCGCGTCGGTCTTGGCGTCGGTTCCGAGCTTGTGAAAGCGCACCTCGGCCAGCCCCGGCCGGTCGGACGGATGGACCGGATCGCCCGGCGGCAGGTAGGTGTAGACGAACCCGCTTCCATCCGGCAGCCAGGACGGCTCGGCGTACTTCGCGCCCTCAATCACCTCACCCGGCAGGTCCTTGCCGCTTTCGACGTCCTTGACATAGAGCGTCGCCTCGTCCGCGTTGTTCGGGTGCAGGGTGTAGGCCAGCAGCTTGCCGTCGCGCGTCACCGACGTCGCCCCGAGCGAGGCATTGTCCGTCGCAATGAATTGGTTCGGGTCGATGAGCACATGTTCCGGCGCGCTGGGATCGATCGCGGACCGCCAGTAAAGCACCGATTTCTCCTGCTCGGCCTTATGCCGCAGGTAGAAGTAGCGATCGCCGGCCCGGCTGGGCGAGCCGATCGTGTCGATGCGAAATAATTGCGAGAATCTCTTTTTCAGCGCCTCGCGGCCCGGCAGCGCGTCGAGGTAGGTGCGGGCGAGATGATTTTGCGCCGCCAGCCACGACTGCACCTCGGGCGACTTGCCGTCCTCCAGCCAGCGATAGGGATCGGCCACCTTGACGCCAAAGTAAGTGTCGGACGCGCCGACGGTGCGGGTGGGCGGATAGGTGAGCGGCAGGGTGGGCCTGGGGGTCGTCGTCATTGGCGGGGTGGTTTGGCTCTGGGCGATTTCAACGCGCCGTGGCTGTAATGCCTGCGTAAAGATGAGGGCGGCAATGACGATGAATGCGACCCCGAATAAAAGACCTCCCCTGGACGGCCCCTGGCCTTCCGGTTGAGATTTTTCCGGTTGCGAGGGCGGCGGGACGAGGTGGGCCATGATGCCAAGAGCCTACGTTTTTGTTGCAAGCCTCACAAGCTCTGACTCTGTGCTTCCTGGCCCGGAGGGCCTCAGAAACACCGGACCGCAACCGCGTGAAAATATTTTCCAAAAGCACTCGACTTCAAATCGAAACTTGCGAAAGGAGCCAGCCTTGGATAGTGATTAAGGCCACGTCCATGACCATCTTCACCGAGATCGACAGCCCGCTCGGCCCGCTCCTGCTCACCAGCAGCGAGGGCAAACTGACCGGCCTCTATTTCTGCGACCAGCCGCATGCCTGCATCGACGGCGCCTGGTTTCGCCAGGACGACGCCGACATTTTCGCGCAGACCCGGCGACAACTCCAGGAATGCGCCTCCTGGGAGCGGGAGGGCTTCGAACTCCCCCTCGGCCTGAAGGGCACGCCATTCCAAGTGCTGGTCTGGAACGCCATCGCCGAGATTCCCTTCGGAGAAACGGTCACCTACGGCGAACTGGCCGAGCGCATCGGTCGCTCGCCCCAGGACGCCCGCGCGGTCGGCAATGCCACGGGAAGAAATCCGCTCTCGTGGGTCATTCCCTGCCATCGCGTCGTCGGCAAGAGCGGCGAGCCCACCGGATACGCCGGCGGCCTCGAGCGCAAAACGGGATTGCTCGCCTTCGAAGCCGCCCGCGCCGCCGGCAAGAAGACGGTCTGCGTCGATTAGCCAACTTTTGTCGCCGTTTCAGGGCTGCCGATCTCGACCGATAACCTATTCCCCCTCGCAGGCTTTGCGTTTGGTTTCCAGCTCTTCCCAGCGCGCGTAGCCGGCGCGGATTCGCTCTTCCAAAACCACCAATTCAGCCTTGAGCTGTGGCAACTTCCCCGGCTCGCTCTTGTACAGCGATGGGTCCCACATCTTCTCATTGAGCGCACTGACTTCGGCCTCCATCTTCTCGATTTGCCCGGGCAATTCGTCCAACTCCCGCTTCTCCCGGTTGAGGAACTTCGTCCCTTTCTTCGGCGCAGGTACGGCCGCCGGTTCCGGCTTCGGTGGCGCGGGAATTTCCCGGAAGTGCGCCCGCTTCGCCTCACGCTGGCGGATCCAATCCTCGTAACCGCCGGTGTATTCCGAAATCAGCCCTTCGCCCTCGAAGATGAGCGTGCTCGTGACCACGTTGTCGAGGAACACCCGGTCGTGCGACACGAGCAGCAGCGTCCCCGCATATTCCAGCAAAATTTCCTCCAGCAACTCGAGCGTCTCCGCATCGAGATCGTTGGTCGGCTCATCCATCACCAGCACGTTGGCCGGTTGCAGGAAAAGCCGCGCCAGCAGCAGTCGATTTCGCTCGCCGCCCGAGAGCATCTTCGCCGGCATGCGGATGCGGTCCGCGCGGAAAAGGAAATCCTGGAGGTAACTGTGGATGTGCCGCGGCCGGCCCTGAAAGGTCACCGTCTCGGCATCGCCCGCCACGTTCTGCGCCACCGTCTTGGCGTCATTGATCTGACCGCGCAACTGGTCGAGATAAACGACCTGCAGGTTCGTGCCCAGCTTCACTTCGCCCGACTGCGGTTCGAGCTGGCCGAGCAGGAGCTTCAGCAGCGTCGTCTTGCCGCTGCCGTTCGGCCCGATGATGCCGATCTTGTCCCCGCGCCAGACGGTGGTGGTAAAGTCGCGCACAATCGGCGCGCCGCCGAAATCGAAGCTGATGTCCTTCGCCTCGATCACCTTCTGGCCCGACATGCTGCCGGCCTGGATTTCGATCCGCGCCGTGCCCTCGCGCAGGCGGCGTTCGCCCCGCTCCTTGCGCATTGCCTGCAACGCGCGGACGCGGCCCTCATTACGGGTCCGGCGCGCCTTCACGCCCTGGCGCAGCCACGCCTCCTCCTGCGCGAGCTTTTTATCGAAGAGCGCCCACTGCTTTTCCTCCGCTTCGAGGTTGGCGGCCTTGCGCTCGAGGTAGGTGTCGTAATCGCAGGCCCAGCTACTGAGTTGCCCGCGGTCCAGTTCAACAATGCGCGTGGCCAGCTTGCGCAAAAACGCCCGGTCGTGCGTGACGAAAAAGAGCGTGATCCTTGATTCGAGCAAAAAGTTTTCCAGCCACAGGATGGAATCGAGATCAAGATGATTGGTCGGCTCATCCAGCAGCAACACATCGGGCTGCCCGGCCAGCGCGCGGGCCAGCAGCACGCGGCGCTTCAACCCGCCGGAGAGCGCGGAAAATTCGTGGTCAGGGGGCAGCTTCATCTCCGCGGCGAGGTCCTCGAGCCGCACATCGGTTTGCCATTCCTCCTCGTGCCGGTCGGCGCGCAGGCCGCTGTGGAGGACCTCCATGACTGTGCCGTTGATGTCGTCGGGGATGTCCTGGATCAACCGCGTCACCTTCGATGCGTCAGGCAAAATCAGCTCGCCCGAGTTCGGCGTCTCCTCGCCGGTGATGATCCGCATCAGGCTCGTCTTGCCCGCGCCGTTGCGTCCGAGCAGACAGATGCGCTCACCCGCCTCGACCTGGAAATCGACCTGGTCGAGCAAAGGCGCGTCGCTGTATTTCAGCGTGATTTGGCGGAGTTGGAGCAAAGGCATAAAGAGAGGGCCGGAAACGTTACTCCACTTACCGGCGAGGTGTCTTCAAAAAGGTAGACGCAATGTGCAGAGATCGTCATCCTCAGCAAGCCGGGCTTGTCTCGGCGCAGTCGAGGGACCCATTTTGCTCAGAAGACGCTCCCATTTCTCGTTCCCAAACTCCATTTGGGAACGCGATTGTCGGCGCAACTTTGTTGCTCAGGTGCGGCATCACCGAGCGAGATCGGCAATGGAGTTGCCCCAGCAAGTGCGTTCCCAAATGGAGTTTGGGAACGAGGAAAATCCCGCTTCCTTGAAGATCGCCAGTCGTGTGACTATACTCGCTCGATATGGTCACCGGTCAAAAAGTAGTCTGCGTCGACGACAAGGTGGAACCCGAAATCCGCAAGCTCTACGACAACTGGATCAGCCAGGGCACGACCTACGTCATCCGCGACGTGATGCTGGCGCAAAACCGCAAGGGCGAGTGGGGCGAAATCGGCCTGCTGCTGCAAGGCATCGTCAACCCCGCGCAAACCATCCCGCCTTTCCAGGAGCGCTCCTTCAACAGCGAACGTTTCCGGCCGATTGAGGACCGCACCCTGACCGAATCGCTCGAAGGGGAGCAGTATGCGGAGAAGTCCCTGTAGCCACAGAGCGCGCACATAAGTTAAATCGTGTGGAGAAAAAAGCTCAGTGGGAAGGCTCATTTTCGGTCTTATGAGTATTTTTGAAGGCGTCCGGGTTCTTATGCAAAACCTGGGCCAGAGACAGCGTCATAAAACTGATAAAGCCGGTGGCCAGGACCACGAATAAGACGGCGAAAAATAACTTCATAACGACATCCGAGCCGGGATGTAATCGCCATTTATATGATCTTGGCCCACGGAAAGACAAGTTCGTTCCGCACGAACCAACGGCCGGCCTTCCTTCGATCCCCCACTGAGCGGAGGTGGAAATGTTGAGCAATTTGCTCGTAAGGGTTATCTTCTTTTTGCGAAGGTCGATAGCAAGTCTATGAACCGCATCATTTTTGAGGACCTTTTCGTGCTGGAAATGGCCAATAACCATTACGGCAAACTTGAGCGCGGGTTACAGATCATTCGCGAGTACTCCCGCATCGTGCGCTTCAATAACGTGCGGGCGGCGATCAAGGTCCAATTGCGCGACGTCGACAGCTTCATCCACCAGGATTTTCGCGGCCGCACCGACATCCGCTACATCAAGAAGACGCTCGATACGCAGATGTCGCGGGCCGATTTCCAGACCATGATCGAGGCGATCAAGAAGGGTGGCTGCATCCCGATGGCGACGCCCTTCGATGAGGCCTCGGTCGATTTTTGCGCCGAACTTGGCCTGCCGATCATCAAGCTGGCCAGTTCCGACGTGAACGACTGGGTGTTGATCGAGAAAATTGCCCGGACGCGCAAGCCGGTCATTTGCTCGACGGGGGGAACTTCGCTGAAGGACCTGGACGATCTCGTGATGTTTTTTGAGAACCGGAACATTCCGCTGGCGATCAATCATTGCGTGTCGATTTATCCGTGCGAGGAAAACGACTTGGAACTCAACCAGATCGACTTTTTGCGCCGGCGCTACCCGAATCATGTCATCGGGCTCTCGACGCACGAATACAAGGACTGGGACTGCTCGATGCAAATCGCCTACGCGAAAGGCGCGCGGACCTTCGAGCGGCACATCGACATCGATTATGAGCGTGTGCCGGTCTCGCCCTATTGCAGCCTGCCCGCGCAGATCGACGTGTGGTTCAAGGCCTTCAATCGCGCGCGCATCATGTGCGGCAGCAGCGGCGAAACGCGGCGGGTCATTCCTGAGCAGGAGAACAAGTATCTCAACAACCTGGTGCGGGGAGTCTACGCCCGGCGGGACCTTCCGGCCGGGCACATGCTCAATCACGATAGCATGGAAAAGGATGTTTATCTCGCCATCCCGCTGCAGAAGGGACAAATCTCGTGCCGCGAGTTGATGCAGGGGGAAACGCTGCTGCACCCGGTGGCGCGGGACAAGCCGATCCTCATCGACGCGATCGACAGCGCGTATGCCTATAACGACGAGCTGAAAAACCTGATCTACGACCGCGGAATCTAGCGCGGCTTGATGGCAGCCCATTTGTCCAACGGCGCGGACCATTTTCGTCGACCGCGCAGCCTCCAGGCGAGGCCCGGAGGACCGAGGCCCTGTTCGCCGGCCGCGCCAACCACCGTTAGACGCGACGGCCGTTCTGCCCCGGCCCTCCCCGTCGCCATCGTGCCGTTCACGCGGGAACCATGCTTAATCGTACCCGCCCCGGTAAGGTTTCGCGGGCGAACGCCGATAAGGTGGAGACGATCCTATGAAATCCTGGACGATTAAAAAGCAGATCATTTTGGGGTTGGCGGTCCTCATTCTCATCAACTTCGTCGTGGGCATCTTCACCTATTCGGGGATCTCGAAGCTGAAGTCGTTCGTCGAAAACATCTCGTCCAACCAGCTCGGCGGCGTTTATGTGCTGGGCCAGATTCAATCCGAGGAAAACGGCGCCTACGACCTGATGCTGCACCACATCCTGGCCGGCACGAAGGACGCGGCGGCGGCGGACAACACCAGCCTGGCCGAATCGGGCGAAAGGATCGACCGACTCATCGCGGGTTACGAGCAAAACGCCCCCGTCGACGAGCGGGAAAGCGGGATGTTTGCGCGCATGCTGGCCGATCGCGAAGCCTTCATGGCGTCATGGCAGCCGGTCCAAGACTTGAGCGCGGCCATGAAGGGCACGGACGCCTTCGCTCTCTTTCAGGCCAAGACCGAGCCCGCGTTCCAGAAATTGAAGTCGGCGCTGCAGGATGAAATCGATTACAAGAGGCAGGTCGCCGACGTCACCGCCGCGGAAGGCATCGAGATGACCGACACCATCTCCAAGATGTTGTATGCGTCCATCATCGTGATGCTTTCCGCCGGAGTGGCCATCGCGTTTGTCATCGTCCGCAGCCTGAATCGCGTGCTGACCAGCGTCGCCGACACCCTCGGCGAAGGGGCCAACCAGATCGTCGCCGCGTCCGGCCAGCTTGCGTCCGCCAGTCAGTCGCTGGCCCAGGGCGCGAGCGAGCAGGCCGCCTCGCTGCAGCAGACCAGCTCGGCGCTCGAGCAAATCGGCAGCATGACCAAGCGCAATAGCGAAAGCGCCCACGCCGCCCGGGCGCTCTCCGGCGAGACGCGGATCGCGGCCGAAACCGGGGCCAGGCGCACCGAAGAAATGCAGGCCGCAATGAATGCGATCATGCAGGCCGGCACCGAGATGGCCGTGGCGATTCACGGCATCACCACGTCCAGCAACAGCATCTCCAAGATCATTTCCACCATCGACGAAATTGCCTTCCAGACGAACATCCTCGCGCTCAATGCCGCCGTCGAAGCGGCGCGCGCGGGCGAATCGGGCATGGGCTTCGCGGTCGTGGCCGAGGAGGTGCGCAGCCTGGCCAAGCGCAGCGCCGACGCCGCCAAGGAGACCGCGGCGCTGATCGAGGCCGCGGTGAAACAGAGCCAGGTCGGCGTCGAGGTCAACGGCCGCGTCACGGCCCGGATCGCCGAGGTCGTGCAGAAGGCGAACGGATTGCGCGACAGCCTCACCGATATTGTTGACAAGGCGCGCGAAGTCGATGTCGTGGTGGGACAAATCACCGAGGCCTCCAAGGAACAGAATTCCGGCGTCGAACAGATCAACAGCGCCATCCATCTGATGAACCAGGTGACGCAGGCCAATGCTGCGGGTTCCGAGGAGACGGCCAGCGCCTCCGAGGAACTGACCGCGCAGTCGATCGAATTGCGCGCGGGCGTCGATGTGCTGGTCAAGCTCGTCAACGGCCAGTCGTTCGCCGATCTGAAAGAGGACGAGGCGCCCCGGCGGAAGGAGTTCCGCCGGAAATCAAACTCGCCTCCGGTCAAGACGATGCCGGCGCGCCGTCCGCGGAGACAGCCCGCTCCCGCCGGTCACACCAACGGCAACGGGCGGAACGGCCACCCCGGCCACGACGACGACGATTTCTTTCTGGATATGTGAGGGCGGCGGGGGACGCGCGGCGCGGAGTGGTCAACCTGATCCCTTTTACCTTGTGTTATTCCGCGAAAGCGAGTCACGACGCATAGAGGCGTGTCATTCGACCCATTGACTTGGGATGGTAAAGGGCCGGCCATAGGTTTTCCGAAAAAAGTTGTTGCACTATACTGACCAGTCAACTAAGTTTCATCCATGAAGACCGAAAGCGAAAGCAGGCGCAAACTCCTCGAGACCGCCGTTGAGCTGATCTGGGAGAGCAGTTATGGCTCGGTCAGCGTTGATGACATCTGCACGAAGGCGGGCGTCAATAAAGGCAGCTTCTATTATGCTTTCAAGTCCAAGTCTGAATTGGCGGTCGCGGCTTTCGAGCGCCATTGGGAGCACAAGCGCCCGATCCTCGATCAGCTTTTCTCAACTCAGGTCCCTTCGCTGGAACGGCTTACCAATTACTGCGCGGCCATCGTCGCGGACCAGAAGGAAAAGGCCCGCAGCTTCGGCAAATTCCTCGGCTGCCCCTTTTGCAACCTCGGCGGCGAGATTAGCACCCAGGACGAAAATATTCGCATGAAAGTCGAGCAAATGAGCGGCCGCTTCATGAAATACCTCGAATCCCTCGTCCGCGATCTCGCGGCGGATGGCGTCATCGAGACGAAGGACCCCAAGGGCCTGGCCAGTGAGCTCTACTTCTATGTCATTGGCGTGATGATGCAGGCGAAGATTGAAAACAGCTCCAAAAGCCTCGACCACCTCCAGTGCGGCGTCTTCCGCCTCCTCGGCGTGAAACAAGTTCCCGCGCTGGCCAGCTAAATTTATCTCCTTAAATAAACTAACCGGTCAACTAAAGCACCGAATAAATCAATTAACCCGAACTCAAAAGGACCAACGAACATGATTCGCCAAATTGCTCCTGTCCCAGCCAAGACGGAGCCCCTGCCCAAGATCAACCAAGCCCTGCTCCACGCGCGCCAGATCCAGACGCAGGTCGAGCAAAAGCTCGCCGGTCGCCTGCCCACGCAGGTGCACATGTGGAGTCCGATCACCGCCGGGCCTTATATTGTGCCCGTCACCCGCTGGATCGAATAATTTCCGTCCGCTACCAGCCTAACCAACAACTCATCCAAAATTATGAAGAAATTACAAGGTAAAGTGGCCGTCGTCACCGGAGCTTCCAAGGGCATTGGCGCGAGCATCGCCAAGCATCTCGCTGCGGAAGGCGCATCGGTCGTCGTCAACTACGCGTCGAGCAAAAAAGGCGCGGACATCGTCGTCGAGGAAATCACCCGTCTCGGCGGCAGAGCGCTCGCCGTCGGCGCGAATGTGGCCAACAAGGCCGAAATCGAACAGCTTTTCGTCCAGGCGACGGAGGCCTATGGACACGTCGACATCCTCGTCAACAACGCGGGCGTCTACGACTTCGCCCCGCTCGAGCAAATCACGGAGGAGCATTTCCACAAGCAGTTCAACCTGAATGTCCTCGGCCTCATCCTCACCACGCAGGAGGCCGTGAAACATTTCACCGAAAAGGGCGGCAGCGTCATCAACATCAGCTCGGTCGCGGCCCGCGGCCTCCCGGGGGCCACGGTCTACTCGGCCACGAAGGGCGCGGTGAACACGATCACCAGTTCGCTGGCGAAGGAACTCGGCGCGAAGAAGATTCGCGTGAACAGTGTCAACCCTGGCATGGTCACGACCGAAGGCACCGAATCGATGGGCATTACCGGCGCGGAGGCGGAATTCCGCAAGGAGTACGAAGCCCACGCCCCGCTCGGCCGCATTGGCGAGCCGAAGGACATCGCCACGGTGGTGACCTTCCTCGCCTCGGACGACGCTTCCTGGGTCACCGGCGAGATTTGGTACGTTTCCGGCGGTTACTAACGGGAACCGATTGATTTGATTTTGGGGTCGAACAAGGAACCGGCCCAGAAATGGTCAGATAAAACAGAAAGAGACTCGAATGAAAAGAACTTCCATCCTCCTGATCGCCGTGGTGGTGCTCGTCGCGGTCGCCGTCGCCCTCTGGGCCACCGGCCTGCTCCCCATCGCCCTCGCGCAAACCGCGGTAACCAAGCCGCCCGTCGCCGCCGGCGCTCCGCCGCCCGTGCCCGTCTCCGTCGCGAAGGTGTTGGAGAAATCGGTCACGGAATGGGACGAGTTTTCCGGCCGCGTGCAGGCGATCGATCGCGTCGAGGTGAAACCCCAGATCTCCGGCATCATCGAGCAGGTCCATTTCCGTGACGGCCAACTGGTCCGCAAGGGCGACCTGCTTTTCACGATCGACCCGCGCCCGTTCCAAGCCGCGCTGGACAATGCGAGAGCCGTCGAGGAAGCCGCCCAGGCCAAGCTCGCCCTCGCGCAAATCAACCTCGACCGCAACAAGGGTCTCATTGCCAGCCATGCCATCGCGCAGAGCGATCTCGACACGGCGACCGACGCCTGCTCCGAGGCCGACGCCAACCTGAAGGCCGCGCAAGCCGCCGTGGAGACGGCGCAACTCAATCTCAACTACACCGCCATCACCGCACCGGTGACCGGACGCGTTTCCCGCGCGGAAATCACGGTGGGCAACCTCGTCAACGACGGCACCAGCGCCCCGGTCCTTACAACGGTGGTTTCCGTGGATCCGGTCTACGTCGAGTTCGAGATCGATGAGCAGGCCTATCTGAAATACGTCGCCCACGGCGCGAGCGGCAATACCGGCATCGAAAATATTCCGGTCGGCATGGGCCTCGCGAACGAGGACGGCTATCCCCGAACCGGCCATCTCGAATCGCTCGACAACCAGCTCGATACCACCTCCGGCACGATCCGCGCGCGCGCGGTTTTTGATAACCCCACCGGCGAGCTGACGCCGGGCCTGTATGCGAAAGTGCGCATCGGCGGCCCCGCGCCGGAAACGGCCATCCTCGTCGATGACCGCGCCGTCGGCACCGACCAGGACAAGAAGTACGTCATGGTCGTCGATGCCAACAACAAGGCCAATTATCGCGCCGTCATTCTCGGGCCCGTCGTCAACGGCCTGCGCATCATCCGGTCCGGCCTGGAGAAGGATGAAGTCATCGTGGTCAACGGCCTCCAGCGCGTGCGGCCGAATTCGACGGTCGCGCCGACGGAGGTCTCCATGGACCGCGACGCCGATTCGGCGCAGTTCACCGCGGCGAGCGGCAAGTAACGGCGGCCAACTTCCACCGACCAAGGGATCAACGTGAACATATCGAAATTCTTCATCGACCGGCCGATCTTTGCCGGCGTGTTGTCGTCGCTGATCCTTCTCGCTGGGCTCATCTCGATGGGTAGCCTGCCCATCTCCGAATATCCCGAAGTGGTGCCGCCGTCGGTTATCGTCACCGCACAGTTCCCCGGGGCGAACCCGGAGACCATCGCCGAGACGGTGGCGAACCCCATCGAGGAGCAGATCGATGGCGTGGAGAACATGCTCTACATGGCATCGCAGTCGACTTCCGACGGCACGATGACGCTGACGATCA
>Ga0116229_10012029_pt1 | contig 12587 bp, 11 predicted proteins | sample S1TSphgellanicum_3_FD_87313 | JGI IMG/M metagenome (GOLD analysis project Ga0116229, IMG submission 87313) | Host-associated microbial communities from peat moss isolated from Minnesota, USA - S1T2_Fc - Sphagnum magellanicum MG | ecosystem: Host-associated > Plants > Peat moss > Unclassified...
CGTGAGCTTCGCGAACTTGAAGTCCATGCTGCACGGCTTCGTCGAACGCTTCTTCGAGCGCACGCTCGGCATGCGCCTGCGGCCGTCTTACTTTCCGTTCACCGAACCGTCGGCCGAGGTCGACATCGAGTGCGTGCTCTGTCACGGCGCGGGCTGCCGCGTGTGCAAGCAGACGGGCTGGCTCGAAATTCTCGGCTGCGGAATGATCCATCCTAACGTGCTGGCGGCGGCGGGCATCGACGCCGAGCAGTGGCAGGGATATGCGTTCGGCATGGGCATCGAACGGCTCGCGATGCTGCGCCATGGCGTCGACGATCTGCGGCTGTTCTTCGAAAACGATCTGCGGTTCTTGAAACAATTTCCTTGAAACAAACCATTGTCGTGAAGCGTCACTCGTGAAGATCACCGTCGGCTGGCTCAAGCAATTCGTCCACGTCGAGGCCGACGTCGCCGGTCTCGCGCAGCACCTGACGCTCGCGGGCCTCGAAATCGAATCGGTCGAGCCGGTCGCTCCGCCGTTTCGCGGCGTCGTGGTCGGCGAGGTCCTCGAGACGTCGCGCCATCCCGATGCCGACAAGCTGTCGGTCTGCCAGGTCACGACGGACGGCCGCAACCGGCTGCAGATCATCTGCGGCGCGAGCAACGTGCGGGCGGGACTCAAGGTCGCCGTGGCCATGGTCGGCGCGGAGCTGCCGAATGGCGTGCAGATCAAACGCGCGAAGCTGCGCGGTCTCGACTCCGAGGGCATGTTGTGTTCCGCGCGTGAACTCGGCTTGGGCGCCCTGAATGACGGCATCCTCGAACTGCCCACCGAGCTCGCGCTGCATCAAAATCTGCGCGTGGCGCTCGATTTGGACGACACGGTGCTCGAGGTCAAGGCGACTCCGAATCGCGGCGATTGCATGAGCGTCTTCGGCATCGCCCGGGACTACAGCGCAGCGCAGCTGCGCCGCTACCTGCATTACAGCGTGCCCGCCGTGGCGGCCGCGAGCGATGCCCGCCAAGCGGTCCATATCGCGGATGCCGCGGCATGCCCGCTGTTTGCCGGTCGGATCATCCGCGGCGTGCAGCCCGGTGTCGCCGCGGCCCCGTGGCTGCGCGAGCGGTTGCGCCGCATCGGCATCAACAGCATCTCGGCGATCGTCGACGTGACCAACTACGTGATGTGCGAGCTGGGCCAACCGCTGCACGCCTACGATCTTGCGCGGCTTGAGGGGACCCTCACGGTGCGCTCGGCGCTCGCCGGCGAGACGATCACTCTGCTCGACGAGAAGACCCATGTCCTCGATCCACAGTTCACGGTCGTCGCCGACGCGAGCGGACCGATCGGTCTCGCCGGCATCATGGGCGGCCGCGGCACGGCGATCTCGGCGACCACGGTCGACGTCTTTCTCGAGGCGGCCCACTGGGTGCCCGCCGCGATCGCGGGCCGCGCGCGGCGCTTGGGTTTGTTCACCGACGCGGCGCAGCGCTTCGAGCGCGGCGTGGATCCGACACTGCCGGCGCGCGCCATCGAGCGCGCCACGGCGCTGCTCGTCGAGATGGCCGGGGGTATCCCCGGACCCGTCACGCTGACCACGCCCGATCTCACCGTGGATGCTACCGCGGCGGACGAAGCGGCTGAACCGGCGACGGAGTGGGTCAAGCTGCGACGCGCACGGCTCACGCGGCTGCTCGGTGTCAGCGTGCCGGACATCGAGGCCCACGCGATCCTGAGCGCGATCAGCGGACAGGTCGAAGTGACGACCGAAGGTTGGCGGATCCGTCCACCGCCGCATCGCTTCGACTTGCGGATCGAGGCCGACCTCATCGAGGAGGTCGCGCGGCTGCGCGGCTTCGAGCGCATCGCGGAGAGTGCGGCGATGACACCGCAGAGCGCCGGCCGTGCCGACGAGACTCACGTCGGCACCGAGCGTGTGCTCGTCGCCATGATCGACCGCGGCTATCAAGAGGTCATCACCTACAGCTTCGTCGATCCCGAGATGCAGCGCGCCCTGTTCCCGACGCAGGCCGCGCTCGCCCTGCAAAACCCGCTGTCCACCGAGTTGAGCGAGATGCGCGTCTCGCTGTGGCCGGGTTTGCTGCAGGCCTGCCGCGACAATCTGCGCCGACAACAATCCCGCGTGCGTTTGTTCGAGATCGGTAAGCGCTTCGAACTGCGCGGCGGTGAGCTTGCCGAGATCGACACCTTGAGCGGCGTCGCGATCGGTGCGCGCTTGCCCGAGCAGTGGGGGAGTCCCGTCGCAAGCAGCGACTTCTTCGATATCAAGGCCGACATCGATGCCGTGTTCGCGCTGACCGGGGATGCGGACGCGGTGCGATTCGATGCTGCCGTGAGACCGTGCTTGCATCCCGGACGCTGCGCACACATCCTGCGCGGCGGCACGCCGGTCGGCTGGTTGGGGGAACTGCACCCGCGACACGTGCGCGCCTGGGGGTTGCCGACGGCACCGCTGCTGTTCGAAATCGATGTTGCATTAGCATTTAATGTCAAATCGCTGAAATTTAACAAAATATCTAAATTTCCGAGCGTTCGCCGGGATCTTGCCATCGTCGTCGATGAAGCGGTCCCGCTGGCGCTCGTGCGAGAAAATGTTAATGTGAGCGCGTCCGGCCTGTTGAGCGAGCTGCGAGTCTTCGACGTGTATCGAGGCCCCAGCATAGAATTAGGACGAAAAAGCATCGCTTTAGGCTTGATTTTACAGGATTCTTCGCGCACTCTTACCGACGTTGACGCAGATGCCGTCGTGACCTCGGTGGTTGCACGGTTACGGGATGTATTGAGCGCCACAATAAGAGATCAATGAGCATGGCAGCCCTGACCAAGGCGGAAATGGCCGAGGCCCTGTTTGATCAATTGGGTCTGAACAAGCGGGAAGCCCGCGAACTAGTCGATCTATTTTTCGAAGAAATACGCGCTGCACTGTCCTCCGGTGAGCAGGTGAAATTGTCCGGCTTCGGCAATTTCGATTTGCGCGACAAGAACCGTCGTCCCGGCCGCAATCCAAAGACGGGAGAGGAGATTCCGATCAGTGCGCGGCGGGTCGTGACGTTCCGTCCGGGCCAAAAGCTGAAGGCACGGGTGGAGGCCTATGCTGGAACCAAGCAACAATAGCGAACTGCCGCCGATTCCCGGCAAGCGCTACTTCACGATCGGTGAGGTCAGCGATCTGTGCGGCGTGAAGCCCCACGTGCTGCGCTATTGGGAGCAGGAGTTCCCACAGTTGAAACCCGTCAAGCGGCGCGGCAACCGTCGCTATTATCAGCGCCAGGATGTGCTGATCATCCGGCAGATCCGCAGCCTGCTCTACGAGCAGGGCTTCACGATCGGCGGCGCGCGCAACCGCCTGACCGGCGACGATGCCCAGGTGGATTTGAACCAGAGCCAGCAGCTGATCCACCAGATGCGGCTCGAACTCGAAGAACTGATCAAGATTTTGCGGCGCTGACCGTCGGCATTTCGGCTATCATGCTGGGCCTCGGTCGGGGCGTGGCGCAGCCTGGTAGCGCACTTGCATGGGGTGCAAGGGGTCGCAAGTTCGAATCTTGTCGCCCCGACCAATCATCGACTCCTCGGTCTGCATCGCGGCATCGCGACGTCGCGGTGCGGCGGTGTTATCTCGCAGCGCTCGCGCGGGCGATGGCCGACCAGTCGATATCGGCGCCGTCACGCTCGATGGTCTCGCGCAGGTGCGTGCGCAGCAGTTCTGCGAGCGGCATCGGCACCTGCACGCGGTCCGCCGCTTCTCCCACGAGCCGCATGTCCTTGAGTCCGAGCGGCGCGGCGAAACCGGCCGGCCGATACCGGTCCGCGACGATGATAGCGCCGTAGTTGTGGTAAAGCGGTGTGTTGAACAGCGTGCCGGTCAGCACTTCGAGCAGCGTCGCCTTCGCGACGCCGCCACGATCGGCGAGCGTCATTGCCTCGCCCAGCGCCTCGATGGCGGACAGGATCATGAAATTTCCGCACAGCTTCACGAGGTTCGCGTGCGCCGGCGTCGCACCGACATGGAAGGTGCGTTGACCGATCACCTCGAACAGGTGCTTGACGCGCTCGATGTCCGTTTCCCGTCCACCCGCGACGATGAACAGCTTGCCCGCGGCCGCCGCGTCGGGTCGACCGAAGACGGGGGCCGCGATGAAATCCTGGCCGCGCTCCGCGTGGGCGGCGGCGACCGCTTCGGACATTGCGACGCTGATCGTCGACAACGAGATGTGAATCGCCCCCGGCTGCAGGCCGGCGAGCAGACCCTGCGCACCCTCGAGCACGCTCTGCAAGGCGGCATCGTCGGCCAGGATGCTGAAACAGATCTCGCCGCTCGCGGCCGCCTCCCGGGGACTGTCGGCGCGTGCCGCGCCCAGCTCGACGAGTGGTGCGGTCTTTTGCGCCGTGCGGTTCCACACGGTAAGTTCGTGGGACGCGCGCAGCAGATTTGCCGCAATGCCGGTCCCCATGTTGCCGAGTCCGATGAAACCAATACGCATGTCGCAAAATTAGCACGGCACAATGCCGGCTCGCTGCGGGTTCTTGCGCGAGGCAAAGTGTAGGATGCATCCCACACCATGGTCTTCGCTTTCCTCATCGGATTGACGGCTCTGTTAGCGGCGGTCGTGCATCTGCGGCGTGCGAACCAACGCATGGCGGCGCAGCACAGCGGGCTCGAGAGTCTGCACGAGCGTTCTCTGGCACTGCTTGCCGCCTGCCCCGATGCCGTGATCGGCACCGACGCCGAGGGCCACATCACCGCCTGGAATGCGGCGGCGCAGCGCTGGTACGGCCCCACCGACGGCGTGGCGCTCGGCAAGCGCTTGTCCGACGTGCTGCCCTGGTTGCCCTGGGATCCGACGCTTGCCCGCGGGCTCGAACCCGGCGAACGCTTGCGGGCCTCCGTCCTGCCGCCCAGCGACCCCTCCACCGGGAACGCGTCGGGCGCCATCGAATGCATCGCGACGCCGCTGCGCGACGACCGCGGCACGCTCACGGGCTGCTGTGTCGTGCTGCGCGACGTGAGTGCGTACAAACAGGCTCATCTCGAGCTGCGCGCGGCGCGCACCCAGCGCAACGACCGTACCGAGTGCGAGGAACGCAAGCGCCTCGCGGAACTGTCGCGCATGAACAAGGAACTCGACGACTTCGTCTACGTGGCCTCGCACGACCTGCGTTCGCCGCTGCGGTCCATCAATTCGCTCGCCGGATGGATCATCGAGGACGACAAGAGCGTGGCCGCGAAGACCGGTGAGCGCTTGCGACAGATCCAGTCGCGTGCCGCGCGCATGACTCAATTACTCGACGACGTGATGACCTATGCCCGGGCCGGCAAGAACAGCGAGCTGTCGGGCCCGCGGATGTCGGCGGCTGCGCTCACGGCCGAGGTCGCGGCGTCGCTGCGTGTGCCGAGCGGATTTCGCATCGAGACCGATGCCGCCCTGGATCGCATCATGGTGCAGCGCATGCCGCTCGAGCAGGTGCTCACCCATCTGATCGGCAACGCCATCAAACACCACGACTCGACCCACGGATCGGTCAGGCTGTGGGCGACGCAGGAGCAGGGTCGTTATCGCTTCTTCGTCGCGGACGACGGACCGGGGATTGCGGAGGACTACCGCGACGTCGTCTTCGAGATGTTCGCCACCTTGAAGCCGCGCGATTCGGTGGAGGGCAGCGGCATGGGCCTGCCTCTGGTCCGCCGGATCGTGACCCGCCTGGGTGGCTCCTGCGGCATCCAGGCCACGACGGGCCGGGGCACGTGCCTGTGGTTCGACTGGCCGGCCGCGTGCAACGAGCTCGGCGCCGACCGGCCCGCGCCGGTCGCGAGGCAGGTCACTTGAGCGCCCGCGGGCGCTAACGAAGCGGCTCGACGACGGCCTTTCTGTCGTCTTCGTTGCGCGCGATGGCGGCCGCCGGGGTCCGGGCCGGCGGATGCTGAATGCCGGCATAGGTGACCGGCAGATCGAAGCGGAAGGTGCTGCCGACGCCGAGCGTACTCTCCACCGTCAGTTGACCGCCGTGCAGCTGGACGAGCTCCCGTGCGATCGACAACCCGAGGCCGAGACCGCTGCCCATCAGATCGTCGCCGGCATGCGGAACCTGATAGAGGCGGTTGAAGATCTGGTCGATGTGTTCCGGCGCGATGCCGCAGCCGGTATCCTTCACGGTGATTTCGATGCGCTCGCGGCTGTCTCCCGCGAACTTCGCCGAGAGCGTGATCTCGCCCTTGGTGGGCGTGAATTTTGCGGCGTTGCCGAGGAGGTTGCCGAGGATCTGCGCGAGGCGCACCTCGTCGGCAAGCACGGCCGGCAGGTTCGAGGCGATCTCCGTCGTGAGCTTCAAGCCCTTCGCGAGCGCGATGTGGCGGATCGAGGCCAGGGCGAAGCTGATGATGCGTTCCGGGCGCACCGGCGCGAGATTCAGGCGCAGCTTCTCGTTCTCCAGGCGCGAGGAATCCGACAGGTCGTTGACGTGCCGTGCGATCTGGTCGCAGCCGTCGAGTGCGTGCTCGAGGAATTCCCGTTGTTCCTGCGTGTGCAGCGGACCGGCGATACCGTCGAGCACGAGCGCGATGAATTCGCGCATCGCGGTCAACGGCGTCTTGAGCTCGTGCGACACGACGTGATAAAGACGCTGCATTTCCTCGGCGCGCTGTTTCAGCTCGGCGTTCGCCTGTTCGAGACGACGGCTCTTTTCACTGACCTTGACGTGCAGCCGCCAGCGGCACACGGCGTTCTTGATGGCGCGGCGAAATGCCTCGGGCGTGAGCCCGTCCTTGATCAGATAGTCGGCGATGCCGAGCTTCATCGCCTCGACGGCGACGGCTTCGCTGCCCTGGCCGGTCATCATGACGACCGGACTCGCGGGATAGCCGCCACCGTTTTCCCGGAAGCTTTGGAACAGGGTCAGGCCGTCGGCGCCGGGCAGGCGGTAATCCATGACGATGCAGTCGTAGGGTCCCTGAGTCAGCAGCTGCGCACCCTCGAGCGCGGAGGCGGCTTCGACCACGATGTAGGCGTTCGTCGCATCGGCACTGAGAAAGCGCAAATACGCCTCGCGGTCGATGGCGTCGTCGTCGATGACCAGGAGCCGGAAGGGGCGCTGCAGACTCTGCGTGTCTTGCGCGCTTTGCACGGAATCGAGCATCCGCGGACGATGCACGGGATCGGGGGCCGATACCTTGAAGCGCACCACAGATCTGCCGCAAAGCAGGCGCGGGGTCGCCGGGGGTCAGGGCCTTCGGAAAAATCCCTGCAAACTGTGCCGTGCGTCTCGCAATTGGGATACAGGGACGCCGCCGGCTGCCGACAACCCGGACGTCGCGAAACAGGAGAACCTCATGAAGACGGTGTTGATGGTCGAGGACGACCCGAAGATCTCGCTGGCGTTCGGCGTGCGCCTGAAGGCGATGGGCTATACCGTGATCACGGCCGGGGACGCCGTCAGTGCCGTCTCGCAGGTGCGCAAATGCCACCCCGACGTCGTGCTGCTCGACATTTCCCTGCCCGGAGGAGACGGGTTCCTGGTCGCGAAGCGCCTGAGCCATCTCGTCGAAACCTCGGCGACTCCGATCATTTTCATCACCGCGAGCCAGCGCCCGGACCTGCGTGAGCGGGCGCTGCGGGTCGGTGCAGTCGGTTTTCTGCAGAAGCCGTTTCACGCGACCGAGCTCGCGGATGCCATCGAATCGGCGCTGGCGCCGTCGGACAAGTGGCAGCCGTACATGGACGCGAGCGACGGCGCCGCCAATCCGAATCACTGAGCCCACGGCTCGGCCCGTCGGCAGCTCACGCCGTCGGCAGCTCACGCAGGAATGGCACGGCGTCGGACTCGGGCGCGTCGAATTCGCGGGCATGACGATGGCCCGCGTACACGGCCGCAGCGATCGTGCTGGGGGCCAGCGCATCGCCGATCGTCGTGACCGAGACCACGCCGGCCGTCGCCAGCCGCGCGCCGAGCGCGGCCAATTCGAGGGCGAGGGCATCGTTCGACACGCGCGCCGTGACCGTGACGACCGATGCAGCCGCGATTGCCGATTCGCGTCCCGTATAAGTACAGGCTAAGCGCAGCGTCCCGCCCGCGTAACCCTTGACGTTGTGATTGGCGAGGATCGCAACGCCGGAGTCGAGCAGGCGCTGCTGGATGCGATGCTGCTCCAGCGTGTGCACGGTCCAGGCCGAGGCACAGGCGGCCGGCGTCACGAGCGTCACGGCGAGTCCTGCGCTGCGCAGCTTCTCGGCGAGGATCGCGCCCAAGTAATAGTGGTCGTCGTCGAACACGACGACCGGCGAGGCGGCCTCACGCCCCTCCATGACGTCGTCGGGCGTCAACACGGTCCCCGCGCCGAAACCCGGCACGGGATCGGTATTCGCCCGCCCGACGCCATCGACGCGCCACCGGGATCCGGTCGCGAGCACGACGCGAGTCGCGCCGAATTCCAGCACCTGATCGGCCGTGACGGGGCTGCCGCGACAGATCTCGACAGTGCTCATCTTGTTCAGCTGCTGCACGCGATAATCGCGCACCCGCACCCAGGCCGCGAGGCCGGGCAGTCGCGCTTCGCGCGCCACGCGCCCGCCGAGTTCGGCCGTCGCCTCGGCGAGCACCACGGCATGGCCGCGCCGGCCGAGCACGCGCGCGCACTCGAGTCCGGCCGGGCCCGCACCCACGATCAGGAAGGCGTCGTCGGCGGTGCGCGGCGGCAGCCGCTCGGGATGCCAACCCTTGCGCCATTCCTCGCCCATGGTCGGATTCTGGGTGCAGCGGATCGGCGTCATGGTGTAATCGCCGCTCACGCAGATATTGCACCCGATGCATTCGCGGATGTCGTCCTGCTCGCCGGACTCGATCTTGCGCGGCAGGAACGGATCGGCGATCGAGGGCCGGGCGGCGCCGATCATGTCGAGCACCCCGCGCCGTATCTGCGACACCATCGCGTCGGGGGAGGTGAAGCGTCCGACACCGACCACGGGCTTGCTGGTCAGCGACTTGACGAAGCGGACCTTGTCCTCCTGAAAGCCTTCGGGCGCGAAGCGCGAGGGCATGGAGTCGTTCGCCCAATCGCTGACGTTGACGTCCCACAGATCGGGCAGCTCCGCGAGCAGGGCCACGACCTCGCGGCCCTCGCCGCTGCTCTCGATGCCGTCCGCACCGCGCAGTTCATCGACCGCAAAGCGCACGGCAACGGCACAGGTGTCGCCGACCGCGTCCTTCGTGTCCTCGATGAGTTCGCGCAGCAGGCGCGCACGATTGACGAGGCTGCCGCCGTACTCGTCGGTGCGCCGGTTGTGACGAGCCTGCAGGAAGTGCATCGGCAGCGACAGGCCGTGGCCGGCATAGACATAGATCACGTCGAAGCCGGCACGGCGGGCGCGCAGCGCCGCGTCCCGGTGCCAGCGGCGGTAGGCGCGGATGTCGGCCTTGGTCATCGCCCGCGCCTGAGACGGTGTGTACGAATCCGGACTCGCGATCGCGCTCGGCGCGATGGCGACGTCGCGCGAGTATTGGTTCGAGGCATTCATGCCGCCATGTACGAGCTCGATCGCCGCGAGGGCACCGTGGGCATGCACGGCGTCGCTGAGCAGGGCGAGGGCGGGCAGGTCGCGGTCGTCCCAGAGGCGTCCCTCCACGTACGGCGACAGGTCGCTCGAGGCGTGGATCTCGACCTCTTCGGTGCTGACCACGGCCCAGCCGCCTTCGGCCTTGACGCCGCGCATCGCGGCATGCGCGCGCGGCTTGGCATGGCCCATGCCGTTGCAGTGCGGTACCTGGAAGAACCGGTTCTTCGCGACGACCGGCCCCAGGCGGACAGGCTCGAACAGGATGTCGAAGCGGGGATCTCGTGGCATGGGCGGCGGTGAATCCTGTCGGGTCAGGTGAACAAGCGGAGCAGCAAACTCGCGACACAGCCGGCCTTCATCTCGCCCTCGCGCTCGACCATGACCATCCATTCGATCTGCGCGCCGCCCGGAATGGGCGTGTAGCCGGCCAGTTTGACGCGGGCGCGGACCCGCGTACCGACGCGGACCGGACCCGGGAACCGGACTCGATTGAGCCCGTAATTGACGATGAGCCTCAGTCCCTCGATGCGCAGCGCTTGATGCAGCAGATACGGCAACAGCGCGAGGGTCAGGAATCCATGCGCGATCGTGCCCTTGAACGGCGACTCCCGCAGGGCGCGTTCCGGGTCGAGATGGATCCACTGGCGGTCGAGGGTCGCCTCCGCGAAATTCGTGACGCGCTCCTGGTCGAGCAGGAACCAGTCGCCGACCGCGATTTCCTCGTCGACCAGGGTGCTCAACTCGCCAAGATCTGCAATCACGCGCATGCCGGAACTCCGAGGTCCACACGGCATAGGCTAACAGGTTCGTCGTGCGGGTCAGGTGTCGGTCGGTTCCCGCCGGCGTTCGAGCGGCATCCAGGCGGTCAGCACACAGCCGCCGGCGGGTTTGCTGCTCAGCTCCACGTTGCCGCCGAGCACCTTGATCCGATGGCGCATCGAGGCCAGCGCGGCCTGGGTCCCCCGCTCGTGTCCGTCGCCCTGCAGCGGCGTGCCGTCGTAGGTGAACCGCATCGACATCATGCCGTCATCGGTGCCGACGCGCAGATCCGCGGTGGACAGCGCGCCCCGGCTGAAGATCAGCGCGAGCGCTTCCTGAGCCACGCGAAACAGCACCGTCGAGGATTCCGCGTCGAGCTCGGTGTCGGTCTCCGGATAGGCTTGGGTGCAGACCGCCGCGGAGTCCTGACTGGCTTTCTTCAGTTCCCACTGCAACGCCGCAAACAAACCGAAGTTATCGAGCATGCTCGGCCGCAGGTCCTCCACCATGCGGCGGGAGACGTCGATCGCGGTCTTGAGCGCCGCCTTGGCGCGCTCGAGTTGGGGCAAGCCTGCCGCATTGAAGCCGGGCTGACGGCCGGCAAACGACAGATCCATCAGCGCCGACACCATGAGGCCCGCGAGCTCGTCGTGGAGCTTGCGCGCGAGCTGGGTCTTCTCGATTTCCGCGGCGGCCTGGAGGTGTACGACCAGGGCCTCCGCATCCATCGCGGAATCGTCGGAAGGCGGCGGCGGGGAGGGCGTGCGCATGGATGATCGAACAGCATAGGGTGAGCCCCTAGGTTGCGCCACCGTGAATACCCGGGATCCGGCGTCAGATCCGGCCTACCGGTCGCTCGTCCGGCCGGCAGTCACCGCAAGATCAATCGGTCGCCGTAGCCCGTGAGCTCGAGATAGCCGCGCCCGACGGCCTTGCCCGCCGCGAACGCCCGTACCGCGCCCTCCCAGTAGATCGCGCCGGTCGAGAGGCGGGTATCGTTCTCCTGGTCGTCCTGCAGCGGCTGCAACTCGAGTTCGTGAACTCCCGCCTGCACGCGCCATTCGACGGGATAGCGAATGCCGGTGCGCGGCGAGACCCAGAAGCGCTGGGGGCTGAAGGCGACGTCCTGCGCCGCGAGCGTCTGGACCCGACCGTCGGGGCTCCGGTACGTGCCCCCCGCCCAGCGCGCGGCACCGGCGGCATCGCGGATGCGAAAGGCCATCAGCGCCGCGCCGTCGTCGAGATCGATGCCGATCCAGTCCCAGCCGACGGCCACGCTGTCGAGATACTCGCTCGACCACTCGTGATCGAGCCAGGCTTCCCCGGTGACCGCATCGGTCACCCCGGCGCGCTCGATGCGCCCGGTGACCGCCAGGTGCGGAATGCTGTAGTAGTAGCTGGCCGAGGCGGAGTTCGGACCTTTCTGACTGACGCCCGACTGCCCGTTCAGCAGCGGCGCTTGGGTCGGCCGGAAAGCGAGATCGAAGCCGAAATCCTCGCCCGCGATGTGCGTGCGATACACGCCGTCGCGCCGCTCGAGCGTCCAATCATCGATGAAGACCCCGGTGTCGCCGATGGCCGCGTCCGCCAAACCCAAGCCCGCGCGCCGCAGCCGCTGATCCTGCCAGAGTCCCGGGTGCCGCGGATCGCTGATGGCCGCATGGGCGACGAGCAGTTGATGCGGCGTGAATCCGCTCGGATTGTCGGCCGTCAGCGCCGGCCGGGTTCGGAAGAACGTGACCTGGAAGCCGAGCGATTCGCGCTGCGGGCTCGACAGCCAACCGGTGATGTACCACCACTCGGTACGATAGTCGGGATGGCTGCCATAGTCCGCAGGAAACGCGATCGGCCGGCCCGCGAGCACCGCGGCATAGGGCGACGGCGCGGAGGCGGCGCGCGCCCGCGGGGACGCGAACACGCCCGCGAGCAGCCAGCCGCCGGACAGCGTGAGGGCGTCGCGCCGCCTCACCAGTCCTCCCGCACGGCGCGCACGGCGTCCAGGCTCATGGCGGCGCGTCCGCTCCAGATGGCGGTCAGCGCGGCCGCCGCGATCAAGGTGACGCCCAAGACGCCGAGCTGCCACAGCGGCACGGCGAGGTCGATGCTCCAGTTGAAGGACTGGCGGTTGATGACGTACACCAGCACGAGGGAGAGCATGCCGCCCAAGGTCAGCCCGTAGGCCACGCCGAACACGCTGAGCAGCAGGCCTTCGTCCGCGAGCAGGCCGACGACCTGCCGGCGCAGCATGCCGATGTGGCGCAGCATGCCGAATTCGGCGC
>Ga0116229_10012030_pt1 | contig 12587 bp, 11 predicted proteins | sample S1TSphgellanicum_3_FD_87313 | JGI IMG/M metagenome (GOLD analysis project Ga0116229, IMG submission 87313) | Host-associated microbial communities from peat moss isolated from Minnesota, USA - S1T2_Fc - Sphagnum magellanicum MG | ecosystem: Host-associated > Plants > Peat moss > Unclassified...
GCTATCACATGGACGATTTCTCCGACGACGTGCCGTTCTGGGACGCGAGCCACGCGCGGCCCATCTTGGTGATTCCGTATCAGCTCGACACCAACGACATGAAAATGTGGAATCATCCCGCGTACACGCCGGATCAATGGTTGAAGTACGCCTGCGACAGCTTCGACTGGCTGTTGGCGGAATCACGCGCACTCGGTGTCGCGCGGCTCATGTCCGTGGGTGTGCACCTGCGCATCATCGGGCGGCCGGGGCGCATCGGCGCCTTCGACAAGTTTCTCGCCCACATTGCCGCGGCCGAGGAAGCCTGCGTGCTGACCCGGCTCGCGATCGCTGCTGCCTGCGGATCCCCCCGGCCCTTGGAGATCGCCCCATGAACACCGCCGCCGCGCCGCTGCGCTTGTCGGTACCCGTCCTGCCGGCCACCGCGGCGGCGCTTGCGCCTTATGGGTATCTGATCGGACCGCCGGGCGGCGAGGTCAAGGGCCGCATCGATTACTACGGCAATGCCGTGCAGGTGCGCACGCCGGCGAAATTCGTGTCGAACGACGACATGATGCTCAATCTCGTGACCTTCAACCGCCGGCCGCCCGTGATTCGCTGGATGGAGTATCACAACAAGCACACGCAGACTTTCATTCCGCTCGCGGGACGCCCGTTCATCATGGTGTTGGGGATGCCTACGCGCAAGCGCCCGGACCGCAGCCTCGACGAATCCCAGCCGGACCTCCCCAACTTGGACACCGTTCGCGGCTTCTATTTCGACGGCACGTCCGGCATTTGCATGCACATCGGCACCTGGCACGAGGTGCCGTTCCCGCTGCAGGACCAGACACACTTCGTCGCGATCGTGACCAACGAAACGAATCGCAATCTCGAGGAGCACGACGAGCATTTCGAGAGCGAGGGTGGCGACCTGGTCAAGCGACAACTGATACGGCGGCTGAACACCGAGCTGCGCATCGACATGTCGGGCGTCCCTGGCGGGCAGAGCCGCGCATGACGCGTCAGGTCATGCTTACGTGCGCCGTCACCGGGGCAGGGGCGACGACCAGGAAGCATCCGGGAGTCCCCGTCACGCCGGAGCAGATTGCGCTCGCGTGCATCGAGGCTGCCAGGGCCGGAGCCTCCACTGCGCACATTCACGTGCGCAATCCGGTGACCGGGGAGGGCGGCCGCGACCCGCAGTGCTTTCGTGAGGTGGTGAGCCGGATCCGGGATTCCGGCACCGACATCGTGCTGAATCTCACCTGCGGCATGGGAGGGCGGCTGCTGCTCGACGACGAGGATCCTTCCACGATGGTGGCGGGCACCGACCTGGCGAGCGCGGCCGAGCGCATGCAGCATGTGCGCGAACTGCTGCCGGAGATCTGCACGCTCGACTGCGGCAGCATGAATTTCGGCCGTGAAGTGGTCGTCAACCGGGTCGGAGATCTCGAGCGCATGGCGAAGCTCGCGCAGCAGCTCAAGGTCAAGCCGGAGCTCGAGGTGTTCGACCTGGGGCAGATCGGCATTGCAAGGGGGTTGATTGACGGCGGCCTGATCGACGGCGCGCCGCTGTTCCAGTTGTGCCTGGGGATCGCCGGTGGTGCTCCGGCGACGCCGCAGGCGATGCTGGCGCTGCGCGACGCGCTGCCCACGGGTGCGCAGTGGGGCGCCTTCGGTATCTCGCGCTCGGAGTTTCCGATGGTCGCCCAGGCCGCGATCCTCGGGGGCAATGTGCGGGTTGGCCTGGAGGATAACCTGTACCTGAGCGCCGGCCGCCTGGCCTCCAATGGCGAGCTGGTGGAGAAGGCGATCAGGATCCTGGATCTGCTGGACGTGCGCGTCATGACACCGGCCGAGACGCGCGTTGCGCTCGGTCTCACCCGGCACCACTGAACCTTCGCGTAGATGTCATGGAAGATGTCATGGATCCGGGAGTCCGCGTTTCCAGCGACCACGGTATCTGCCGGGTTACCCTGACGCGGCCGGAGTCGCGCAATTCCCTGACCCGGGCGGTCTGTGCGGCGATCCGCCAGGCACTGGACGCGGTGGCCGGGGATAGCCACTGCCGTGTGCTGGTCATCGAAGGCAGCGGCGGCGCCTTTGCCAGCGGTGCGGATATCGGTGAGCTGAATCGACTGCGCGCCGAGCCGGCGCTGCTACGCCAGACGTATCGCGAGCTGCGCGCGACCCAGGAGCAGCTCTACCGCCTGCCGCAGGTCACGCTGGCGCTGGTGGATGGCTTCTGCCTCGGAGCCGGCTTGAGCCTGGCGCTGGCGTGCGACCTGCGGCTTGCCAGTAGCCGCAGCCAGTTCGCCGCATCCCCGGCCAGGATGGGTCTGCTCTACAGCGACCCGGAGCTGTGGCGACTGATGCTGCGCACCGGCCCGGCACGTGCGCGCGAGCTGATGTTTACCGGGCGTCGCGTTGCGGCGGAGGAGGCATTGCGGCTTGGCCTGGTGGAACGCGTGAGTGCGCCGGAGCATCTGCCGGCAGCGCTGGGGGAACTGCTCGCGGAACTCAATGCCTGTGCCCCTGGTTCGCTCTCCCGCACCAAGGCGCAGCTGCTGCGACTGGAGCAGCCCGGACAGGAGCGCCTGCCCGCGGACGACTCCGAATCCGAACAGGCGCTGTTTGCGCCCGATGCCGTCGAGGCCATGCGCGCGTTCCTGGAACGACGCGCACCTCGGTTTGGTCCCTAGCGCTGCCTCGCCCCTATGCCCTCACCTACGCTGCCAGAGGACGCAAGCACGGCGCAGATTCGCGAGGCCGTTCGTGCGCTGTGCGCGCACTTTCCCGGCGCCTACTGGCGCGATCTGGATCGCGAGCGGCAGTACCCGACCCGGTTCGTGCAGGAATTGACGTCAGCGGGATATCTCGGGGCGCTGATTCCAGAGGAATTCGGCGGCAGTGGACTCGGCCTTTCCGCCGCGGCGGCGGTGCTCGAAGAGATCCACGCAGCCGGCTGCAACGGTGGCGCCTGCCACGCGCAGATGTACATGATGGGTACGCTGCTACGTCACGGAACGACGCAACAGAAGCGCCACTGGCTGCCGCAGATCGCCGCAGGGGCCATCCGGCTGCAGGCCTTTGCAGTGACCGAGCCGGGCAGCGGCAGCGACACGCTGGCCCTGCGCACCAGCGCGCTTGCCGACGGCGATGACTACATCATCAACGGCCAGAAAATCTGGACGTCGCGCGCCGAGCATTCGGACCTGATGCTGCTGCTGGCGCGCACCACGCCGCAAAGCGAAGTCGCCAGGCGCACCGAAGGCCTGTCAGTGTTCCTGATCGACATGCGCCAGGCGCTGGGGCGGGGCCTGACGATCCGGCCCATCCGGACCATGATGAATCACTCGACCACTGAAGTGTTTTTCGACAACCTGCGCATTCCCGCCGACGCGCTCGTGGGCGAGAAGGGCCATGGCTTTCGCTACATCCTCGATGGCATGAATGCCGAGCGCACACTGATCGCATCCGAGTGCGTCGGCGATGGCCGCTGGTTCATCGCCACAGCCAGCGCCTATGCGCGCGAGCGCCGGGTTTTTGACCGCCCGATCGGACAGAACCAGGGCATTCAATTCCCGCTGGCGCGCGCCTATGCATCGGTGCAGGCGGCGGCGCTGGCCGTGGCGCACGCCGCTCGACGCTTCGAGAGCGGCGAGCGCATCGGGGCGGAAGCCAACATCGCCAAGCTGCTGGCGTCGGAGGCGTCGTGGCAGGCGGCGGAGGCCTGTGTGCAGACACTGGGCGGTTTTGCGTTTGCCGAGGAATATGACGTGGAACGCAAGTACCGCGAAGCGCGCCTGTACCAGGTGGCGCCGGTATCCACCAATCTGATCCTGGCGTACATCGCCGAACACGTCCTTGAATTGCCCCGCTCTTATTGAAGCGCACGTACCAGCGCACGTATCAAAGAAAGGAACTACCGCATGGATCTGCAACTCAAACACAACGTGATCATCGTTACCGGCGCGAGCCGCGGCATCGGCGCCGCGACGGCACGCCTGCTGGCGACGGAAGGCGCAAGGCTGGTGCTGGTGTCGCGCAACGAGGCGGCGCTTACGGCACTGAAGCAGGATCTGTCGGTCGAGGTCGAAGTCATCCCCTGCGACATGAACGATGCCGCCTCGGCGTCACATATCGTCAGCCGGAGCAGCCAGCGCTTCGGGCGCATCGACGGCCTGGTCAACTGTGCCGGCGCGACCAGTGGCGGCGATCCGCTGACGCTGAGTGAAAGCGCCTGGCGCGGCAGCTTCGAATTGAAGTTCTTCTCCACCGTGCGGTTGATCACGGCCGTGATTCCGGTCATGCGCGAACAGCAGCGCGGCGTGATCGTGACTATCGGCGGCAACATCGGCCGGCAACCCAACATGTACATGCTGCCGGGTTCGGCCGTGGGCGCCGCGCTGCATGCGATCAACAAGGGCCTGGCAGACGCCACCGCCAGCCACGGCATCCGCTTTCACATACTCAATCCTGGGCCGACGCGAACTGAGCGCCTGATCGGCTACGCGCAATCGCTGGCCAAGCAGAATGGCCTGACCCTCGAGCAGGCCGAACAGCAGCTGGTCAAGGACGCCCCGCAGCATCGCATTGCCGATCCAGCCGAGATGGCAGCGATGATTGCCTGGATGCTCTCGGATCGCTTCTCGGCCGCGACCGGCAACAGCGTCACCGCCGACGGCGGATGGGTGAAGGCGGCGTCCTGACGTGGCCCCGCCCCATTCGGCTACAATCCGCTAATGCCGCCCGCTTACTTTTCCCGCTACGAGCAACTCGCGATGCGTCGCGACGAGAATGGCATCCTGGAGGTGCGCCTGCATACGCGCGGGGGACCGTGCCTGTTTGGTCCGCGCACGCATGAGCACATGGTGGACGCGTTCTACGACATCAGCCGCGACGCTGACACCCGCGTGGTGATCCTGACAGGCACGGGCGACAGCTGGATCGCCGCCTTCGACGAGTCCCAGGCCACCGCCAGCGATGATTTTACCGTTCCGCGCAACTGGGATCGCGTGTACTGGGAGGGCAAGAAGGTCCTGCAGAACCTGCTCGACATCGATGTGCCGATGATCGCCGCCGTCAACGGTCCGGCACTGGTGCACAGCGAGTACATACTGACCTGCGACATCGTCGTCGCCTCGAGCAACGTCGTGTTCCAGGATCTGCCGCACCTGGCCTTCGGCCTGGTGCCGGGCGATGGCGTGCACGTGCTGTGGCCGCATGTGCTGGGTCCGGTTCGCGGCCGCTACTTCCTGGCGACACAGCAGAAGATCGCGGCGCAGGAGGCACTGCGGCTGGGCGTAGTCAACGAGGTGCTCGAGCCCGAAGCCCTGATGCCGCGCGCCTGGGCGCTGGCGCGGCAGCTGGCGGCGCTGCCGACGCTGACGCTGCGCTACATGCGCGTCGCCACGGCGCAGCGACTGAAAGAGCTGGTGGTACGCGAAGTCGGCCATGGGCTGGCGCTGCAGGGACTGAGCGGCGCGGCGCTGGGCAATCCCGGACCTGATCCCAGGCCACAGGACATTCGCCGGTGATGAGCAGCAAGCGTAACCTGAGCTCCCTGAAGCGCGGATTGCGTGCGCTGTCGCTGCTGAACATGCGCGACTCGCTGACGGCGTCGGTACTGGGTTCTGAACTGCGGTTGCCGCGCACTACCGCGCGCCGCGTGCTCGACACGTTGGTGGACGAAGGCTATGCGGAGAAGCGTTCCAGTGATCATGCCTACCGCCTGACGCCGATGGTGAACATGCTCTCCAGCGGCTTTTCGGATGAAAGCTGGATTACGCAGGTCGCCGAGCCGCTGCTGGCTGAGAAGACCCTGCACATCGGCTGGCCACTGGTGGTCGCCACCCCGATCGGCGACCAGATGATGGTGCGAGTGTCCACCGATCGATTGACGCCGCTGGCGGTGGATCACTTCAGCGTTGGGTTCAAGACACCGATGCTGCACGGAACCAGCGGCCACGTGATGCTGGCATTCATGTCGCCCGCGCAGCGCGAAGTGACGCTGCAGGTGCTTCGTACCTCGACCGACCCCAAGCAGGCGCTGGCGCGCGAGGATGCGAGAATCCGCTCGATGCTCAAGGTGGTGCGGGAACAGGGCTTCGCCCATATCATCTATAAAGAGTATCCGGAGGCATCGGTTGGGGTGCCGATTTTCCTCAATGGCGTCGCCCGTGCCTGCCTGCTGATGGGGTACGTGAAGGCCGCGATCAAGCCGGCGCAGATCGCCGAGAAGTACGTGCCGCAGCTGCACCTGCTCGCCCAGGCCGTCACGTCGCGCGTCGCCGAGCTGCGCATGCGGCGGCGCGAAAGCCAGCGTCCATTGGCGAAAAAGCGCTCCACCAGGGGTGTGCAGGCCTGAAGCGTCGGCAGGCCTGAAGCGTCAGCGGCCCTGAAGCGTCAGCTCGTCTGAATCAAGCGGCGTTCGCGGCTTCCAATCCGGCAGCGGCAGCCGCCTCGTCGTTGTCGGGCGCATCGCCCGCGGCGGCAATGCAGCCGAGGATGGCGTCGCCGGCGCCGCGAATCAGCAATGCCCCGGGAATCGGCAGCAGCTGGCCCTGGAGCGTCACCGCCAGCATATTGGCAAGCAGGGGATTACCGCCGAAGACCTCGCCCACGGTTCGCGATGACATCGAAAAGCTCAACGCGCCGCGCGCCTTGGCGCTGGCGATGTCGATACCGGAGATTCCTGAGCCGTCTTCGCGTGCCGCGGCGCGTATGTGGCCGCCGCTATCCAGCACCACCACCGCAAGCGGTGCCAGGGAGCACTTGCGGGCATGCGTGAGCGTCGCCTGGATAGCCAGCGTCGCCCGGGCGAGCGTGAGTTCCTGCATGGCGATTCAGCGCTTGCGCGCGCCCCGAATGCCGCTCACCTGGTAGACCTCCTCCAGGTAAGCACCGGGCTCGGAGACGATGAACACGTCAGCGGCGGAGAATCCCGCCGCCGCGCAATCCCGCGGGAAGTCGAGGGTACCGCTGGCGCGCTCGTACGGCTCGTTGTTGTGTTGGGTGGTCCAGCCCATCATGAATGCGTCGTACGGGTCGTCCGGCCAGCGCAGCAAATCGTGGTGTGCCATCACGCCCCCTGGGCGCAATAGCCGGTGACATTCGCGCAGCAGCGCCAGGATCGCCGGCCGCGGCATTTCGTGCAGCAGCAGCGTCGAGCACACCAGGTCGAAACTGTCGTCGGCAAACGTGGTGCTCCGGGCGTCCTGTTGGGAGAAGTGGATGGAGTATCCGAGCGCCGCAGCGCGTCCGGCAGCGTAGCGCAGCATCGGTGCGCCAATATCCGCGGCATGAATTTCCGCGCCCGGAAAGGCGTCAGCCAACGGCAAGGTCGCGTGACCGGCGCCGCAGCCAAGATCCAGGATCCGCCTTGGCGCGAAGTCGGGAAACTGGCGCTTCACCGCTGCCGCGGTTGCCACCCCGAGCTCGTCGTTCAACGGCCCCAGCCCGCCAAAGGCGAACAGGTACACGCCGCGATCGTACAGGGCCCCGGCAAACACATCGTCGTCGACCAGGTCGGTATGAAAGCCGCCGGGCATGACGTGAATGTCGACCGCGGCCACGTAATCTGGCAGCGGCAGAGACGGGTTGAGCTGGAGCGTGCCGCGCGCCGCTCGCGCCGTCGCGGCGCGATCATTGAGCTGCGGCAGTTGGCGCTCCACGGTCTCGCCGACGGTGTCCCATAGCAGTTCCTGGGTCGCACGGGCCATCAGGCTGAATCCGGTGTAGAGCTGTGATTGCTCCATCACCGCGCGCACCCGATCCACGCTCTCCGGTGGCCTACCATGCCTGGCGGCGTATGCCGGGGCCAGGACAGCATCGTAGTGCTGGCGCAGCTGCGGATACAGGCCGCCCATGGTGAATTCGCGCAGGCTGGCGATGAACGCGCCGCGACTGCGTTCATCGTGCTGTTCATCCACCAACAGGGCATGTCTTTGCTGGGGCATCAGTGTCAATCTCCGATCAGTACTCGGGTGATACGGTCGATGAGCGTCCGGCGTGCATCGGCGCGCAGCGCCTCCACCGGCTCCGGCGCCTGGTACGATTCGACGGCCGCCGGCGTCGGCGGCAGTGCGCCCTCGGCCAGACGCTCATGAGTGTCGAGACGCTCGCGCAACGCGGATACCTCGGCGGCCAGCGCCAGCACCATCATCGCCGCGCGATCGGCGTCGGCCTTCGACAGGTACTGCGGCCGCGGCGGACCGTTGGCGTAGCGTCGTCTCTTCACCGTGGGCTCCATTCAATCAACCCAGCGCCGATCAGGCCAGTCCAAGCGCGCCCGGATTCATCTGCCGGCCGGAATCCAGCGCCTGCTTGATGCTCTCGAGCAGATGGATGACCGCAGGCTGCCGGGTATGCAGGAACGGGTAGGTCTTGCCGATCTGCAGGTGCGCGCAACCCAGTTCGCAGAACAGCTGCATCATTCCGGTCCGCAACGCCTCGACCGCCTGCGTCGCCGCCGCGTTGGGCGCAAGACGCGGCAGCCTCGCCAGGTGTTGCGGCTCTATCATGCGCTCATGGTACGCGCTGCGCGCATCCGGCCAGTAGAATAGAGGTTCGATCAGGGTCGCACGGGTCGAGACTGCAAACACCAGGTAGCCCCATTCGATGCCATGCCGCATCAGTTCGTCTTCGCGCTGCCCGAAGTATGCCTCCAGTGCCTCTACCACCTCCAGCGCCCGTGAGTGGGGCGCAAGCGCATGGGTAGGAACCCAGCGCTCGCCGCGATCACCCAGGACATCGTTGGGATAGGTGAACGGCAGGCTGCGGATGGCGCGCGGGACTGTCGCCTCGATTTCCTTGCCGTTCGGCGCCGCCAGCGCCCGGACCAGCTTCAGGTTCGCGTCGGCCGCCTCGCTGGTTGCGGCATCCAGCGCCACATTGAGGACGAAGCTGTCGGCGCCCAGGGATCGCCGGCCTTTCCACACCATGCGCGCCGCCGCGCCGACCCCGGCGATCAGCGAGGACTGGCCCTGCGCCACCGCCTTCAGGTAGTTCAGGTCCTTGGTCAGGTTCTGTTCGTGAATCCGGCGTGACTGCACGTAGGGATCGCTGCCGAAGCACTCGGCCGCAAGTCCCGAGCGCGAGATTGCCGCCAGCGCCGACAGCATGTGCGCGCAGGATGAGTAACTGTAGGCGAGGAAGCGGCTCTGCGGCGGGACCTGCAGCAGCTGCAGTGTTGCCCGCGCCTTGATGCCGAGCGCACCGGCATCCCCGAGGAACAGCCCGGTCAGGTCCGGACCGTAGGTGCGAAAGAACGGGGACGGGCGCGTCAGCGCGGCGGCCGATCCGGTTGATAACATCGAGCCGTCGGCGAGCACCACATCGAGCGACAACGCGCTTTCCGCGCTGGTGCCATATTGCGTCGATCCTAGGAATACACTGCCCTGAGACAGTGCACCGCCTACCGTCGATAGATAACCGGACATTGGGCCGAAATACGGTGTGCGCAATCCCTGCTGCTGCAAAGCCGCATACAGCGCTCGCCAGGTGCAGCCGCTCTCGACGGTCACATACATGTCGGTCGCATTGATCTCGACGATGCGGTCCAGGTGCGACATGTCCACGATCACGGTATCGGGCCTGACCGGCAGGTAGCCGCCGGAGTACGACAAGCCGCCGCCGCGGGCAATGACTGCATATCCATGGCTGGTGCACAGACTGACCGCGCGTTGCAGTTCATCGACCGAGCGCGGAGCGATAACGCAGGCCGCCGTGACTCCCGATGTGAATACATCGCTCGAGTAGAATTCGCGCTCGCTGGTCGCGGTGACGACCGCGGTGGCGGGCAGTATCGCGAGCAGCGCGCGCTGCAACGTGTCGAGATCGGTTGTCAGGGCAGAGACCTGCGTCATTGGGTGGCAACCGCGGGCCGCCGCTGCGGCACGGTGTTAGCGGGCAACGGCAAGGTAATTTAGCCCGCAGGTGAGGTAAAGCGCACTGGCCACTATTCGGTCACAGGGCATGGATGCGTCGCCGGCCGTGCAGTCAGACATGCTGTCGCCGCATTGGTGAGCTTGCCGAGCGCGGCGGCAAGTGCGGCATCCGGGTCCCGTGCCAGCGTGGCACCGGTCAGTTGATGATAGGAGTGCCATTGCAGCCAGGTTCGATACCGGTGGCTGCCGTCGTCGTCCGGACGGATTGGGGGCGCAAGCCGACCGATCATGGTGCGGCGTTCTGCATGGCCGCACCGAAGTAGACCAGTCCCGCAGCTGCGCACGCGACCTCAGCAACTGCGCCAATGCATCGGCGCAGGCCTGAGATCCGGTGCATCGGCAGTCAGCGGATCGCCGGCTGCGGCTGTGATCTGAAGGCTGATTGGATCCGCTCTGGCAGCGCCTCGGCTTCATAGCCAATGACTGCCCGATATGCGGGACGATACTCATGTCGAATAGCCTGGAAATACAACATGGGGCACTGGGATCGGTAGCGCACATATAAGTGACAGCAGGCCAGGCGGACGGCTCGAGGAAGTAACCGCATTGGCCGAATAGTGGCCATAGCTTTTGACGTCTGCAAATCGTCACGTTATTTGTGGCAAGCGCAAGACGTTTGCGCAGCGATGCCGCTGAGCACTGCGCTCGGCCGTCCGTTGCGGTCAGCGAGTGTCGCGCGCCTTACGACAGGGATCAACGCCCGCATAGCGGCCTCATGCACAAAACGAGCTTAGCGTAATTGACTCGTTGAATTATGGTCGAGCCATCAAGCCGAGCATCTCGTCTACACGACATACACAACATGGTAGGGAAGGACACAACATGCTACTTGGCTCACGAGTGAAATCCGGCTCGCTATTGGCGAGTACCACGGCGATCGCGGCGATGGCGCTCGCTCCCCAGCAGGTGACGCAGGCGCAGCAGGTCGAGACCAGCGATCAGTTGACGGAAGTTATCGTTACGGCCCGCGCCCGTTCCGAAGCTGCCGCGGAAGTTCCCATTTCGATTCAAACCTTTTCGGCCGCACAACTCGCGGCCGATCAAATTACGGATCTCACTTCCCTGCAGTACCAAGCCGGGTTTACGTTCAACAATCAAGGCATGAGTACGCAGGGCGGAGGGCGAGAGTTCCCAACGCTGACCTTTCGAGGCCTTGCGACAGGCTTGGATTACGGGCAAGGCGATTCAGGGGCGCTGTTCGTCGACGGAATCTTCGTCTCCGGCGGTACCGCATCGGTGACGATGGCCGATGTCTCGCAGGTGGAGGTTCTCAAGGGCCCCCAAAACGTCTACTTTGGCAAGAACACCTTCGGCGGCGCGATCAATCTGATCACTTCCAATCCCACGGAGGACTTCCACGGGTATGCCAACGTAGGCTATTCGACCAAGGAATCTTATGACGACACCTTTTCGGTCGAAGGCGCTCTTGTGCCTGATTTGCTGACCGCACGGGTCACCGGGGAATTATTCCACCAGGGAAAACAATACACGTCCTTTGACGGCGGACCGCTCGGCGAAGAGGACACCAAGGGCATCACGGCCGTCCTGTACTTCACGCCCACGTCGAATGCCTGGATTCGCACCCGCTTTCACTACTCTCACGATGATGACTCCGCGGCGGCCACCGGTTACCTATCCGGCGCCACCTTGGGTACGACCTGCCCCGGGTTGGTCAACAAATACTTCTGTAACGGTATTCCCTCACTCGCTGATACGGGCCGCTCGGTATTGGACTACACAAGCATCCCGGCAGCTTTTTCGACTGCGATCGCGAGCAACAGCTTCGACTTCGGCGGGCATGATCCGTTGCTGTCGAAGGTTCCCACCAAGGACAGCAGCGGGTTGATTCGCGACACCCTGCAGGGTTCGCTCGCATCAGGGGTAACACTGCCCAATGAAGCGACCATTGGATTAACTGCCGGCTGGAACCAGGCCCTGTCGAGCGACATCGCTGACGGGGACCATACCCAAACTCCCCTTTTCCTTACGGACCAGCCGATCATCAACCACGACTTCCAGGCGGACCTGCGGTACGTGAGCAGCTCGGACCAACCCCTGCGCTACGTCGGGGGAGTCAGCTTTTTTCAGTCTCTCTACCGCACTTTGTACGACAGCTATTATGGTGGTGGTGTTTATGCAGACGGCGGGCTCGTCAACGAAATCGACGAGACCAAAGCGGTCTACGGCTCGCTTGAGTACGACATTCTCCCGGTCCTGACTGCCACCGCCGAAGTGCGATACCAGAAGGATACCCTCTCCGACAAGCCGTACCAGGGTCTGGGTAGCCCGGAGGAGGTCGCTGAAGACTTCGATCATGTCCTGCCGCGCTTGAGCCTGCGGTACCACCCGACCAAGGACACGAACGTTTATGCGAGCTATTCCGAGGGTATCGAACCCCCTTTCATCCAGGCCAGCTACGCTAACGGCGACAGCTATACGCGGTTGGCGTTAGCTGCCCTTTCGCCCGATGCCGGAGACTACACCAAAGACCCGACGCTTCGAGTTTGGGAATTCGGTCTCAAGCAGGCGGCATTCGACAATCGCGTGAACTTCAACATCGATTACTACACGCAGATCTGGAATAACGCCGTGGTGAGTAATTACGTGTTCAACCCGCCGGACTGCCCGGACACTACCGTTGGGACCAGTACACAC
>Ga0116229_10012035_pt1 | contig 12583 bp, 15 predicted proteins | sample S1TSphgellanicum_3_FD_87313 | JGI IMG/M metagenome (GOLD analysis project Ga0116229, IMG submission 87313) | Host-associated microbial communities from peat moss isolated from Minnesota, USA - S1T2_Fc - Sphagnum magellanicum MG | ecosystem: Host-associated > Plants > Peat moss > Unclassified...
TATGGTTTCTTGAGATCTTCAAGAGTATATTGGTTAGGCCGCATCGGATGATAACCTTGATATATAGACACATATGTATTACAATAAAGATTTGCTACTGAACAGGTTGAAAACATTTTTGTATTGAGAAAGTTTGAATGGAAATATATCATATGTGACAACATTTCCATATTGAAAAGCATTTAAGTTTCAACTACTATGTGTTTTGAAAATTGGCTGCAATTTTTTCTCATGATGAACATCACAAGAAGTTAATTATGTGTAATATAGAGCAGAGGAATTTATCTAAATTGTTATGGTATAAAATCCCAGTGGTCAGAATGATTAGGAAGAGAATCATCGATTGATCAATTCTATTGGAAGTGTCTTTCGGCCAATAATTAATTGTTCAATGGTCAAAATGGCTTAAATTCCCAGGTTGCTTGCGATAGCTCTGTTACCCAAGTTTCATTATTGTGTACTTTCACATAGTATGTGATTATGTCATATTTCCCTCTTTCTCTTTCTGAGAGTTTGAAGTAGAAATCTGGAAATATTGCTATATTTGTAGTTACTGTGAGGGGCATGCTGGAGTTTGTTCAAATTTTAGTGCATGTGATAAATAAGATGCACACTAATTAGAAAAAAAAATTGAGCAGAAATTTCATTTGACCTTTGGCAAGTTTTGTCCTTAGGAAGGTAAGATGTTCATTACAAGTTTCTTTGCAAGAAACCTCAGAGTCTAATTTGTTTGGGTAGTTCTCGTGTGTTTCCAAGGGTTTGGGAGAAGAGGTAGGATTGGTAAAGGCTGTTTGGTTGTTTCTTACCCTCCAATTTGTTTGGGTAGTCTCCATTGGGTTATTATTGTAAGGTCTTACACATTTCATGTATACCTAGTGCACACCAAGCTGTTTTTAAGCAAATGTTCACAAGGAGAGAAGGTTCTATGACTTATCTTTCACCTGACTAGCCTTGCTATGGATATTATCAATACTAAAGGGTGCCTCAAGACATCCTGTGAGGACAACTCATCCTTGACTACCACTTCTTCATTCAGTGTTGGGTTATAAAAACAAGTTTGTCAACAATTGGAAAGAGAATTAATGTTTTTAAGAGAACTTGAGCAAAGAATCTGGAACATTAGGCCTCTGTGTGTCCAAGTACATAGGCCTATAGTTTCTCACATTTTGATTTTTGCTGGAGACTCTCTCCTCTACACTAGTAGCAATCAAATATGTTAAACTCTTTTGAATTTTGTTAGTTACCTGTCCATGGCCATCTTTATCACTATCTTCAAGTGTGCAAATTGATTCACATATCAGATTTACACTGATAGTAGATCAATCAAACATTATTCTTCACAAGGAAGAGATTTAAACATACCACATATGTCCATATTGTGACTACTGACAAAGCTCTCACACAGATCACTCATTCAAACAGGCAGGCTTTATTTTTTGTAAAAACATAAAAGATCCCAGCTCTTGAGGTATGCAACAAAACTACAAAACGTCTAAGCAAAAGTCAGATAACCACACTTCCTCTAATTTCCACAGCTGGACAATACAATAGCTAAGAAATATGACCTAAGCTATTGCCCCTACATCATGTCTCAAAGATTGGATCGTGTCTCTCTAGAGTACAATACTACCCACTACTCCTGCTACCTATACATTATTAAAAACAAACAGCTGCAGAAAATTAGTAGTATCATGCCTGTACCCTTCTTTCACTGGCTCAGCCAGTAATCCTCAATCTGCTGCTACAAGGGGCACGAAAAACAACACGCTGTACATTCACCATAGTGCAGCAACCTGAGGTATGTGGCCTGCAAAACTTACCGCTATTTCCAGATGGGGTAGATGGTTCATTCTCAAATCCTGACATGAATATCAAGCATGTTCAGAATCCAATTCGATATTTCCCAGTCCGTTGTTTGGGGCTCTCTTCCCACAGCAGGGAATTACTCAATTAGCGCCACTCTGTCTTGGTATCCTTGCTGTAAAGCCTGCAGCAGAAAATGGACCAGCAGAATGCGCACAAGGACCCAAATTACTGATAGAGATCATTTTCTCATCATCTACCCTATTACACTCCGGTAGCCCCAATCATGGTTGGCTTCTAAAACTCTATAGACAAACTGAATGAATTTAAGGCTTCCCATCTGAAGAGCCTCATCAAGGCTCCATACAGATGACTGCCTTGTGTGTTTTCCAAAATCCGCAGAGGGGAAGAGAGGATCCATGCTTTCTCCGAGGCGCTAGGCACACCCCTTTTAGATGTGAAATATGCAGAGCATTCGGATTCCATATGGACGACTCTTTTTCTCCTCATTTGTCCAAAGAAGTGATCACTACCCTGCAATGCATAACATCCAGAGCACAAGTACCCCGCCTAAACCTTTTCAGCATCTGACGCTACGGGGTACAAATGACAAGCTGCTCGCAACCTGTAATGGCCCTCTAAAGTCCATTCCAGATGGGCTGTATAGGCCACTAGTCTTGCGGCCTACTTCACACTCTTGATGGATGGCAGAAGGTCTTGAACTGCACCCCGACTAAGTCTGCTAACGCAATCGGTGATACATGTAAAGAAGGTTTCAAAACATGAGTCCAAGGCACTTACCAGTCATACACACTCGGGGAATTTGGCTGTGCTTTGTCAAACTTGTCTGATCCCAGGCGCCTCATCACTTGTCTGTTGCTTCCAGGATGGAATACACTACGCCAAACATTCTCCTTCTCCCTTGAGACTGCACGACATAGAGAGAACTCCAAGAGCTGTTACGTCTAGAACGAAAGAAAGCCAAGTCGAAGGACTCGAAGGTGGCAATAAATTGTTTCCTAGACAGATATAATCTCGAAAACATGGCAAGAAATGCTTGAATATACATTCTTCTTAAGGAAAACGCGCTTACAACTAGGAGACGCTAGTGACGGTGAGGCGGGAGGTGTAGATGCGAGACTTCCAGGGGACGCTACTGGAGAATCAGTTGGCAACGGGCTTGACAGCGAAGGCTTCTTGATGGCTATGCTTTCTGTAATGCGACGAGCCTCCTCCTGCGAGGCCAGAAACTCTCCACTCCGCCGCCGATCCATCGCAGCCGTAACTTGCTCTGAAACGAGACAAAACCACGTTAGACTGTTATCTGCAGGTACGATAAGCAAACTGCCAGTGCTGGTCTGGAGTCTGAACCTTATAAACTTCTGAGAACATAATTTGGGAGTCGGACTCTTAAGCGATCAACATACTTACGACAAAACAAGAATCAGCAACAAGCTTCAAGTCTCCACACAACTCCGAAGTTGCCAACGCAAAGCACCTTAACAACGTACTCGAAAGAAAGAACTACTACTACTACAAACCAAATTAGACATATCATTCCCACAACAACAAATAAAACATCTAACAACATTATGGCTGCAAAGAAACATACCATCTGAAGGCACCGAAATATCAGTCGCCAATTTTGGGCTCCTCAGCTGCTTCAGGCCCTTGTCGGGCTGCGGGCCGGCGACAACTTCATCCCAGAGCTTGTCAAGAAAAACCATGCTGATGATAGTATAATATGATGATGATGTTATAAGCGTCAAGTGCGTGAAGTTCTGCCCTGTCCTACACTACAAATTCTCTTTGCCAAGAAACTGAAGAAGTGGAATGAACTGCTTCTCAACAGGTTTTCGTGCAGGGGACAAAGAAAATAGAAATATTGCACACTGGATTACAACGAAGATCGCTTCCGCAGATCCCAACTTCCGTGGCAACGCGTGCACAAAAGCCCTTCGTACTAAAAAGCAGAGCGAGAGCGAGAGAGAGGTGGGGGAGAAGGGGAAGGAAACAAAGAGAGAGTTCAGTAGTTATAGTAAATTTGGTCACTACCCATTTTCCTTACATAGCGGAATTTGTGTACACTTGTGTCATTTTTTAAGTAGCCATAAATTGGGCATACACATGTACCTATTTATTTATTTATGTTGTGCACATACACAACATAAAAGTGTGGATTTGGGAGCAACTTATGGGCATTTAAAAATTAAAAAAAAAGGGAAAACAAGGAAAATGGAACCCCCCTCCCCTCCCCTCAAAACAAAAATTTGAATGTGGATTATTGTACCAAAGGAAATGCCAAACACCTTGCAATTTTGAGCTACACACAAAACATGTATTTGTCAACAACATTGAATTGAATACATTTTTTGTATGCAAAAAACCATGGTATATGAATGAATGAATGAAATGGGCCAAATTTTTTGCATAGATTTCATTTAGTTTTTTCCGAATGTGATTCTTATAAAAACTAAGTTTGTTTTGCTTGTTTTGTTTTGGTTAGATATTGAGTTCAATACGTATAAACTTCTAAGAAAATTGTGCATATTAGGGATCATGAAATAGCATAACAAAAGACATAATATAAGTTTTTTTGGTTTCCTAAAGTAGGTTGGTACTTGGTACTCATGCGCTAACTTAATTGAAAGGGGGCTGATGGCATCTGTTGAAATGGCTGAGCTAGTAATGAATATGAATGAATGTCCCTGAGAATTGGCAGAAGATACATGGAATGCAAGACCCGTATATTGTGGCAATTTGACAAATTATTCCTAGTATAAACACCGTTGATGTTGCCCTCAGGAAATCGGGGCCGTGCAAGATGACTCATCTGGCTAAGGTCCTGACTACTTTATCAGGATTCCTTTTTGTAGTTTATTAAGCAACAAATGTCTGGGGGACCTCTGCAGTACTATTTGGGGTCATCAATAAAGCACCAGCTCTTTTTTTTTTTTTCCTTTTCATTTGGCTAGTTTTCTGAATCTTTGCCTGAAATCTAGATTGGCTTATATCCCAATGTTTTTTTATTTTTTTGTCGTTTCACCACTATGGTTTAACTTTGTTGGCTTTAACCCTTCTTTTTTGTTTTTTGGCTATATTTTCTTGGAAACATTTTTGACATGTATAATAAGTAGTACTTCAAAGAACACAAGTTTTAGAAGTTCACTAAGAAATTGCTTCGTGTACTTTGTTTGCACTCGGGGAAAAGAATATGGTGATTCATGAATCATAGTTTCCTTTTTGTCTATTTCTCACCCGTAGAGGAAAACAGAGAATGAAAAAGCAGATCCATTGTTCCGATGAATCTGATATATAACCAATTACCACTTTACGCTATCAATTTCAGAAATATTGAATCTGCCCTTTGCCAAGAAGAATGTTGGCATCCCCACATCTACTTTTTTGCATAAAAGTTTGTGTATCAAACCGTTTGCGACAGCAGCAGAAGCATCATCATGTGTCATCAAGTTGTAATTGAACTTATAAGGACATCAGCATCCTTCCCTTTGCCTTAGGTGAACAAGCACCTGTACTAGTAAACATGGTAAAAACTAAAACCGCCAACTCTTGTTTTAAAATTGTTTCTAACTCGTACGTGGACTAAACCAGTGCATCTGCCTCCAAATTTAATATCTACCAAGTTAAATATAACCTCTAGAAGGCCTCACTGCAAAAAGGTCAAAGAGGTACTAGTGTGGGTCCTTGGGTGAAACAGCACATACACTGACACCATGAGATAACCCCCGCCTCCCCCTGCCCCCAAAGAAAAATTGATTGTTTTATGAACGTTACAAATATCTTGTTCTTAGACTAAATCAGGGTCTCCTAGTCCAAATTAAAATTTACTGAGTTGAAAGAGCGAGTAGGAAATTGTGTGGTGTGGTTCTTCAATTTTCACTATGAAACCTCTCCGAGGTTGTTCATATTCATCATGAGCATCATGTGTCATCAAGTTGTAACTTATTTTGTAAAAAACTAGATTAGTTTTTTTAGTGCACTTGGAGAGTGCCTTACCTTATGTAAATAGCCAGTGCATTTTATGAAAATATAATGCTCGTGAAGGTGGGCATTACATTTTTGTAAAGCCCATCATCATTTTTTCCCATGATACCCAATGAGTATGTGATGGGTATCCACTGGGTATCAAGGAAAATTTTTATATGAAGAACCATTTGCTTGTTATGGCATGTTAAGCCCTTGAGGATGGGCTTTACAAGAATCAGGCCAACACTTGGGTCCATCTCACAAGGCCCTTATTCATGTAAAGCCCCTGAGCGCTTAACCCTACTTGGTGAGAACTGGTTGAAATTTGTTAGTGTATGTTGAGGGTGCATAACCCTCGGTACGATTTCTGCCACAACAGAGGATGGGACTTCTGCGGAAGGTGCCTCCTCTCCTTTGCAAACAAAATCACATCTGTCTAAAATTTTACCAGATCTTTACGCCCAGTAAGGACCTTGAAGGGGGCTTCTGGGAATTCACATCCGAAGCATGGCTGGTGCCTTGCACTGGGCCCTCATTCCCAGACCAACTGATTCTTGGTCCTTAGTTGCTTACCCTAAACAAATGGGCCAGGAAAATATAGAAGAGCATGGAAGCTTTAAGAAATTTAATGGAGGTAAAGTTGGTGGGACCTGTGCATGGATGGGCACAGCATGGGCAGCAGAGAACCTTTAGACTCGGCAGATGGTCATTGGTGTTTGCTTTGTCAGCAAGCATGGGCTCGATGCTTATCCTCTTGTAGTACAGGATATTTTTTAATGTCAGGATGTTTTGTTGCTCTGTATGTGGGCCAAGAGAAAGGCTCGAGTCCCAGGATACACATTAACAGAAAGGAATAATTGGCGGTGTTTCAGAGGGTTTCACTTGAGATTGTTATAAAAAGCAAGCACAACTACTACATTGGAAATTTGCCTTCTGTGTAAATTTCAATGTACCTCTAAAATTGTTTTTCTTCATGGTTTCTGTCTTCAATCTGTGCAAGCATACACCTTAGGAAACCCTAAATGCGGCTCAGCAACATGCTGTTGATGGAGTCCTGAGTCTCGAGCAATGTCTTGGTAGAGAGTAGAGAAAAGCATATCCACTAGACACTTTGCAGTGAAAAAAATTAGTGCTCCAAGACATTTTGCAGGTTGCTGTTGTGTCGGTTCTGGCAACTTTGCAAATTAAACACAACAAAGAATGACATCATTCCCTTTTTTCCTTATAACTCACAAGTATCAAACCTTTCATTCAGAATGGAAGTGACTGCCATGAGTCCTCCCCACCTTCAAACAGCTGCTCCCAGACCCAGCCAGTGGAAGAAAATAATAATGTGATATTTTGTTCTCAAAACACTACTTAGGGCAAATGGTTATTAGACATTAGAGATTAGAGTTATTCACAAAGAAATCTTGCTTTGGGATTCTTGTTTTTATCTCAAATAGTTGTTTCACCCACAAAAGTTGTGTATAAATAAAGATAGCAAATTTTGCTAAAACATGGTTTTAAACACTGAAATTTTATATTTTGTTGCATAGGATTTGCGCAGGATTTGAAAGATTCTATGCATAATTTATTACCAATGATGAAAGAAGAGCAATGTTGACGTAAAAGTGGGGCTCAAACTCTTGGGATCACCAATTTTGTTGGTGCCAACAATTTCAGCCCCCAAGAAATGCATGTGCATTCTTTAAGACCCATTTATTGATTTCAAGCTGCCTTTGGGCCAGGCGGGGTGTTCTTGGCCCCCACATTGGTCAAGTTTACCAATAACTCTATTAAGGGTCTTAAGTTTTTATCGCATTTCTAGAAGCATTGGAATACTTTGAGGTCTTGATAACAAGAAAAGATATCATCCAACAAAGCACCAGGTTGCACGTGTTGGAACCAACCAAACTAAACAATAGGAAAGCCTCAACAATACGCTATTGCCATCCAATGAAGAATGTAGATAGAAACATCACAATATGGTTCCAAGGGACCCTTGTTGTCTGGTATTGGATTTTGAAACGAACCTTCGGTTCTAGAATTTTCATTATTTTTAGAAACCTTTGGTTGGTACTGTTTCTAAGAACAACTTTGGAGATTTATGAAACCTCTAGTTCTAGAGACTTCCCAAAAGAATTCGAGCCCAATTTTATTTAAGACATGGTTTGATTCCATCTATGTATGTCTCAGACCAATTAAAATAATAAAATTATTTTTACTATAATTTTGTCCAACTAATGCACATCACTTGAGACAAAAGAGTCTGTATTAAATTTAATCGTACAATCAAGTAATATTATTAACTTGCCTAAAAAGCATTGCTCGATTGTTAGGCTTTTCAATTTTTTAATATTTATGTAGCTGAAGACATTGCATCACTCACAAGCAAACCGAGACTGAGGTTCTTGAGAAACTGCAGTGATGTTTTGCTTTTGATCTGTGAATTAAAACTTAGGAAACTACACACAAAATCCAAGGAATGCCGAGTAAACCAATGAATTAATTAGAAACGAATTTGCATACAAGATCATGCTATGACTCACAAAGCCTCCTCCTTCTGTGATGTTTGATATGGAGACTGGAAGGTGGATAGAATCAGGAAGTACCTCTAGAACCCCATGGCCAGGGAAAAGCGCTGAATTTATGGGACGTACTATAATGGTTAAAGAAATCTTAAAATTTTAATTTAAGCTTCACTTTGAAAGTGTGAGAAGGAAGGAAGAATAATGGTAAAAGATATGAAGATTTATCAATTACATATATTTGAAGGGCACTGTTAAGTTTCCCACATCAACAAGACTACGTATCTGTAATGGTGTGAATTATTACATGAAGGGATCTTTGGAAATATTGGAACAAGGATGAAGGTGATAGATGTCGAGCCTTGCAGCTCTATGGCTGGTCATCTTCAATCTTATTTTCCAATTCTATCCATGTATATTGACTTCTTTTTCATAATTTTACATGCACCAAGTGCCAAGACAAAAAGAACTTGAAGTTTGAACTTCTTTCAAGGAAAAGGAATCAACAATCAACCTCCATTACGGAGAAATGATCATGATTGACAACAAACAACCAGTGAATTTTTTGACCTTTTTGTGGTATATAGTCGAGATATGTGTTTTGTCACATATTATTTGGTCAAGTTTGATCATTATGTTCTTTGAACAGAAGATGACACTAGGCAAAGGAAATTTTGTCAGAATGCTTTGAGTTAAAAGGCCATATTAGCTACATGAAAGTAGATCCATACAATTAATCAATGTGTTCACAACTTATCCTCCTATTTCTAAAAAACATACCAACAAATGTCTCAACATATTTTGCTGCAAGAAGAAGAAGAAGAAGAAGAAGAAGATCTCTTGCAAACAAATGTTAGGTCATGTGTGAGGATGGAGGAGGAGGAGATGTGAAGATCCTTGATCATGTGTGTGAATGGGTACCTAGTAGTACCCATTACCTAACTTACAAGAAAAACTCAATTCCTCCTGAAATTGTTGAATGGATAAAATTGCTCCAACAAAAGAGCCAGAAATTGCAGTCCATGCCTCCTCTCTAGAACTTACAAAAGCAAAGAATGAAACCATTGCCTGGTCCATGGTCCATTGAATTGATTGAAGGGACACATTGCTAATAGAGAAGTTAGAAATCATTTAACTGGTTTTTAAAAAAACTGAAGAGCATGTACTCCACATAATTCCAAAGCCAAAACAGAAGCACATTCATGGAGGCAACACGTAGACACTTAATTGATCAACTGATCAAGCAGCTCATCATGTAATAGCTCTGCCCTTAATGGCATGTTCATACAAAATCATAAGAAAAGATGGAACCATGTAACATGGTTAGGTAACACTAGATCAGTTTGTCTATGAGTTTTTTTTTCTCTTGGCTGATAGTGTGGAACCAGCTTTAGAACAATTGGATTGGTATCACTCTATGACAAGATCCCCATGAAGAGATGGGTGGGGGGCAAGATGGTAGCTCAAACTGTCCCATCAACACTCCATGAGTACCGCTAATAAATTAAGAGTCTTGAGGCAGAGCATTAGACAGATGGTGAACATACTCACAGCAAACAGCTACTTTAGGAGGACTCGGTGACAATGCCAAATAAATTCTTTCAAGGAAAAAGAGCCCACCTGTCAGAATTTGCAAGAGGTGAACAGAGCTGATCTGAAGATCAAGGATGAACTGTACATGGAAATCTTTTGCTCCTTGAGGAATGATGAACTTAGTGAACAAAGAATGTGCTAAGCTTGAGGACAATGCTAGTGGTTTTGAAATGTTCATTGGGGCATCGCCAATGGAAAAAATAGAACAATTTGAAATGGATTGATGAGTTCTTTCTCACTGCCAGATTCTAGTTGTGGAACCAACAAGTGGCAAAATTCACACTGAGGAAAGAATTTGTGAAGACTGGGCAGAGTCTGCATACTGTGAATTTTTTTAATACAATGAAGACTGTTCTGTAAGTGTGGAAAATTTGAAATTGACAAACTTCCTGTCTATCCTCCGAGGCATGTCAAGCTTCATTTCTTTGAGTTCAAGCTTTCAAGCTATGAAGCAGAATAGTGAACATAAGGCTCTTTCCTCTTCTTCATCGTGGCCATAGATGAGGATGTGTCTGCTCACTACTATCAACATGTTCCACTGACAAGGATGACATGTCTTGAGCATTATACACCCTTGAGGTCTGTGAGCTGTGACCGGCAATGTCAATATTCCTAAAATCAACAGAGGAAGAATCAGAACCCTTGTTAAGAGGAATGGAGTAAGATGCTGCCGTTAGCCGCCAGATGTCCTCCAGTTCCCGTGTTACATCAATCATGTAGGGACGGGCATCATACTCATCCTGGCAGCAAGACAATGCCAACTTAAGGAGACGGTCCAGCCCATCAGAAGGATAAGAAGTTCCCATGCAAGGATCCACCATTGATGCTACTGTGTCCCCTTCCAGTGCTTCATTCACCTGCACCAGGAAAGACCAGAAGTGGCATGTCCACACCTTGATCAGAGCACTTTAATTCAAGAAACACCCAGACTTTGACAGTAACTCTGGTGAGGAAGTGACACATGCACTACATTTACAGGAGTACAGGTGCTTGAACAACAACGATGCGGATGAAGGAAGATACCTTTCTCAGCAGAGTAGTAATGAAAATAAGACTCTCAAGACCCTAAAGCCCATGACAGGATGACCTCCAATTAGGTTCCAGATGATTGAAGTCTGATTGCATCAGCATGAGCATCTTATAGAATACAAAGTGAAAAATTATTTTCAAAGAAGAGATTCTTGTCAGATCAATATGAGAGTGCCATTGAATAGTACCTCTGTGACAATGTTCTTGCCATGCATAATTGGCATCCTGCCAGTGATAAGCTCCAGTAATACAATGCCAAAGCTGTAGACATCACTCTTGTCTGTAAAGTTGTTTGTCATGAAGTATGCTGGATCCATGTACCCCTGCACAACATCAAATTAGATTACACCATGTTACAATACATCACAATATTGTGGCAGATTGACTGTAATATACTGGGTGAAACAAAAGGGTGTGTAGTTGAGATGATCACCGGAGTGCCCTTCAGTGTGGTGGAGACAGGTCCTGATGTGGAGCCATCTGCATTAGGTTCTGGTGCCAGCCTTGACAGTCCAAAATCTGCAACCTTGGCATTATAATTCTGATCAAGAAGGATGTTATTGGCCTTGATATCACGGTGGAAAATGGGCGGGTCTGCCTCTCTGTGCAGATAGAGGATGCCTCGTGCTGTCCCCAGAGCAATGTGAATTCGTGTTGCAAAGTCCATCATCTCGATTGCTATCAACAACAGACAGGAGGGGCACAAGCTTAGGGACTCCCTTTTCCTTGTGCTGATTTGAGTGTTCTCAAGTCTCCCAGATTGTATGTAGATGAGTCATCTAATCAACTATTATGCTAAACTTCAAAGCAAGAATGGCAATCAAACCACTGTCAGCTTCAGTACTTACGCAAAAGATGATCTCGCAGATTACCATTTGCAATAAATTCATACACCAGCATCTGTACATGCACAAGCCAAGCATAAAAACCTGGAAAAAGAGGGTTTCTCACTTGCTCTTCTTGATTTCTGCTTCACAGTCCCCACTTCTAGAACACAATATTGACAGTGGAGACAATGAAATTTTTCTTCCCACTATAGATATTATTCAGGTGAAAAAGATGACTATTCAGATTGGAAAGGATGGACAGATAAAAATGAGTTAAAGACCTGGTCTCCCTTGACATTACAGAAACCAAGAAGAGAAACCAAGTTCCTGTGATGCACACGGGACAATAGCTCGATCTCTGTATAGAACTGGTGTGAACCCTGCATAGATCCTTGCTGTGCACGCTTGATAGCAACTACAGTATTATCCTCCAATGTGCCACGGTACACCTTGCCGTAACCACCCTGACCAATCTCATTCTCAGGGCTGAAATTGTTGGTTGCATTTGCTAGCTCCTCAAAAGTGAAGGCTTTCACTCCAGCAATCTTAAGTCCCGGAGGTAGCATGCTCTCCACTGTACACAAAAACAACATTCCATGTTACAGGAAAGAAATCGTACTCCTTCAACCTGCTGTCCTTTTCTCTTTCTGGGTGCTTACTAATCTAGACAGTGGGCCTATGGCGACAAGCACAAGGCAAGTACATTACAGAAAGAGACTCTCAGGTCTGTAAAACCAGGTTTTCTAAGTATTTATCCAGGTCCAGTTCACATCTCAAAACACCAGAAAAAAATCAACACAGCTTGAATTTTAATTTATCTAAATCATGGGGAAA
>Ga0116229_10012036_pt1 | contig 12582 bp, 12 predicted proteins | sample S1TSphgellanicum_3_FD_87313 | JGI IMG/M metagenome (GOLD analysis project Ga0116229, IMG submission 87313) | Host-associated microbial communities from peat moss isolated from Minnesota, USA - S1T2_Fc - Sphagnum magellanicum MG | ecosystem: Host-associated > Plants > Peat moss > Unclassified...
AAAAATGGAATAGGAGAAGTGATAAAGAACACATGTCTCAAACACAAAAGCAAAAAGGGGAGGGGTGAAAGAGAAACCAAATGTTAAAATGAAGAAAGGGTTGAAAGCACCAACATGCAAATGCATATAAAAGGAGAGCAAAGAAACAACACTTTGACAACCAAGAGAAAATATATTCAAATGGTGACAATCTTTCAATGGACTTAAATAAACATCAAAATGGCAACAACCTTTCAATGGACTTTTAAAAAATCAATATGGCAACAACCTTTCTTCAATGGACTTCAAAAACATCAAAATGGCAACAACTTTTCAATGAATGTGATGGTGTCAAGGTTAAGCAACAAGTCCACCTTTCCACCATACAATTTAGGGATTCAAATCTAGTATAATAAAAGCTCTTTAGATCATCTTATTGCAAAACTTCAAGGGGAATTTTGATTTCACAACATAAATGAATGAAGAAATCGTGGTCTTTCCAATGATTTGCACAATTTGGACTTCATGTCATTTAATATGGTAAGTTTTTTTTTTGGTACATAGTTGCAAATGGGGTTACATTTTCGAAATCAAGTTCACATTGCACATGGATGGTGGGGATATTATCAATTTAATCATAGCATCCGAGTAATGGTAAATACAAAATTTTGAAAACATATATCAATTGGGTAAACATATGTAGGCTTTTTATATCAATATGGCACATTTCAAAGTGAAGAAAGACACTTACTTGTGCAACTTACATTGCAAAAATGAACACATGCAATTTCAAACATCCTATCCCAAAAAATCAAATCAAATCAAGCAATAATCTCAAAACTCAAAATATATTCAAAACATTTTTGTAATGGCAAATGATAATAATATATAAAGAGGTTTTGATTGCGCATGGTAAGTATTTAGTTCAACATAATTAATTGTGATGAATAAAAATTCAAATGTCAAAAGAACTTATTATATTCAATAGTTAGTCTCCACAAAATGAACAAATCCATCCTAACCAATGACCACACACATACGCATTGCAACAACATTGGCAACATGTCCCAACAACATTGGCAAGATGCTTTGCACTTTGTCTATTCAAAAGAAGTGTGGGAGGATGGGTTTGGCCAACTCATGGTTTTCATTCGTGCAAATTTCCCAAATGTTTTTTTTTTTTTTTCACAACCCTATTTGCCATTTGATTTTCCCTTGAAGTTCATCTCTTAAAAAAATGAAGGAAACCCTAAAAATAATTAAAACAATCTCTCTATTAATTTCTCTTTTTTCCCTCTCTCTCTCCCCCTTGTAAGTTTTATTATGATGAAGATACAAGTCTCACATATTCCATGTTCCTTGATCAAGATCCAATTCTCATATGCCATGTTCTTGGAGTCCCCCATTCATATAGGTAATATACCAATAAGCTTTTCTTGCACGGAACTTGATGTTGTTGTGAAGTGCACACTTTCCAAACTCTAATCCAATTTTACAACATGGCATATGCCACAACTCTTCTTCTTTTTTTCCTTTTTTTTTTTTTTCCTCCCCTTTTACCCAGGCCAAAATTTTTTTTTTTTTCAGATAATTATGTACAATTGCTCAATAATATATAAAGTCCCTTTTTTATTATACTAGGTATTTTTCTTCAAAACTAGCTCATGTTCAATGTTCTTTTTTCACCATTACAAAAGAAAATGAGGAGTTGGATTTTTGTTTTTGCATGAAAATCAGAGCTCAAATCAAACACCCAATTTTTGGAGCTCCAATTTCTTCATGCAAAATTCAAGCTGCTGTCATTGTTGCTGTTGTTGCTGTTGTTGTAAATTCAAGCTGTTGTTGTTGTTGTTGTTGTTCTCCTTCTTCTCCTTCTTCTTCTTCTTGTTCTTGCAGCAACAAACAAAATTAAGCAATTGTTTGTTGTTGTTGCTGCTGCTGTTGAGCTGTTGTCACAAATTCAAGCTGTTTGTTTGGTGGTTCTTGTTGTGCTGTGGTGGTTCTTCCAGCTAAAATTTTTTTGTAAAAGGAAAGCTGTTCTTCTTGCTGTTGTTTCCTGAGCAACAAAATCAAGCTGTTGTTGTTGTTGTTGTTGTTACTGTTGTTGTTGTTCTTGCAGCAACAAGTATGTGTTCAGTTCAGTTCAAGGAGTCAAGGTTTTTGCCATGACAAGTACACTCCAAGCTCCAATTTAACTACTAGACCTCTCTCTCTCTCTCTCTCTCTCTCTGAGCTCTCTACTCTTGACAACGTTCGAAAAAGCTTGCATAATTGTTTTGATCTTCTTCAATTCCTACACACATTTGGGTGACACAAGAGTCTAAGGACCTCAGTCCTGAGGATTGAGGATCTATAAGTCCAGCTTAGAGTCCTCGAGGATTCATTTGTTTGTGTATTTGAAAGCTCACAGAATTTGTGGGGTTTTTTTTTTTCTTTTTTTTTCTGGAGTTTTTTGGCAATGGGTGCTGTAAAAGGGCAGCTGCGAGAGTGCACGCATGCATCTGTGGACATGACAGGATGGTTACTGCTGAAGAAGAGGCCACAACACTGCCCGAAGTCAAAATCCATGTCCTTTGTGCAGCATCAGACTGGAGCTTCACAATGGAGCATCGGGTGGAAGAGATCAGATGATGATCAAGCTGCTGCACAATGGACTGCTGCAGGAGGACGTTGTACTCATGCAGGTGAGATTGTCAAAAAGCCTGCTGCGTGCTTCAAGGCTGCAGCACCCATGTGGAAGCAGTTGATGAAGAAGCTGTGTGCTCAGGCAAAGCGGTGGCACATGCAGCTGCAGTCAGTTCGAGCTGGTCCTGCATGGACAAACTATGATGCACAGAGTTATGCGAAAAATTTCGACAATGGTGGGTGGGCAGACTCATACTTCGATGAAGAAGACGAAGATGAGGATAAGCTCGGCCTACGTGAGACAGCACTCCACACTGCACTGCTCCAGAAGCTCTATTCAAAACGTGGCTATAAGACTAGCTCAACTGCTGCTTCTGATTCTGCTGCTGCAGCACCTGTCCTCAGAAGAGCTGCATCTGTACCTGTGATTCCAATTCGACCCTACCATGGAAACAAAGACTTTGTGCCAATCTGGGAGAGACGACAAACCCAACCTCCATCCAAGCTCAAGCTTGCCAAGTAAGGAAGTCAGTCTCTATGAACACAGCTGACAAGCTCTCAACATAATTTTGGACCATCATCCATCACCAGAATCTATACTGCTCACCAAAAGATCAAATTCTTCTGCCATCCATAGCTGGAGCAATGCCAGCTGAATTGCAAGTCCTCACTGGCTGAGAATGCTGAAGATTTCAAGAGCAAACCTCATTTTCCTCCACAAGGTAGCAATCCACACACACAAAGCAATTATCTGGGAGCTAAAGATGTGAATAGTAGTACTACTTCCCTCTCATTCTTCCTCATGAATGGAGCTGCAAGATGACAGCCCACAAGATGGCCTGCAAGCTGATGATGACCAGCACATTTCCTGAATCAGTGAAATCAACCCAAGAGTCTAATGGTCATCAGGATCTGGGAGCTCTACTCCATCCCCAGGAGGCTGCCCTCCTCCTCACCTTGGACTCAGTTGCAGAGTAACAAAAACACCCAGCTAGCCTAGTGGCAATCTCAATTTTTGAAACAATCTTGTGCTCAAGAATGTTGACAGAAGTACAGGAAGCTCAAAACAATTGACAGAGAAAAGGGTCAATGGATGATGGATGGCTTGCGGAAGTTGAAGGGCTCAATCTTGCTCACAGAGATCATGCTCACACAACATCCATATTGACAAACATTTACATCATCATTCTTCAGACTTGTTCTTAACATGAGATTGATCAATCTGCATCTGTCTCTCTCTCATCCTATCTTCTTCAGCTCTTGAGACAGTTTTGGTGGACCACATTTAGGATGACTTCACAATCATAGCTCTATTGCATGAGTAAAAATCTTGAGCAGACAGTTTCTAGTTTTGGTTCTCATTGCAGAATCCATCATCTTTGCCACAAGCAATCAGAAAGCCTTGCACCAGTGAGACTCGCACACAAAAGGAAATTGAAAATATGTTTATGCCTCCTCCCGAATCATAATCCTTGAACAATATACCAAACCTAAGATCATGAAATTAGCTATACTTGATTTCCACCAAATTGTTGAACAGATGCATGCAGGTGCACATTGGTGCACAAGTGTTGTTAAGACAAAACTGTAACTGTGATCATCATCTTGAGACTGTAACTTTTTTTCCTTTGGAGTCAGGAATGATCCTTAAGCATGAATGGGGGCTGGCAGCAGGGTTCATGTTGAGGTTACTAGGTTGCGTTTTTTGTTGTTTGTTTTCTCTAAAAGTGCCATTTGCAATGGTGCATTGATGCTGTTCCATGTCTTGTTACCTTGGAACAAAGTGTAAGTGAAATATGGCTTCTTGGTCTTCATTATTGACAGTTTTACTAGCTCCATGAAGTGCTTGAAATCATCAATAGTTGCAATCACCTGTTCAAACACAAGAATAATACCCACAACCCTGAAACTCTGTTTTATGAACCAAGTCTACTACTGCCCCTGCAGCTTTCATCTTCTTCCTCAGCAAGTTTCAGTTCAGCTTCTTGCTGCAATCAACAAATTGGGTTTTTTGTGGGGTTTAGAGACAAGGGTTGGATACATGAGATGCATGCAGGAAGTAGTGCAATGGTTTTCAAAACAGGAGAATTCAAGTACCTGACAACCGGCAGAGTATTTCTCAACCATGTCAGTGTATTTGGTCAGAAGGAGATTGTATTCTGCTGCATCTTTGATTCCTGCATGATGTATATTGATTCCAAACACACCTTCGTCATCATAGCTGTGATTCAGCACCAACACATTCAAGTTAGAAGAATTCCACCACCTCAGGACCATATATGTACATGTATATCTCCCTTCAACCCCCTGAAAGCTTTTTGAGCTCCTGAACTCAAAAGCTTGAGGACACTTACACTCCATCTGTGCCAAAGTCAAGCTTGCCGTCACAGTCGTTGTCTCGCCACACTTTTACAGGTAGTCTTTGCAACAGCGCTTCATACTTTGCATTATGTAAACCAACCTGCACCCACCTTTGAACAACCATGGCATAATTACAACCCATTGCTGGACATCACAAAATCCAGAATGAAATTAATGCAGAGTATGAAGCGCTGTTGCAATCATACAATCTCATCCCCACTCAACCAAGCATCAAGAAACTTTTGGCAGCTTGGAGCTTTTGGTGACCTTCATCAGTGCAAATCCAACAAGTTCTTCAGAGCTCAAGTCCAGGCCCAGTACCAAAAATTTGTCACCCACCTCATAAGCATCCATGTACTGGCCAGGGCACAGAATCGCAGTTCCGCCCACACCTCCCCAGCCCATGGTTAGCCAAGCTCTTCCAGGATCCACCGATGCAGTGTAAGTTGTCACCTGTGCCAACATCCCACAATCAAAGATCCCTCTCCATTTGCCAATCTCTTTCTCTTCATACAAATTGCTGATCAAAGATCTCTTGGTTGGGTGGCAATGTCTTACTCTCGCTGATCACCTTACAGTGCTCTGAACCTGACTAAATTTCTACCATTGCAATTTGCTGGCTGTGTGTTTTCCAGGGTTTGCAAATCCAGTGCAAAAAACATGGAGCAGAGATGATGATGGGCTTTGAAGTTGGTTTGTAAGAATTTTTTACCACCCACTCATGATGCTGTGGCTTCAAGCCTGCATGTCTGCCAAAACCTCCTCCTGTGCAGTAAACCACTGACAAATGGTCATCAAAAGCACCAGGCTCATCAGTTGGGTTTCGTACACCAATGATGTTGAGCATATAAGGCTCATCATAGAATATGTACCCATGCTCCTCACATGCTTCTCGAACTGCCTGCACCCAATCTTTCACAAAATCTTCTGGGTTTGGTCCAATGCCCGTTCAGCTTGCACCATAGGAAAATCAAATCAATTGCACGAATACTATCAAAAACATCATCAATGCAAGAAGCAAATGCAAACATCATCAACTTGATGCACAGCCTCAAACCCCTAAACCCTGACCCTGTAGGGTGCCCAGCAGTGATTAGGGTTGCAAGTGGCTGCTTCTTTTTACCTGAGCATATCTAACTGCAACTTCGCCTGCATACGTCTGTCGTGTGCTGCTGCAGCTGGCCGTCTCCTCAAGAACAAATGCATTGCAAGCTTTGGTACTTAACAAGCTGCTACTGCTCATCATCAGAACTACTCCCATGCTGGTGATCCATCTCCAAGACTCTCCTCTGATGATCATCACCCAACAACATCCACAGTGTGAGCTTCTCTCATGTTGCATCAGTTCTGGAGCAATGTAGCATCCCAGTTGCAGAGAGAACAATGCTGCATCCTACTTGCAGAGAAAGGTGGCAGGCGAAAAAGCTCCAAATTCTCTTTGTAGGAAGGAAGGAAGGAAGGATGGTCGCTCCGTGATGAATCCCACAGTCAGAGAATGACGAACATGAAGAGACATGGTTCAAGAAACTTTGTGAGGTTCCAGAGGTTTGTTTACCCGTCACCAGGATTTTCTCCATCTCCACTATGATGATCTCCAGATCTTCCTCCTCCTCCTCCTCCTCCTCCTCCTTCTCCACTCCATCCATCATCGCTGCCTCCTGTTGATCCTCCATCTCTATCACCAGCGCAAAGTCCTGAGATCATCAGCTCCTGTAGATCCATTGCTTCTTCTTGCAGCTTCTTGACTGATAAGCTGCCCGCCACAAGCAGCAGCTGCTCAGCGATAAATCCTTGAATGTCGGAAGTCCAGCCAAAGACACGAGATGTGCGATTCCAAGTGGTACAGCAAGAGGAAGAGGAAGAGGAAGAGGAGGAGGAGGAGGAGGAGGAGGCAGCATGTGGATGAGAAACTTGGGTGTTACAATGCAGTCGTACACCTTGAGACGAATTGAAGAAGCTTGTTGGGCGACGAGGAGCTCGTGGAGAAGGAGAGAGCAATGAGGAATATGCAGGAAGAAGAAAGTGCGGGAGCTGCTGCCTCTCGGCAGAGCAAATGTGATTGAGGACAGAGGGTGAGAGAGCGCACTGGGAGACACCCATCACAAAATCCCACGACCCAAAAGAAATCCTTGCGACCCAAATTGTGAAGAAAGTTCAGAGATGTCTCATATCAAGATCTGTAGATCTCTTCTACTGGTTTTCTCCACCATCAACAGAATTTGCTATTTCCGGCTGCTGCGTGCAAAGCCCAGAGAGAGAGAGAGAGAAAGAGTGTGAGGCGAAGAATTGGGAAGAAATTCAAAGCGCTCATAATAAAAGTCGTAGAACGTTTTCTGTTTGCACTTGACACGGCCCGCCCGGGACGAGGAATATTCACTCACGGAATATTCATTCGTTCCATTCATTCACGGAATATTCATTCGTTCCATTCATTCACGGAATATTCATTCGTTCCATTCATTCAGGGAATATTCATTCGCTCCATTCATTCACGGAATATTCATTTGTTCCATTCATTCACGGAATATTCATTCGTTCCATTCATTCACTGAATATTCATTCGTTCCATTCATTCACGGAATATTCATTTGTTCCATTCATTCATGCAATATTCATAAGATGAGTGTCATGACTGACATTGCCAACATCATTACCAACATCACATTTTTAATTCATTGTCAACTCACTCTTAATTACTTGTTAGTTCATCCTTAATTGACTATTAATTCAATTCATTCTTAGTTATTTGTTAGTTCAATTCACTCCCAGTTAATTGTTAGTTCACTCTTAGTTCATTCTTGGTACAATCATGGGTCACATGGATAGATATGGGTCACACATGCATAATCATGAGTCACATATGGGGACAAAGTTTTATGGAGGTTTCTTTGAGTTAGGTTCTCAAAGGGTATAAATAGAGTACTTTTAATCTATTCAACACCAATTTTGGATATGTTTTCTTGTCACAACTTTGTTTTGTTTTTGTTTTGTTATTGCAACAAAATTTTGTTGAATTTTTGTCTTGCACATTTTTTTTATTTTTTTTAAATCGTGATTTGGAACCAGGCATGCCCGTGTTCTTGTCTTGGTTTAGAAAGTCTTGTAGACTTGATTATTTTCGTGCATGTTACAATGAGGGTGTTAATGTGACCATGATCATACAATGTTTTATTTTCTAAAATTTGTGTTGTGGTCAATATGACAATGATACAATAATGGTACATAGGAAAATTTGTCCAGATTTGATTATAAACTAAATATTTAAATACTTATTTTTAAATTTAACATTTTTGGCTACATGCTTGAACCACATGTATAGAAATATGGAAATGGTATTAAATTTTGATTGAATTATGGCTATTGAAAATGATGAAAACACACATTTGATTTTAATAAATTTTTTTGGTTATATGCAATCAACAAAAAAAGTTTGATTTTAATATGATTATTTAGTTATATTTAATCAAAAAATGAATTGGCATCAATATTATTGTTTTTTGGCAAAATGTTGTCATTTAGTGACAAAAAAAAATTAGATTTAGCCATGGAGGTTTTTTTTAATGTTACTACAATTAATTATTCTTTTAAAAAAGGGGGGGAAATGGCAAGATCCCAATTAGGGTTTAAGGTGGTGGGGGCATATGTGCATTTCAACATTTAAGGGTTTGTTTAGTTGTTTCTCTCTACCTCCCTTTTTGTTGAACACATAACAAAGCATAGTATGAGTGTATCAAAAGGATGCTACTAGAGGGATGCTTGTGAAGAGGAAGGTCTATGGAAGGTGCAAGTTCAAAAGGAGAGGAAGACGAAAGGTGTGTGCTTAACGATCATTCAGAAGGTTAGGAGGAGGATGGGAGGAAGGGCATCGCTTGCTCACAAAAAGTTTACATGGCAATCAAAGATTAATGAATTAGGAAAAAGAAAGGAGGAAGGCATTAATAATTAATTCATAAGGACAAGTTCATGAGGTTAGATTGATTAGTTCAAAAAGAGGAAAGGAGGTCAGGTGTCAATCAATTAGGAAGAGGAGAGGACCCCAACAAGGGGCATTGCATGTTCCAACATCAATGATGAAGTTTCAAGAGGTCAAGAGATTCAAAAGACAACATACGTTGCATGTTTTGGCATCAATGACATTGGTAGTGATGTCAAACTATCAAAAGATTCCAAGGCCAAGGGGTTAGAGAATTGGAAGAAGGAGGGGCACCCAAACATGACATGTTACATGCCCAAACATTGGTCTCCTATCTCTAAGAAGGATGTCAAGAGTTCAAATTTTGAATTTTAGAGGTTCTGGTCTCCTATCTCTAAAATGGATGTTAAGAGTTCAAATTTTGAGTTTTGGAGGTTCTAGTTTCCTATCTTTGAGAAGGATGTCAAGAGTTCAAATTTTGAGCTTTGGAGGTTCCTATTTCCTATTTCTAAGAAGGATGTTAAGAGTTTGGATTTTGAACTTCAAAGATTCTCAAATCCAATGGGTGGTGGTAGTAGGTCTCCCTTCGATGGTATGTGTTTGTCCACTTTGCAAAAGCCAAAAATTTCATGTTTCCATTTTCTTTGTTTAAAAGACAATGGTTTATATTTAGTTTTGTCGAACCTAGTTTATCATTGATTGTTTTACACTGCCATTATTTAGGATGGAGGAATGGCAGATGGTGCACCATAAAAAAATTTGTGACATTTTTGCTTTTGTATTCATGTCGTGAGTTTTTGTGCAGAGTAGTCCACAATTTTGAAATATTTTGACTTTTGTTTTACCGTTTGTGCTTCCTTTTCTTCGTATGTTGGCATCGCAAATACTAGTGTGGAACATTACAAAAGTCAGGGTACATGTGTTTTGGCAATCTTGCATACAAGTTAAAGGAACTTTAATGAGCTTCAAGCATGTTGAGAGGACTAAGGCACTTGGATGGGGGTACTAGAATGAAGGTTTTCATGTCATAAATGAAGTGTTACCAAAGGCAACCAAGGGTAGCTAAAGTAGGCACAACCAAAGGCAGGGTGGCCAAGGCAAAACAAAATGGGGTAGGGGCGAGGCAAAACAGATAGGGTAGGGTAGGCTGAAGCAAAGTAGGACAATAGCAAAGTAGAACAAACAAGGTAGGTGAGCAGGGCCCTTAATCAACAACACACACACGAGTAATGGTGAATCTATAGTTGGGTTCATTTATAATTCCCACCCATTCCTTGGGTTTTCATGAATCTATTTCCATATGTCCCCTTCTAGTTTTTTAATTTTTTTTATAAGTACTCCTTTTTCAAGGAAATATTTTTAGGGTTTAGGAAGGATTAAACGAATTTTTCAAGTTGAGGTTTTTGAAATTAGGGTTTAAGGTTTTGATTTTAAACTAAATATGTTAGGTTAAGGATAGGCATGGTAAATCTTGTGGGTACTCTATCCCCAAAATGTCACCAAACAACCTAGCCCTCCTAATAGACATCCAATGGAAAGCCAATAATCAACTTTATCCTTATGGCCAACTATGCTCCAACTTCCATCCATTCACCCATCATTCCCATCCCTCCTAGTTTATTTCGGCCAATCCCCTCATCCTCTTTTAATCCACCAAGGTTTTTTTCACTTTGCTCGCACACCCATTAAGAGCTTTTCTAATATCCATCATACAATCTTCTCCTTCATGACCCCACATTCCTTGTCCCTCTTGTAGTCGTCTATTCAATGTAAGAGGGGATTTAACACAACACCAACTTTCATGCACCACTCATAGGAAATCATCTATCTCAAAGGTAGTGTTGCCATCAATTTTACCATGTTCTTTTCCCTCATCAGCATGGAATGGATTGCATCCATAAACATCATTGATGTTTTCCATTTGGGTTTATTTTGTTTTTGTTCATATGATCATATTCCATATGTTTTTCGAGTTGATGTTCAGTGGGCTTTGCATATCCCTTTGTTTCAATTACACAATAACACATTTTGGGTTTTGCGATTAACCTTTACAATTATATATTAGTTAGAAATGACATATGCAACTAGTGACTAATGAGTTGTTAAACCCATATCGTTCACCCATTTAGTCGCAAAGGATGTTCAATTACAAAACCAAATCATTTTAACGATTAAGATTTTAAAATTTTCTTATAATAATGAGATTTCATGTCATCATTAACTTTAGTATGACATATAAAGTGCATGCCATCTCAACTTAGTCGTTTTATTTGACTAAGTGTTGTAAAATACGTTTTGATGGACGAATGACATGTGTCAAAAAATATAAACACAATATGAGTCATTGCACATGATCAAAAGTCAACCTAGTTTAGCCCATGTAGCTAGCGTAGCCAAAAGTCAACATAGTCTAACCTAGTTAAATTAAGCAACCTAGCTTAGTTCATCTAGCCAAAAATCAACTTAATTAGGCTAATTGACTATGTTAGGCAACCTAAACTACCTAACCTAGGCTAGGTGATTTAGATTAAAAATAAACATCAGACTCCTAATTCAAGAAGTTTAAATTAGGTTACTTAATCGAAGCCAAATGGCCTAGGTATCATAGGTTACAAGAATGAAGACTTGAACCCCTCACCTTTATTTTGGGGTTCAAGTCCTCGTCCATTGCACTACCACATTTTTTACACTAATTATATTTAACACAAAGTTATAAAGTTCAAAATATTTAACTTTGAATTAACCTTCACCACAACAAAAGGTGTGCCTATACGCCAAGTGATTTCACTATATTTTGAATGAATTCATTGGTTGTAGTGAATGGGACCAGTGAAAAAGCAGTGAATTCACTAGTCTAGTGTATGAGAACCAATGAAAAAGCGCTGAATTCATTGGTCTAGTGAATGGGGACTAGTGAACTACACCAACATTTTGTAGTAGTGCTTGACCACCCTAGGTTGACCTAGGTCAACCTATTACTACTTACCAACCTAGCCTAAACCTAGACCTCCCTAGGTTGACTTAAGATAAAATAGTTTGTCAACCTATATTATTTATTAACCTAGCTTAAGTTAACATAAGCATTCTTAGGTTTTAAAAAAACCTAGGATAATTATGTCGCATCATAATCGCATTTAGTTGCATAAACTTGAGCTAGTTATAAACTTGACAAAATATCTTGTAATGAAACTAACTTGGCAAAAAAACTAAAGCTAAAAACCTAGGCAAACCTACCTAGGTTAACTTATTAGTATGGTAACTTATTCTAAGTATATTTAAACATACTAAATGTAGTAAATTTCTTATGTTTAATTAAATAACTTACAAGGTAGTTTATATTACGAAGTATGACGCACTCCCAACTCCTTAAAGGGGCTCAAATGTGAGCCCAAGTAGAAAGTAGCGGAACAAGGAGGAGTCGGAACACGCTCCCTAACTCACAACCCTTTGAGGGGTAGAGGGGCGGGTTGGAGTACCGGAATGGGACTAGGAAGAGTTGACAAGCTTTAGTCACTCACACGGGCCTGCACACAACCCCCACAAAGTGGCTAGTGCAAAGTTGGAACACCCTTGGTGCTAGGACGAGCCACGGGCAACACGAACACATAAGACTCACCACGGCCCGGACTTGGGGGAAGCCACCACCTTCCCCCTTATAGTATACTCTGCAGCTCTCCACGGAGGCTACATCCAAATGGCTATTT
>Ga0116229_10012040_pt1 | contig 12580 bp, 8 predicted proteins | sample S1TSphgellanicum_3_FD_87313 | JGI IMG/M metagenome (GOLD analysis project Ga0116229, IMG submission 87313) | Host-associated microbial communities from peat moss isolated from Minnesota, USA - S1T2_Fc - Sphagnum magellanicum MG | ecosystem: Host-associated > Plants > Peat moss > Unclassified...
ATAAAATAAAATAAAATAATCCACCCAACCCAGAATCTGACCAATTTGTTTCATGGTGAATTCTCTCAAAATTATGAGTTAGAACTCTCAAAAAAATAAAAGAGGATTTTTCTTCACAAATTCTCTTTTGTCAAAGAAAAAAATTGCAATTTCTTTGAGAAATGCATTTTTTTTTTGGTAAGAAAAAATACTTTGTCGCATTTAGACACATGTTTTAATGTTTGGAACAGTTTTTTTTTGTTTTTGCCAATTTTTTATAGTTCGGTATTTTTTTCCAAACATTAGAAAAATTAGTGTTACATGACTTTTTTGGCATACTTGCATTTAGTGATTTTTTAAAAATAAATTTTGTGATTTGTTCAACCAAAAATATGGGAAAGCATTTTGTGTTGTCCGATAAGCTGCTGCATGTCGCCTACGACATTTGGTTGTCACTGGGTAATATACTTTTTTGGCACATATGTAACGTACCGTCAAATACACACACACCTGTGCATTAGGTACGGGGTTCAAACTAGTATATATATATATGAGACCTATTTCTTACAGAATTGGTTACCAAGGTGAAACCAAATTTTAACTCTGTTGAGGTTCATCCACAACTGAGTAAGATGAGGCATCCGGTGGATGGTGAACTGGTCAGTGCTGGTTCACCGTGACTCTTGCGGCTATTTATCAAAAATGTCTTTAAGAAAAAAACCAAACTTTAGAAAATTCATCCTCAAGTCCTCGCTGAATTTTAGGAAGCTTTATTTCTTCTTCTGAGAGCATGCCACGTGGCCGTGCCAACTTGCACAGTAGAGAACTCGGGCCCTTTAGAAACTATATATATACATATATAAATAAGAGACTTCATTTTAAACTAGTATTTTAGGTTTAATGGTCTAATATTCAATTTATAATTATATTTGAAATTTATTGTTGCATTATGATAACTCTCAACAACTCATGAGAAAATAAAATAAATAACACAATTGAATGGTTGACATTTTGCGTGACAAATAGAGAATTTAAGAAATAATACTGGGAAAAAGATGACGTTTAACAAACTTTACATAATCTTATCTTTTGGGGAAAAAAAAAGTCTAATTTTTTTTCAAAATTAAAAAATAAACCTAAAATTTTATTTTTACAAAAAAATTGAACTTGTAATTGTAACTTGTAATCGTATAATCATCGTCACTGGTAGTGCGTAGCAGTTCGGAGCCCTAGTTTATTTATTTATTTATAAAAAACAGAGACTTTATTTTTAAACGGTATTTTCAGGCAGTATTTTCAGTGTATTTATACAACAGCAGAAGAAACCCAAGACAAATATCAGTTAGTTGGTGGACGTTTTTACTGCGTTCTCAACTGCTTTTCCCCCTTGGTAACTGCCGTGGGGCCTAGCCCAATGCACCAATCAAGACGACCGCCAAATGTAAAAATCGTCCTCTTTTTTCACTCCACTTTACCATGCCCTCTCGTCGCATCTCGTCGCGCTCTCTCTCTCTCTCTCGCTCTCTCGGCGCTTGTGTTCTCTCTGGCCAAAGCAGCTCACACTTTCTCAGCACTCTCGCAACAGCAGCTGACGTGCTTCCTCTACGCAAGATATCCCTTCACTCGCGCGCTGCGTTCTACTTCCTGGAATGTGCCTGAGGTGGGTATTATTTGTGGACTTGAGGTTGCACCCGTTTAGAACAAAAAGGGAGGCGGGGAGGTGTAGGGTGTGTGCAAGGTTGCGCAGAAAAACTCGTCTTTTGGTAAGACTTCTGAATTCTGTTGGTTAGCTCAAATTTTGTTTGCTTGTTTGTTTGTTTGATTGTTTTTTGGGGGGACGGGAGGGAGAATATATATCTCAAAGTTTGATTGAATGAAATTTCTCAATCGCATTTCTTGTGCAGATAAGATAATCGAGGTACATATCTTAGAGCTTCGATGATTGCTGCTGCTGCTGTTTTGAGCCTGTGATCGGAATCCCGGATGCTCTTGTAAACGGCGGCAGTGCTGCAACGACGTAAGGTGATCTTAGCTGCCCCACCCATCATATTCTGGAATGAATTTCCACACTAGAGTGAATCACCCCTGTGTGTGTCTCTGTGAGGATGCTGGCCTCTCTGTTTGAGAGAGAGCTAGAAATGCTGCACATGTATCTATCTATCTTTGCTTGCCATTGACATGAATTGCAGCAGTTCTTGTCCAATTCTTCTTGCACATGACACCATGGGGTTGAGGGTTTAGATTGTATGGATTCCAGAATTTCAGATTCTGCCAAATTTGCAGAAGTCAAGAAGAGTCTGTTTCATTAGGGTTTTTAATTAAGAAGGCTTTTGCAGCTCCATAAGAGTTCTGTGTACAAAGAGGCTTCAGAACCTGAAGAACCTCCTGAAGAGTTTTCAGAACCATAAGAGCTTCATCAGTCTTGTAAAGGTTTTGCCTCTTTTCCTTTCTTTTATGGCTCTTTCATCTTGTTTCTTTCCTTGGATCATCTCCTTCTCTTGTTGGGTTTTTTTCAGAGAGCCTCCAGTGTCATCATGGTTTGAATCTTTCCTATACTACCAGTTGATCTCATGGCAGAAACTATTTGTGTTGATTTCATGTATGACATCTGCCACTATCGCCACCACCCCCCACTCATTGTACAGGAGCTGATGAGTCTGATGTGGGGATGCGATGTAGCTCACTGGTCACTACAACCCATACCATGTTGTTGCTGTTGAAGATCACTCTGAAACATGTGTGTGACTGTTGCTTGCTGTTGTTCAGAACTGCTCTCTTCCAAGTGCACTTTTCTTTTTCATTTCCTTCAGGGTTTTCATTTCCTCTCCTTCACTGATCTGTTGTGGGACTGGGTGGGTTGGCTTGCAAGTCCTTGTGGAGACCTAAGCAACCACATTGCCCTTTAAGACCACTATGTTAAAGGTTTTCCACCATAAACGATGCAATAGCTTTAAAAGGTCCAGGTTTTAGGGTGTAGGGTTTACATGCATTGGTCTTTGTAATTGTGGTTCTGACAGAAGCTCAATACTCTAATCTAGGAATTTCTCACATTGTTCACTTTCTTTTCTTTATTGCAGGATGCAACAAGGAATGATGCTGCGCAGAATATGCCCTCGGTATCGTCCAGATACTGGTATGCATGTTGTCGAATGGAGGCCACCGCTATTCAAGAAGAAATTGTCACTAGGCACATACAAGAAAGAAGAGGATGCTTTGATAGCCTGTGATGTCTGCACATTTCACGCTGCGGAGGAGGAGGAGCAGCAGCAGCTGACACATGAACATTTCAACTACAGCTGCTCCCTGGAGTTGTTTGCAACTCAACCACCCCTCAGTATGAAATTCAGTTCTCTTAAGCCTGATTGTGCTGGAGAACTCCACTGTAAGTTCAGCAACGAAATCAGAAAGAGAACACGATTATGGATACAGCACAACAGGAGGTTTCACTGGACTGAGCTGCCACACTGGGTCTCTGATGAGAACAAGAATGCTTCAACAAGCCAAACTGATGGGCAACAGGACCACTGCCAACAGACTTCCTTGGATTTGATCAACTCTTTCAAAGGAAAGGGCATACCTGCAGTGCTAGAGGGTAACACACATGATGCACAGTTCAGTGACAAGGGGGCTGAGAAAATGCCAGAGGATGCACCCTTGGATCACTTGTATGAGCCTGATTGGTCAGCTTTACCAGATCTTGACATAGTCAAAAAGTACCCAGAGCTGTCAAACCAGCACTGCAACCTACCATCTCATGTTACAGGGTACAACTGTGGTGACATGGTCTCAGGAATTAAGAGAGACACCGAACCTGTGCTTTCGAGAACTGGTACTACCACCCATCCAGCACTTCCACCTGCAATGACAATTACTGTCAATGATGTGGTTGCAAGAGGTGGCAGGCTGGCTGGCTTTGAGCTCACAGTTTTGGATGACATGAATTGGCATGAAGGTGGTCAGAACTTGCATATAAGCTCTACTCTAGATGATCCCTTCAATACAAGTGAGGAGAGCATGGAAGCATGTCATATGGTTTGCTGGGAGAGAAGTTGAAGCAGTGGCTTACAAGATCAGATACTGAAAGGGAGCTAGCTCTCTGGCACAGTGCTGTAAAAGGCAATCTGTGCCATATTGAAGCTTTGTTTGACAAGTTGGAGAGTCTTGGTATCAATTTTGGTGGTGCTCATGGTGCTTGCGGACATTTCTGGTTTTTGGTGATGGAGTTGAGGAAGTAGGAGACCTAGACTTCCTCAGGATGATGTTTCATCTACATCTTAGAAAAGGAAGAGATGCATCACCTTGCTAGGGAGATAGCAATCAGGACCTCCCCACAGCCTGAAGTGGACTTGGTCAAAGAAGAACTTTATGGCACTGCAACCTCCTCCCCAGCACAATGGGGATTTGATTCTTGAACAATGGGACTTGTGAGACATGATGTGGAACAGAGCTTGGACAATAATCCATTTCAAGAGCAAGCAGAGTGAGTTCCATGATAGTGGTATTTTTTTCCCTCCAAATTGTCAGCGTGCAATTTTGTTGCATGTCCGATATTCTAAGTTTTGTATTTAGTGATGGTTTAGAAGAATGAATACCCTTTTATGCAAACTACACTAGATTTATCAAAATTTGGGTCATAAAGCTGAAGAGGAAGTTATGCATTTGTTAAGGTGGTGGCTAAGAATAACGCATTTGTCGGTCAGTGCTCATGCTTCTCTTCATCTACATTTGATTGAGGAAAACTAGAGCTCGTTATATGATTTGCTGAAACAGTGAGTAGTTTATCAGTGTAATACTGATAAGTGTCTGGACTTCAAAAGATGTGGAGCTGGGATTTGGGCTATAATAAAAATAGTATTATGGTGTGTTGAAGAAGGTGTATGAGAATTTGTATAAAATGTGAGGAATTGAAGTTCATCATGTCTATTCTGAATACCCTTTGCTGTTGTCCTTTTTGACTGACACTTTTTTAACTTAAGGATATGCTCCTAACCATCTGAGAGGGCCTGAAGAAATCATGCACAGTTGAAGGAGTGGCATTGCAAATATGTAAAGAACCTTGATATGAAAAGCTTTCAGGTGCACATTCATGTAGAGGTCGGAACTATATAAAAAAGTGAAACACTCATGAATGACACCTACATTTCGAGAGTTGTGGTTGAGTCCAAAAACCAAGGGGTTTATATAAAGATACAAAAAGGAAGGTGAGCTTCTGATGATGAAGGAGCTGGTTTTCTGAAGCTTCTGGATTGGGTAGGGTTACAAATTCTGTCTTCAAAAGACCCTCTTCTACACTAAGTATGAGAAGCACAGTAGCAAAGATGGGCATAATTCTTCCTTGAAACAAGATAAGTGCCATTGTAATAAGCAATTGTCACTACCTAAAAAGTTAGTAACTGCATTTCTTCACAATCATCAACAATGGTCTCGATTCTTTGTCATAAGAACTAATGTGCAAGTAGGAAAGCATAGTTGATTTGTAATGTTTGCAAGGGGTATTCAAGAGTCACATTAAATACAAGGAAGTTATGGACCTAATATCAATGTAGATAACTTGGATGTAATTGTGTTTAATCATATCATAACTATGAATAATGATGAGGTTTTGGCCATGGCACAACAATTTTCCCTTGAAAAGGACATTTTAATTTTTGCTACTCCTTTTTGTGTAAAATCTAATTGGGCATCTTGGATGTGAACCATCTCATGCTTCAAAAACTAACCTTACAAACCTATTTATAAAATTTTGATGAATCTTCATATTTTCTTCATATTTGTTCCCTTTTATAAGATCTGACATATAATTTTGACAAGTGTCATGAAATGCAAGATTATGATGTCCTTCCATGTTTCATGGTCATTTCTTGATGGAATTTTAACACTTAAATGCCTTATAAAGCAAAATAATCTTTAATGATATTTAAATAAGTGTGGGTTATGAAAAGTGGAGTTTTTTCAATTTTCTTTTGTTGGTTGGTTGGCATTTTGTGAGAGCTTTTAGATAGTTTGTTGACCAAGAACTTCCATAGTTATTCAGGTGATATTTTGATAAAAAAAGGGGATGCATTGTGCCTCTAACTAGTGAACTTAGTTACTTGCACTCAAGACTACACTGATGAAGGTAGTGAGAAATTACAATTGGGTAGTTAGGGGTTAACTCTAGAAGCTCATTTATATGAGTTGACCTAAAGAGCTTAACACTAAGATTAGGATGGTTCCCTTTGAAATTGCCACCCATTTTTTTTAAAATTCACATTCACTTCTCATTAATTTGAAAAATACAAGATTTCATTATTACTTGAAGAACCACAATTTGGACCGAATGTTTTTTCAATGAATACCTAGCTAGGTCATTTGGAATGTTCTATTAAGATGTAACATGAATTTTCATACCAAAAGTTTTTTTTGTCAATGAAGTTTTGAATCCAACCTTGGATGACATTTACAATTTAATATTTCATGAATTCAATCCAAGTTGGCAAATATTCATCATCCCCAATTGCATTCTAAATGAAGTTTCCACCAATTGTTTGTGAAAATTTAGTAAAGGTTGAATCCAACATCGGTTGATTCGGTAACCCCATTTATGGATGAGTGAATTGAATTTTACATAAAGCTTTGAATACCAATGAAATGGATGTGTAGCTGGGTTAAACTCTTGGGTGTTCATTTATTTTTTCATTAATTTAAAACTTTATTTAGAGCTTTGGATTATCATAATCCATGATTTTATTATTAAGGAAAATAGATGGTTACATTCATGAGTAAATTAAAAAATAACAAGTCAAAAATCATGTCAAATCATGTTTAAAATTGTATTTTTCTTAGTATATGTCTATGTCGTGCCACTTTAATGGCATGTTAATCATGGCAAGTTGTGTTTGATGAGTAATATGAATGTTCAAAAATCTAAATTGAACCATTGGATCTTTTGATTTTGAGTTTTAATTTGAGCAAAAGACCTTTAGACTTTAAAGTTGAGCAAGTGTTTCATTGAACATTATTAGTTTCACAAAAGGGTCCTTGATTTTTTAATATACAAACCTTTTGATGTTGATTTTTTTTGTAATAATAGGGGACTATTAGATACTCATAAAAAACACTCAAAATATAAGGAATCTACAACTTGATGTTTTTTCAAAAATTGAAATTTTGGGTCTATTTGATTTTCATGAGACCTTTATATATGACATGTAAATCATGTGATGGAATGTAAATGGTGTCTAAAACAAAGTTGTAGTTTATAATACAAAAGATTAAACCTCAAAATAGCTAACATGTTTTGGCATGATTTGAAATTATGATCATCTTTCAAAACGAAACACATAAATTTAATGTAGAATATTACATTTAAAAATGATTATCAAAAAATATGTGATTTATTGGGGATAATCATAGTAAGTAAAAGTAACGATTAACAAAAAATATTTTGTTAAAAATTTCCTTTTTATAGAAAAGCTTTTTTTGGCCAAGGGGAAACAATGTAAACATATTGGTTCATTGATTGATGATTTCATCCTCATGGAAATGATTTTCTAATGGAATTTTTCACCACATGCATTGGTTAAAAGGTCAGTCAATCAAAATCTTTTTTTTTTTCAAAAATTCCAAGAATCAATTTAAAGGGTTTACATGTCCCAATGTGTTGAGCACTGAGTATATAGGCGTTAGATGGGTATCAGCCATGGCATACATTAAGTATGGGTTGATTTGACCAACATGCATTGGCTAAAAAGAAAATTGAGATACTTTACAAGTGGGTGAACTTTTTTCTTCCCTTATTTGGGCATGCTTGTGTTTTGTGAAGTCTATGAGATGTAATTGTGGGGTGGGCATCCCAAATTACAAATTTATGTAGGGCATTGGGGCTTAAGGAGAAAAATATGACTCACTCTTGACATTTTGAAAAATCCATAATTTACACATAGTTAAAATTCTTGCAATTATGATTATTATCAAACTATGAATCCTATCATTATCCATTATGCTTTTGGTGAAAAATATTGATAGGCCACTTTAAAGATATCATTACACATGCAACTGACAAAAAGATCCATGTGAAAATTTGAAAATTTCATTGTGAAATGGGCTATAAATGATAAGAAATCACAAAAATCACAAATTAGATAATTTAAAAATCAAAACTTCATGTATAGTTTCAATGAATTTCATTTTAAAAATTTTCATTTTATCTGGGCCTATTTTTTAATTTTTATTTTGACATTATTATGACATACTTTCTAAATTCACATTTTTTTATAATGTATGCATTACAAACAAAAAGTCATAATTTCAAAAGTCCATAATGAATCTATTATTTTCTTTAATTCATATTTTTCAATACGATTAAATTTTATTGCAACATGAATAATTTAAAAAATTGTTGGATATGTTTTTACATTTTTGGGATGCCATTATTATCCTTGTGAATGATGTTGGGTTGGGAATTATAAATCCCAAAGCTCAAACATAAACATTTTTACTCAAGTTTTTGATAAGGGATTCTAACTTGGTGAAAAGCCTTGGAAGGACCTGATGTAGCACAAGGTTGGCCAAGCTCAACCTCAAGGTAAAAAGGTTTAAGCAATGCCCTTTGATATAAGTTAAATTTTTGTTGTACATTAAATTGGCCAACACCCTTTTTCTTTCTAGAGATCCATCCTTGCTGTTTGGTCCCATGTCAAGCATGAATTGAAGGAGTCGAACCAAGTGAGATATAATGAGATAGTGATGTAGCCGATTTTTGGGAATCCCTTAATTCACAATGACAACAACATGCCTTTAGGTCTTAGGTCATGCGCTCTTTAAGGAAAATTATTAAAAAATTTGGGATTTGTGGGAGAAAAACTCCAAATTTTAAGAAGATTTCAAAGAATTATACATGTATTAAAATGTTGCTACCTACTAACAAATCACCTTTTTCATCCCTTGAAACCATGGAAGAAAAATATGCACTTTCACTCTTGGTGATTGGATATGAATTTATCTTAAAAATACTTTTATCCCCCTCTCTTGGGTTTATTGCATCTTTTTAAGGTATTAAATAAATATGTGGTCTATAATGAATTCAAGAGAATTTTGGAGGTTGGCCACTTCATTCAATCCAACTTTCATGATATTCATTTGCCATCCCATAACTTTTCAAGCTTGTGAAGGTGTTAGCTTAAGAGAAGGTGGGCTTCACTTTTAGGTTGCTTTATCCTACCTCAATCCTTGAACCCCCATCTTACATTCGGTCTTTAAACATGAGTTACATTGAAACTTTGCCATGGGACCCAAGAGAATGGCACTAAGCTTGTCACTAAAAAGTAGGGGGCAATGCCCAATGAACAACCACCAGATTGACAACAACAAACTCCTATGAAATTTCAACTAACAAGTTACAACTAATCAGATAATGAACTAAACAGTAGCTATGAAACAAAGGCTATGGAACCTAAAGAATCAGTTTATTCTAGTCTCCTCTTTCCTGAGCCCATTGGTTAGATTGTGGCATTTTGAAACTCTCAACTTGTATCCCTAGCACATAAGTCCCCTTTCACCTTCCCCCTAAGTGTCAAGAAATTTTACAAAGAAACCATAGTAACCCCAATCACCAATTACAAATATGCCCCAACAATCCCCTGGAAGTTCACGCCGCAATGATTCTCTTTAGAGCTCCCATTGAAATGGGTACTCCTTCTTCACCCCAAATCCATATTCAATCCCAAAAATGCATCATCTCTCCTTCCCAACACAAATGCCATAATCCAACCGTTCATAAACCCCTTGGTTGTTCATCATCTTCTTCAATTGTTCCTATTCTATATAACATTTTTCAATCTACACAAAAGAAAGGGAAATGGTGTAGTAGAATTACAATCCCCTCTACTCAACAAACTTCCTGGAATTTTAAGGGAATCTTCTTTCACAAAACTCCATTGTTTAAAAACCCCAACCCTTCTAAGATCACAGACCTAAAACTCACATCAAAAAAACCAGTCCTTCATTCAAATCTGGGAATTTAGTTTTTCATCAGCTGAGAACTTGCTTATATACTGCCATGCTCAAACTCCTTCCATCATTAGCACCACACAATGCAAGATTTCCATTAGATCAATGTTGAGTGTTATCACCACCATCAAGGAGGAAAAACAAACCTCATTACCTATAAACAACAAATCACAACAAAAATAGAAAACACAACAAATGTAGAACGATGGCACCTTCCACATTTCATGATGTTCAACTATTTCTTGTTTTGGCAACTTTCACCAGTCCAAAACCTTAAGGTTTTTCATCCACTAGGTCACTCCTTCATCCAAAATTCCATTTGAACCTTGTTCACACCAACAACACCAGACGTATCTTCAAGTCACATGATCTTCTATTACATCTCAATTAGGGGATGCTCCTTTCATTAGGTATTGTACAATTTTGGGTTGGTATTAGAAAATAGGTGAGAACTGACTAGGGTTTCAAGTTGGTTTTCACCTTCATTTTAGAGTCTCATAGAAGATGATACCTTTTTTGAAACCTATTTAAAAGGTCTCATTAGGTTGATAATTGTTCGTTTGAAACCCTTTCACATTAAAGTCAAGGTATTAAAAATTAATATGGTCAAGGTGTTAAATGTCAGTAGTTAGTAAATTAGTAAATAAGGTTTTTTTTTAATATAAAATTAAGGTTCCATTGCATAGGCATTGCAAAAGGCCGAGGCAAAACCACCCTTAACTTCTTACATTTTTATCTCTCCTCATTTTCTTCATAAATAAAGAAAATGTTTAGTGTGTTTTAGGTGTAGAACTTATTTTCACTTTGTTCATTATTTTAATTTTTCTTACTTTCCTTTCTTGTTGCATTGCCTCCTTGTTGTGTTGTGTTGGTGTCCTTTGGTGCCCCCTTATTGTCCTCTATTGTTGCTTGTTGACATTCCCTTTTTATGCTCTATTGGGGTTTGTCAATGCCCCCCTATTCTTCTTTGTTGGTGCTCGTTGGTACATCTTTGTTGTGCTCTATTGGTATTTGTTGGCGCATCTTTGGTATTTTTTATTGATGTTCATTGGTGTTCATTGATGCCCCCTTGTTACATTCTATTGATGCTCGTTGGTGTTCCTTTGCTATGCTTTGTTGGTGCTCATCGACATCCTCTTGTCAGACTCTATTAGTGCTTGTTAGCACCCCCTTGTTGCACTTTGTTAGTGCTTGTTAGTGCCCTTTTGCTATGCTTTGTTGGTGCTCGTTAGCACATCCTTGTTGTGCCATGTTGGTGTTCATTGACACCTCCTTGTTGTGCTCGTTGATGCCCCCTTGCTATGCTATGTTGATGTTCGTTTGCACCCCTTTAATGTTTTTTGTTGGTGCTCATTGACGCCCCCCTTGTTGTGTTTTATTAGTGTTCATCGATGTCCCCATGTTAGGTATTTCTTTGACCCTTGGTGCTTGTCGTCACCTTTTTGTTGTGTTTTATTGTTGCTTGTCAATGTTTCCTTGTTGTGTTCTATTGGCGTTCTTTGGGATTCTAGATTGGTATTTCCTTCTTGCATTTTTCTTTGCAAATGTGTAGGTGTGAAAATTCTAGTTTTTTCAATTGCACACATCTTTTAGCATTTTTCAATAGCAAGGTATGGTTTTTATTTTTTAAAATGTTGTTATTTTTTTCATTTTCTATTGTTGTAATTCAATTTTAAATGTGTGTTTTCAGTTTTTTTATATTTTAATTCAACATATTTTAGAATAGAATCATAAATATTTGACATAATGTGTATTTTTTCATGTGTAGGACTAGAAACATACTTGCACATAAATTTTCACATTAAACATCTTTTTTCACATCTTTTACCTTTTACCTCAATAATCTTGTAAATCTTGTAAATGCTTAAAGTTACCTTGCATTATTTGTAATTATGTGTAGATTTTTTTTGTAATTGCTTTAGTTGATTATATTTTTTGTTTGATATTTTTTTGGATAGCTTAAATACCAAAATTAAAACCCATAATTGATGGTGAAAATGAAATTGGTTTAAATAAATGGAACATGAAAGATGAAATTATGAATCAACCTTCTTAATTGGCACATTTTTCAAATGATTGTGGATTGTTTTTTCTTATGTTATGAGTGTATGTGTTTTGAACCAGTGTACTAACCATTATTGTATGATGCATTGCAATATGCCATTACCATGTGTTTGATATGCAAGGGAGAAGTTATAAAATCACCTGCCCAAGTTAGTTTGATTGATGATGATATTGGAATTGTTTTTGAATTATCTTTGTTTGCTATCAATATCGAGAAGGAAGTTTGTGTTGTTTTGAAATCATTCCTTTTTGTTTTAAAAAAATATGAAAAAGAAAAATATCATAACATGTTATGTTTAATGCTAGACCCTATATTTAAAAACCTTTGTTTAATATCTTCTTTTATTGATTATGAAAAAGGGGTGAACATTGTTGAAAAATATGATAGACACCCTTATCCTTTAATCATGTAATGACAACATAGAGAGGAGTACTCTTTGTACTAAATAAACCCAAAAGGGGGGGGGGGGGGGGGGCCAAAAAAATTGGGGGGGCGTGGGCCCACGGAAATTTTATAGGCGTCACCGTTTTTTTTTGTGTTAATCAA
>Ga0116229_10012041_pt1 | contig 12580 bp, 7 predicted proteins | sample S1TSphgellanicum_3_FD_87313 | JGI IMG/M metagenome (GOLD analysis project Ga0116229, IMG submission 87313) | Host-associated microbial communities from peat moss isolated from Minnesota, USA - S1T2_Fc - Sphagnum magellanicum MG | ecosystem: Host-associated > Plants > Peat moss > Unclassified...
GTGTAGTTCACCGAACTATGAACATTTTATCCAACTAATTGAATTTGAAAGATGATTTTTTTATAGAATTTCCAATGACAAAATTGTTCAATACTCAATAATAACTCTTGCACTGCATGGCATGTCCAAACAATGTGAAACAACCTCAATGTGCACCCCTACTCATCAAAGGCTTTCCAACTATACCAAAGGGAGCATGCATGGGGGGCCACATTGAGATCTCCCAATTAATCCCCATGCCTCCATCATTTCATCCAATTCCCCGCTCATGTCCATATCATATGGTTGTTGGACTTATTACATATGCTCTTAGAAGTCCATGAGCTATATATCCATGGAAATAAGCTCCCCCTCCCATTGACTCTGGCGAACCCCTTTATTTTGTGTGCATATGTGTGTGTGTGTGTGTACACAAGGGTGCCTTCCAGGGTTTTTCCCCAAATTTTTTGGACAAAATTTGTCAAAAACAAAATCCATGGTGCCTTCCTTTTCAAAACATATTCCCCTTCTTTATGGGTGGAATTTAGAATTAGTTTTAAGTCCACAAGGTATTCCATCCATTGTTGTTGACGAGTTTCTAAATTAATTTCATCTATCCCTTGGATACTTCTTTGTTGATAAGCACTAATTCACACCAACTATGGGGTTTCTTTGTGTTCTTATCCTTATTTTTTATGCTTTGCATTGCATGCTTCACCATAAGCAGCATTAACAAGTTACCTAGTTATTAGTACCACCAATTATGGTCGGAATCTAGTTTTAGATATTTGCACTCTCTTAGGTTTACCCACCCCACATTTGGTTTGTTGCATAAAAGCTAAGCACAACTCTCTTCATACTCATTGCATTCATCCTTTCATCATTGGATACAAAAGTCCTCCCATGACACATATGACCTTAACAAACATTTCTCCCCTTTTGTACATGTTACGCCATGTCCAAATGTTGGCAAAGCAATGCACACCCCTTGTTGTCCACCCATAAAAGTAGTGGTATTTGGGTGTTTGGTAGAGGGCCATCATCAGAAAAATTTCTTCTGACGTTTTGTTTTGTGGGGCATGTGACTTGAATGATTGCACATCATAATATCAGAAGAAATAAGTTTATAGGTAGTTCACAGAAATTAGCACAAATTGGCTTACTACCCAAATATATTATTTGCATATTCCATGATGAATTTTCACCAAAATAGCCAATGGTCATATGAATTGAACATTGATGCTTTTACGAATGTTCAATCCAAATCCAATGAATGGTCCTGGCATTGAACATTTGGATTCATGAGTTTACGAGGGTCCCAACTCCCCCACTCCCCCACCAAAACACCAAACTCTCATTTGTGTCATTGCCCTGGTGAGGTTGCAAAGCTAGTGAAAGGGTTGTTTGTAATAAGAACCCGTGTTGGGTGGGTACATTTACTACCCAGATATACCAGGGTAAATATATGCCTTACTTGATTAGTAAATGTTTTTTGTTACCTTTTTAACTACCCCACCTAGTTGATAAATATTTCAGATTTATCATGTCTTTATTTTACTTGACTAGCATATAGTTGAGGTTTACTCTTGCCCAAGGGAGGGTAATTGTTTTGAGGAGGGTAAATAAAGGGTATATTTCAAAATCATTATACATCATATATGGGTTTTCATATTATATTTTGCAATGCATGTGGTTATAATGGATTTGTTTAAATTATGGTGACTAACTATAGAATATATTTTCTTTTAGCAATTTATTTAATTAACTGGGAAGAAACTCTTATCATATGCTCTTGGAAGTTGGAAGTCCTTTACATTTTACTATTTTTTTCCATTATAAAAACACTTTCAATATATTTCTAGTGCTATTGAACTAATTTGATTTTTTTTTAAAGGCTTTTTTTGTAGTATGTTTGAAATTTCACTGTGTTCATGTTTGCAACACGAATTGCACACTTGTCTTTCATCACTTTGAAATATGCCATACTTGTGTAAATAAATATTTTTACCCTACATTTATCCACTTGTACTTGCATGAAATCTATAGAGTAAATGATGAAATATGTATCTTTACCCTTTTCCTTGCAAATAAGGTAAATGTAAAACCAAATAAGGTAGTGGTTTTTATTGGTTGTACAATGTTGTTACTTACAATGTTTCAATCTTCAATTTTGTTGCATATTTATATAGGGGCAATTTCATATTAATCAGTGGGCACACCCAAATCCAATTTTATTTTATTTTTTGTTGGTGATGGGCTTCTTTGATTGGTGCATCACTCAAAAAATATATATATCACTTTGAACAGTCCCAAAATAATTATAATTAATATTTTTTCCCCTCTTGTCTACCCTTATATGTTCCAAGAGTAAAACTTTGGACAAACTGTATGGAATAAAGTGTAGTGCTGTTGGGAACAACATGTGAACCATTATAAGGAACCATTGAGAAGATATAATAAACATATTGGGAACTATTGGGAACACCAAAATCCAAAAAATTCTGAACACCCCACCCCCACCTTCCTCACCCACCTCATGCCCAAATGAAAATAATTAAGCCTGTTAGCTGCATACTACCTCACTTTTGTTGGCTCCATGGGATTTGTATTTTTAACTCTGTTTGAAGTCATTTTCTGCTTCAGCTAATATCAAGTGAACAAATTGTGGGAACATGGGTACCGACAATGAGATCTGGTTCTAGTTTGGAGTTGTTTCGGAGTTATCTTTCAATAACTGAAAACAGAAAGCTTAGAATGTGAATGAACAAGTCCAAAACTAGAACAACCTCAGGTTTCTTCAAATGCTGTAAGAACATTCACCCAGACTTCACTTCAAACCCTTTGGGGTGTGGAGGTGAAACTCTTGCTGACCCTTTGCCAAATGAGCTTGACTTGGGGGTGCCAACAGCTTGTCAGGTTAGGTCTGCTTTTTATTGTGCGTCCATGACAACACACATGCACAAAAAATTGCCGCGTATCCATTTTTTTCCTCATGATACTCGATGATGAGTATCTGCCAGAGACCTTCCGGGTATCACAAGTCAAAATGAAAAAATGAAATTTTTATGAATTTTACATTGTGTAATGCCATGGCTGTTACCAAAATCAAGCCAACCTTGACTCCACCTCACATGGGCCCTTATTCCGGTAATGTGCATGGCCTCAAGCATTACCTTACATGTAAAGCACGCCACCATTTGAAGTGTACCCATTCTTCATGTCCCTCTTAAAAAAGAGGAGGGAAATTATGCCTATTTGTAGGTATAAGATCCCTCCCACTCTTGAGTAGGTACAAGAACCCATCCCTCTCAATGCCTAGTTTAGGGTCATAATAACCTCTACCTTGTGCTTTACAATGAGTAAAGTCCATGGGCGAGGGACATTCCCAAAATGATGGGCTGGACTCCACTATCATCCATCCCATTCTAAGCCCATTATTTTGAGAAGCCCCCACCCTAGTGCTTTACCCGAAACCAAAAAAAAAATGCTTGAACTGGAAGAGAAGATTCTCTATACAAAACTCTATGCTGGAAATAGGACCTGCAAATACAAAGGAAAAACAATGGATGGTCTTTACAATCACCACAATGCCCTCCAAATGTTACACTAAAAAACAATAAGACATGTTTCATGAAGTTCCCAAATAAGAAACTCATTGTTCAAACTAACCCTTGGTGAACATACCTCACAATGCAGGACCAAATGCAAACTAGGTAAATCTGTTGTGTAAGTTTCTCCCATGCAAGGGACAGCCAACAATAAAGCACAAATGTTCCAATTATTGGTCATGATCTTGCATGGTGGCCTCCCTATAAGGCTTTCCTTTCTCATTGGGGAGTGGGGGACCCATGTTTTTGCTGGCTTGCCATCTTTGTATCTTTTGTGACAAGATATGCTAGAGAGAGAGAGAGAGGAAATGAGCACCACGAAGTTAAGATCTCAAAGGACCCACCAGCACAAGAGATTTTTAGATACCATAAAAGGGGAAAATTGGTCAAAAAATCACCAATAAAGGTGACCATGTGACCTTGCCAAATTAGTTTGTAGCTTCACCACTAATTAGATTTATGTGTCACTAAACAATTGTAAGTACTTCTCACAAACTTGGGCTCCACATTGCTTCACACTACTAACTAACGATATAATCAATTTCTTTTTCTTATGTCTCCATGTGGTTTTCAATAGTACATCATTATTTATGTCAATCTCAATTTTAATTTAATTTAATATAAATATCATGGGGTGAAAACACAATAAAAGGAACCAACCAATCAAAGGTCAAAGTGCTTGTTTTTTACAAAGTGTTGATGTGGCTTCCACTTATAAGTAATTTCTCCCATGATTTGAAGAAAATGTATTTACATAATGTGTTTATCATTCATTTATGGACAATATGTTAATCTTATAATGTTCTTTGATGTGAATCTTTTTTATTGCATTAATTTGACCCTACAGTGTTAAATCATGGGTCATTTTTTTTTGTAATCAACATAATCATTGGCCTCATTTATTGTGTTTTCACCCAATTGACAATGAAAAAAATATGTTAATTTTTCTTTCATATCCATGTTGGTGGGTGGGGGAAAAGAATGAAATAGGTATTACTATGATGTAGTTATTAGGAAAGGTGGTAGTTATTATTTTTAAAAAATGAGGTAGGTAGGCTTGAAAATGAAATAGGTATGAATTGCATTTTGAATTGTCCAAGGACAACAATACCATAGATTCCAAAACATCATCCATATACACATTCCTTGAATTTTTTTGTCATTAGATTTGGAACCTATACAAAATCTTCATTTTTTTCATATATGTTTGAAGCTATTGTACACTTATAATGATTCTGATCGCAACACAGTAGGTACCCATGATTGTAAGGAGCCTAGGTATTAATTAAAGCCAAAAATGGTGACAACCCATTTTATGAATAGTATTTGCATGTAGCCAATGAGACGATTGAAAATGCCCTAAAAAAGCTCATTTTTTTCCTTGGGAAAAGGGTAGGGGGGCAAAAAACATTATTTTTTGTTCCCACATGTTCCCAATGATGTTTCCAAGTTGCTAATGTGCTCCCCAAGGTTGTTCCCCATAACACCACATTTTTATCCAAAATGGTTTGCTCAAAGTTTTTCCCTTCTCAATTATATAGGTGGGCCAAAGGGGAAGCATTACATTTTCACATACAAACTTCTATTGTGTGGGAAATTCCAAAGTTTCTAATTCTTTCTTTCTTTGTTTTGTCAATTCAAATGGCCCCTTGCAAAAAGAAAAAAACAAGAACTTGAGATGCACCCCATCTTATTAATAAAAGTAACAATAGGTACCTTCATCTCAAAATCCTTGAATTAAAAGGCAAGGCCAATAAAAGGGTTTTTTATAGCCTTTTCTTAAGAAACGATTAATCTTGATTCTTGAAACCAAGTGTTTAAAATTTTGCTAACATATACAATATCCCCATCCCTAGTACCTTGACTAGTTCAACAACAAGGTGACTAATAATTTATTTTATTTTTTGGTTATGTTCAGTATAAAAATAATTTTGAACATCCAATGAAATGATCTTGTAACACAAAAATGGGTTACTAGAAATAGAATTTGTAAATAAGAATACTTATAACCTATGGTAAAAAGAATGGTAAGTATGATAAATTAAAAAAGAATGACCATGGGTCCTATTTAAAAGGATATTTTGATTAAGGACCTACTTTGGATTCATGAATGGGTCAAATAATTTTGAGTTAGGCATAAAAAAAGTCAATTAGTTTGATCTCACTTTGAACAAAACACTAGATTCTATGAAAGCTATGTTGAATAATGTAAATGATCATCCATCAAAGGATGAAGGTAAAAAACTAGTAGATGGCATAGTCTTATTGGCCTAAAGTTAATTAATGATGATATCAATTAGATCTAAATGAAAAGGGTGGATGATTCATCCACTTTCTTAGATCTCTTCATGTATGTAAGGGATTGCTAGCAATGAACTTTGGGCTCATTGTTCATTTCCCTATTTTCAAGTTGCTACTTTATTGTTAACCTTGTGATAGAACTTTTACCCATAATCCCATGTGTTGTTTCAGTGTGAAAAAGTTCACAAAGGAAAACTTATGTGTATTTAGTGAATGATCCTCATAAGGCAAGGTTTTAAAAGCACATGTGATGAATTCCCCATTGGGTGTATGCCACATAAAGATCAAACTTTGAGAACATGGGTGATCTTACCCCAACGTATGTAAGTTTCAACTCTTATATTGTGTCTTACAAGTGTTGTGTATGTGTTGTGTGAAATTTTGGTTTATTAAACCTACCTTGCATTAAAAAACACTTATCTTGAAAATAATCTTCACAAATTTGGACCCATGACGTTAAATTATAGTCCTTTTTCTCAACATTAATGGGAAAGCCAATATTTGCAACGTAAGGAATGTAATTACATCACAAGGAATAAGAATTTTTAATGTTGTATAAACAATTGATTAAATAGATAACTTCAACAAACATCAAAATTTCTTTCAACTAATTTCATTATTGGGGAATGTGGTCAAATTCACTATGTTATTCACTACCATTTGGGTGAAATTGAGACAATTTAAATTAATTAAACTAACAACAACCTTAATGAATGGGGATTATGTCACAACGCTATCATTGAGCTCATGACTAAAGTTAAAGGCATGGAAAAGGAAGTGAAATGAGAGAGTGTTCCAAGATTCAAACACATTCCCACAATTGTGGGTGAGTGCAAAGAAATGAATACTAGCATTCCCACACGGATTCTCCCTTTGAACATTGGACCTCCACAACTATTTTCAATTTTTGGGCCAAAAGCGTAAATGACAAACCTTGTCCCAATTGGGCCTTCTTTATACCATTGAATTTTTTGTGAAATGTCAATGTTAGAAATGGGCTTGCATTTTCCATTTGGAGATCTAAAATTCATTGGCTTATGGCCCAAAAAATGGTCAGGAATCAAATTAGTAGTTTGACTCCCAATTACTAAACTCACAAAACGATGGTCAAATGACTTTTAAATTAAACATGCAATACAAAATGGAAATGTCTTTTCAAAGGTTACAATGTGACTTTGAAAGCTCCATAATTAAAGTTCATATGTAGGAGCTATATGCCTACAAAGATATAAAAAACATGAGTCAAATGACCTTTACATTGAAAATGCAATGCAACATTGGAAATGTTTATTCAATTGTTACAACTTTGTCAATTCCACAATCAAAATTTGTATGTGAAAATTTTGAATTCAAAAAGTTATAAGAAACAAAGGTCATTTATGATCGATAATTGAACAATTGATATAAAATTGGAAATGTCTCTTTTAAGTGCTAGATCTTTGCTTTTGAAGGTCTTATAATCAATGTTTATATGTGAAAGTAATGAGTTTGCAAAGTATTCATAACTTGGCAAATTCACCAAGAACTTTCAAAAGTCTAATTTTGGAATTCCAATTTTTTTTTTCTATTTTGATGCAGTCCCCATTGCCAATTACAAAATATAACATAGGGAGGAAAACGACAATTCTTCCCAAGTTTGAATCATGATTAGTGTGTTTTGTGAGTTGGATTGCAAGTGATTCATTCATACATCATTTTAGTTTCAATTTGCACCAAACATTTTTATTTTATTTGTGTAACTTGATTTCACCTTGATTTCTTGCTTATGAGTTCATCATATCCTATATTTGAACTCCCATACCTTTTTCTGTGCTAGCTAAGGGGCATATCTTGGGTTTGCATTCCATTGCATAACCAAGAATTGATTAGCTCTTTATTTTGACACCACTTGACAAACCTAAAAATTTGTTAGGCTAATTGCTACAAACAGGACTTATTTCACCAACTGAATGATTTTTGGTAGTGAAATATGTTCATCAATAGATGCTTTAATGAATTCATCATTTTAATGATTCAAGAAAATTTAATAATTTTTTTAAATTTTATTTTATTAATTAGGTAGGTCACAAGCCTTCCACACACATGAACAAATTTACATATATGTATATGTATACAATGTATATATACAAATACACTTTATTGAAATATACATCAATCAATTGAATTCAAACCCTACACCTCATGTGCACAAGACCAATGCCTTAACCATCCAACCAAATCACCACTTGATTATTAAAATGGTCAAAAAAATTATTTATAATTTTTTTTCAAATCTTTTTAGAAACTTAAACTTTGACATGGTTTTCCAAAGGTTTTTCTTTCTTATATTTGTCAAAATGAACCAAATTAAAACTTGGTCTTGAAGTTTTTTCAAAAATCTATGTAGTAAAACAATTAGATATCATAAAATTGCAAATAAATTTAAGAAAAATGTGTTTGATGGTTAGCTATGTTACACAAATTGCATGTACTATTCCTTTATGAAAAAAAAATCCTTTAAAATTGACATACATCTGTTTAAGATGCTTCGATTCAATGTAAATTCAAGGCCTTTGTGAAAACTTTGACAAGTTTTAGTTTGGTTATACGATATATTTGGTGATTAGAGTTTATGATTGGAATATTTTAGTTCTTATAATTTTTAACCATTTGTTGCAAATTAGTAAGGAAACACATTGCATACAAAATATCATTTGCATAAAAAGTTTGGTTCAAACTCCAAAACCCAATTCATTCTATCCCTTGTCTCAAAAAAAAAATTTTACTTTATTATTATTTTCCTCATAATGTATGTGGTCCATACAATTTACCAACATATCCAACAACTATCGTTTCTTATTTTTTTCTTTGGGGGTCAAGTTCACCAATCTCCAACATCCACCTTCCCCTTTGGCCTAAACAATTGGGTGGAAATTGACATAAGTTCAATGAAAAAATAGGCTAAGGGTTCTAAGAAAATAAAAATGTTTTTTTCGAAGAAACCCACAAACTACCAAATTATATGTAGGCTAGAGTCCAAGGGTGGGGGACATTCCCAAAATGCAGGCCAAATTGTCATCATCATAGCCCTTTATGTTGAGAATGCCCCCACACTTGGCCTTTACCCATCATAAAGCACAAGGTGAACATTATCATGAACCTAAACACACATAGATCGCGAGGTGTAGGATGTAGGGTCCTTGTACCTCCTCTGCCATGCCCCCTGGGGAAGAGTGGGAGGGACCTTACACCTACTCCAGACAAGGGAGACAAAACTTTTGCCTATAAGTGTAGATCCCTCCTCTTCTCCCTAGAAGGGATATTTGGGATATAGGGTCCCCTTCGGATACATCACAAAATTCTTCAAGTTCATTAGGTTCTTTTTCTCTTTTATTGGCTTCCTATGGTGTTCTCTAGAAACCAACCTTACCCTTGGGTGAACCAGAGCACCTAGGGTAGATAGGCCAGTGAGTGAACACTTAAGAAGTCAAAGGAGGTTGAATCCTCACACATTCTTCCTCTGCTTCTAAAACTCAAAGAACATTTGTAGCACTCCAGCTTGCGCTTTCAACACATTACACAACCCTGTGTGTGACCTTAGTCCGAGAAGCCAAATGGAAAGAGACCCTAAGAGGCCTCACTCAAGAAGTTGATGGGTCTGTTGCTGTGCTTCCTCCTTTGAGATTTCTCCCAAGAAGGTGAAAGCAACAATGTAGGGACTGGTTCACACTGACCAGAGTGTGGGGCACATGTAAGAATTAGGATCGCCAAAATGGACTTTGTATTTTTGTTGTGAATCATGAAGAAATTTAAGTGAACTTGAATTACTGTACATGTGCACTGCATGCAATTTTGAATTTGAATAGAACTATGCTTATTGATTAATGGGAGACTTATTGGTTAGAAAAGTAGCGGCAGACTTTTACTTGTAGCATCTAGTATATAGTATTCGTTAGTACTTCTAGTAGTTTTAGTTTCTTTTTGTACACAACCATACATTTGTCGTAACATTCTTGACAAAACATGAAATTATGTCCTTGGTCTCAACAGTTTGTTTTTGCATTAGGTTCTAGCCTATGGAATTTCACAAATCACATGTATAACAGTCACCATGAGAACTCTGACATGGCATTCTTGTTGAGATTGCAGGGTGCTCATTATTTACAATAGCTAGCAGTGCAAGGACCAGACACAAAAATTCCTTCTGGTGCAGACAATCAGCTTAGAATCCAGTAAAGTTCATATTGGATTCTAGAAAATCCATCACCTGCAAAACTAGCATTCTCACATCACACATACATTTGTGGTGTCGTAGAGCACCACAAACATTTGTTCTGTTAAAGAATAGGTATGTTCAAACTTGTGGCAACCATTTCTTTGTCCTATTTGAAGGACATGGGTCCATTTGTAATGGAAACCCCACACTTGGAAGTTGGCAGTTTCAATTTTCGACCTTTTATTAAGACGGAAACATGCCAGCAGCATGACATTTTTGAAGCCCAATAATAATTGAAAAACCATTAATTTTGGAATGGACATTAAGAACCCATCATTCTTCACAGTTGCTAGCTATAATAACATTCACACATTTAGTAGTTGTTGTTAGTATTGCAAGGACAAATGCCACCCATGAAGTCGGTAGGACCCTTTTGCCCAGGCCCTCCATTTGTTGTGGTTGTTCCATTGTTTGCTAGTTTTACACTTGCCCTTTTTGCCAAGGCCCTCCATTTGTGGTTGTTCCACTGTTTGCTAGTTTTACATACCAACAATTTCATTGGTGTTGTCAAAATTATGTTTAGCAAAGGGAACTATCCATGAGGGAAATAATGGGAAGGTCGTTATAATTAATTGGCTCAAATCCAACCTATTTTCACCTTACTGATTGCCCGGATTCTGTGTTGGCTCACAGAAATGGTAGAGGTTGTTGGAAGGGTTACCAATATTAAAAGGAGCAAGTTTCCCTTCACTTTGATGAGTGCTCTCTAGATTCATCATTGCTCAACCTCCACAAATTCTAAGATAGTTAGGACTCTTTGACCATGCCAAATAGACTTTCTTGAGACCTCTTGGACAATCAGGATTGAGTGCTTGCACAAACTTTGCAAGTGTTAGTGCTACTATATCCAAAAAGAAGAGTGTATAAAGAAAATCTCCTAGGCACATAGATACAAATCCTGTGAACCAATTCAACTTACATCATTGAGATACCCAACCCATCACTACTAGAATCTATTGGTGCTATTATCTTATCAGAACAAAATTCAACATTTCGATGTGAATCTCCAATTGGCACATACCTAGTAGTCTCTTCTAACTTATTATAGTGATAGCATTCAATTTGTTGTTAGGAACAAATCCACACATCATGACTCCAAAATCTAATGAGGTTTGACTTGAGGTCAGAACCCTCAGTGTTCGATAAGTCCATATAAGATGCTAACCCTCTTTTTACAAATGCAACAATGCAAAAAAACATTTGACCCAATCCTAGAAACATTTCTAAGTGTGGACTAAAATATAAATGACATATACCAAGTTGACTTATAACCACTTAAGAAAAACAAATTTTTGTGCAAAAATTGGCCATGGATAGATTTCTATTAACTTCTCACTTCTATTCTTCATTACTCTCGTTCTGCACAACCCAAGGATGCCCCATTGAGGCTTCTGGCATTCACTCAAATAACTGCTTTACTAATTGGATTAAAGAAAGGTTCAACCAAGGTCCCCATGCATATGTATCCCTCTATATGTTGGACTTCCTTTTGTTCGTCATCAACCCATTATAAAATCTAGTACTAACAAAAACATATGGCATGTCACATTGTAGTCATTGGCGCAACGAAAATTTAAAAAATAGCCACTGCAAATCTCAACAATCTCCACCTATCTTCTGTTGAAACAAGATCAAGAAAAACAGACATACTTGTCGCATTGCTCTTGAATTTTCCTTCTTATCTTATCATGCACTATCCTACTTTCCACACCTCCATTGAATGTTATTGCTTCACTAGCCATCCATTGCTTGTTGTCAATTTGTTCCACATAATACACAAGCAAACAAAGTTTCCTACCCAATCTCACAGGTCTCCTTGAAACAGTCATTGCAACCACTAACAAATAGTGACGGAATAATTTCCGGCACTAGCACGCAGAAAGTTGATGGCCATTCAGAACAAAACCAAAGCCCTAAAACCTTGTTGTGTTCACATGAGAGAAATATTCATCTAACTTCCTGTCCGGTCACACAACAACTTCATACCAATACACCCATACTCCTCATGCTTTCCATTAGCCCATGTGAAATATGGTAACAAACAGTTTTAGAAATAAAATTTCATGCAACCAATGAAAAGGCTCTAAATATATATTTTTCTTTTGGGTTGGGTTGAGGGGGGCAGGAGAATTTTTTAAATAAAATTGTTCCCAATGTTTTATCATAAAGTTCCCAAAGTTCTCATTGGGTTCCTCAACATGTTCCCAATAGTAATACCATACTTTTGTCCCATCAAAATCCCATCTTATTATAAGTGGGCCAAGGGGGAGGCACTCCACCCTCCACTAAAAACTTCTATTTTGGGGAGCCTCCAAAGTTTCAATTTTTTTTCCTGATGGGCCAACCGAAATGAATCATTGGGATCACTACATACCCCCTCCTCCTCAAACAACAAAATTCTCAAATATTCTATATTAATAATTATAAATTAATATAA
>Ga0116229_10012046_pt1 | contig 12578 bp, 11 predicted proteins | sample S1TSphgellanicum_3_FD_87313 | JGI IMG/M metagenome (GOLD analysis project Ga0116229, IMG submission 87313) | Host-associated microbial communities from peat moss isolated from Minnesota, USA - S1T2_Fc - Sphagnum magellanicum MG | ecosystem: Host-associated > Plants > Peat moss > Unclassified...
ACGAGTCGGTGACCATCTTGAGCACTTGTGGGTGGTCGAGGTTGAGCGAGTTGCCGCAGCCGGTGTAGTCGACGTAGCGGCGCTGGTCGTCCGGATCGAGTTTGTAGTACGACTTGTTGTCGATCCCGCGGAAACTCAGCGTCGGGCCGAGCTCGTTGCCCTCCGCCGTGTGGTTGTAGACGACGTCCAGGATCACTTCGATGCCGGCCTCGTGCAAGCGCGAGACCATCGTCTTGAACTCGCCCAGTTCCGGGCGCGACAGATAGCGCGGATTCGGCGCGAAGAACGAGAGCGTGCTATAGCCCCAGTAGTTGCGCAAGCCCTTTTCGACCAGATAGCGATCGTCGACGAAGTTGTGGACCGGCAGCAGCTCGACGGCGTTGACGCCGAGGTGCGTGAGGTACTCGATCACGTTGGGCGACGCAAGTCCGGCGAACGTACCGCGCAGTTCGGTTCGCACCGTGGGGTGGCGCATCGTGAAACCGCGCACGTGCAGTTCGTAGGGGATCAGTTCGTGCCACCGCGTGTGCAGCTGCGTGTCGTCGGCCCAGGTGAAGGAGCGGTCGACGACGACGCACTTCGGCATCCCGGCCGCGTTGTCGCGGCGATCGAACGAGAGGTCCGCGCGCGACGACCCGATGCGGTAGCCGAAGTTGGCGTCGCTCCACTGCAGCGTCCCGGCGATCATCGTCGCGTACGGATCGAGCAACAGCTTGTTGTGGTTGAAGCGATGCCCGTTGGCCGGATCGTACGGACCGTAGACGCGATACCCGTAGAGCACGCCCGGCCGCGCGTCGGGCAAATAGCCGTGCCAAACGGCGTCGGTATACTCCGGCAGCGCGATGCGCTCGATCTCGCGCCGCCCACGCGGATCGAAGAGGCAGAGTTCGACCTTCTCCGCGTTTTCCGAGAAGAGCGCAAAGTTGACGCCCGCCCCATCCCACGTGGCCCCCAGCGGATAGGGCCGTCCAGGCAATACGTTAGCGCGCTTAGCTTGAAGCATCGTTACGGGTTATTCGCCGCTGGGCCCGGCCATCCAGCCGCACCGCCTGTACCCAGGCCTCCAAGCCGGCGAAGATCGGCCGGATATCCACGGAGCCGATCCATTCGCTCGTCGAACGCATCGCTGCGCGTCGTTCTATGGCGCTTTGACGAAAATGACGGTTGCGAGCGGGGGCAGGTTGATGGCGACGGAGTGCTCGCGACCGTGCACGGGGATGGGCTCCGATGCGACGCCGCCCTCGTTGCCGATGTTGGAGCCGCCGTAGTACGTGGAGTCGGTGTTGATCGCTTCGCGGTAGAAGCCCGGCTCGGGGACGCCGATGCGGTAGCCGTAGAGCACCTGCGGATTCGCGTGGCAGACCGCAACGCAAGGCGGCTCGCCGGGTGCGAGCCGGGCGAAGGCGATCGTGCAATTCGCCGTGTCTTGGAAGTCGATCCACTGGAAACCCGCGGCTTCCGCGTCGAGGCGGTGCAGCGACGGCGTGCTGCGATACAGCGCGTTGCAATCGGCAACCAAACGCCGCACGCCCTCGTGACGCTCGTCGCCGAGGAGTCCCCACTCGAGCTGCGTATCGTGATTCCATTCGCTTAACGCCGCGAACTCGTCACCCATGAAGAGCAGCTTCTTGCCCGGATGCGCGTACATGAGGCCGTAGAGCATCCGCAGATTCGCGAACCGCTGCCACTCGTCGCCCGGCATCTTGCCGAGCAGCGTGCCTTTGCCGTGCACGACCTCGTCGTGCGAGAGCGGCAGGATGTAGTTTTCGCTGAAGGCGTAGACCAGCCCGAAGGTCAGCTCGCTCTGGTGGTAGCTGCGATAGATCGGATCGCGTTCGCAGTACTGTAGCGTGTCGTGCATCCAGCCCATGTTCCACTTGTAACCGAAGCCGAGGCCCCCGACGGACGGCGGCATCGTAACCATCGGCCAGGCCGTCGACTCCTCCGCGATCGTGACGATCCCCGGATTCTGCTGGTACGCCAGGCGGTTCAAGCGGCGCAGGAACGCAACGGCTTGCAGATTCTCGTTGCCGCCGAACTCGTTGGGCACCCACTCGCCGGGCTTGCGGCTGTAGTCGAGATAGAGCATCGAGGCGACGGCGTCGACGCGCAGCGCGTCGATGTGAAAGCTCTCCAGCCAAAAGAGGGCGCTCGCGACCAGCACGTTGGCGACCTCGCGGCGCCCGTAGTTGTAGATCAGCGTGTTCCAATCGGGGTGGAAGCCCTGGCGCGGATCGTGATGCTCGTATAAGTTCGTGCCGTCGAAGAGCGCGAGCCCGTGCGGATCGTTGGGAAAATGGCCCGGAACCCAATCGACGATCACGCCGAGGCCCGCGGCGTGCGCGCGATCCACGAAGGCGCGGAAATCGTCGGGCGTGCCGTAGCGGCTCGTCGGCGCGAAGAGCCCGACCGGCTGGTAGCCCCACGATCCGTCGAAGGGGTACTCCGAGACCGGCATCAGTTCGAGGTGCGTGAAGCCCATGTCGCGCGCGTAGGGAATGAGTTCGTCAGCAAGTTCGCCGTAGGTGAGAAAGCGGTTGCCTTCGCGGCGCCGCCACGATCCCAAATGCACCTCGTACACGGCGATCGGCGCGTCGCGTTGCTGGCGCGCCTCGCGCTGCGACATCCACAGGTCGTCGGTCCACGCGTGCGCGTTCTTCGTCCACACGATCGACGCCGTCGACGGGCGCAGTTCCGCGTAGGAGCCGAACGGGTCGGCTTTGAGCGGCAGCAGCGTCCCGTCGCCGGCTTCGAGCTCGTACTTGTAGTGCGCGCCCTCGGGCACGCCGGGGATGAAGATCTCCCAGACGCCGCATTCCACGCGTTTGCGCATCGGGTGGCAGCGCCCGTCCCAGCCGTTGAAATCGCCGACGACGCTCACGCGCCGCGCGTTGGGCGCCCACACGGCAAACGCGACGCCGGTGGTGCCGTCGACGCGGCGCGCGTGCGCGCCGAGCACTTCCCAGAGCCGCAGGTGCGTCCCCTCGGCGATCAGATACGCGTCGAGCTCGCCGAGCAGCGGACCGAAGCGATACGCATCTTCGAATTCGCGCCGCCGCCCGCCGGATTCGATCGCGAGCGCATAGGGGAACGGCTTTTTCTCTCGCGGGAAGTGCTGCGCGAAGAGGCCGTTGGACTCACGTTCCATCTCGTATGCCGCGCCCGTGCGCCGGTCGATCAGGAAAGCGCGCTCCGCCGCCGGCAACGATGCGCGCGCCACGACTTCGCCGTCCTCGACGTGCATGCCCAAAAACGAAAAAGGATCGTCGTAGCGAAGCGTCTGCATGCGCGTCAGTTCGGATCGAACGGGTGCTTGTCTTGCGAACAGTACTCCGCGTGCTGCTGAATGAGCTTGGCAACGAGCGCCGTCCAGCCGGTTTGGTGGCTCGCACCCAAGCCCTTGCCCGTGTCGCCGTCGAAGTATTCGTAGAACGGCACCAGGTCGCGCCAGAGCGGATTGCTCTGAAACGTCGCGTTCGCGCCGAAGACCGCTCGCTCGCCGCTCGGATCGCGGGCAAAGATATCGATCAGCCGGTGGGAAATTTCGGCGGCAACCTCCCACAGCGTGAGCATGTTGCCCGACCCGGTCGGGAACTCGACCTTGAGCGCGTCGCCGTAGAAGTAGTGAAAGCGTTGCAGCGCTTCGACCAGCAGAAAGTTGATCGGGAACCAGATCGGGCCGCGCCAATTGGAATTGCCGCCGAACAGACCGCTGGTCGATTCTGCCGGCTCGTAGTCGACGCTATAGGTGGTGCCGCCGAGTTCGAGCGAAAACGGATGGGCGAGGTGATACCGCGAGAGCGCGCGCAGGCCGTACGGGCTCAAGAACTCGTTTTCGTCGAGCACGCGCGTGAGAATGCGCACGAGCCGCTCGCGATCGACGAACGCCATGAGGCGCCGGTCGTCCATCGCGCCCTCGTTCATGTGCGCGACGTTCTCGAGCAGGTCGGGCCGGTTGCGCTGGAACCAACGCACGCGTTTCGCGAACTCGCCGGTTCGCAGCTCGGGGCTAGAATCGAAGATCTCGACCGCCATCAGCGGGATCAAGCCGACCACCGAGCGGATGCGCATCGGGATCGAGGCGCCGTCGAGCCGCAGGTAATCGTAGTAGAAGCCGTCCTCGTCGTCCCACAGGCCGAGATCGCGCCCGCCCATGTTGTTCATCGCCTCGGCGATCAACAGGAAATGATCGAAGAACTTCGAGGCGATATCCTCGTAGGCGGGGAGCTTCGGCGCCAGTTCCAGCGCCATCGCCATCATGTTGAGCGTGTAGACGCCCATCCAGCTCGTGCCGTCCGACTGATCGAGGTGGCCGCCGCTCGGCAGCGGCGCGCCGCGGTCGAACAGCCCGATGTTGTCGAGCCCGAGAAAGCCGCCCTGAAAGACGTTGCGCCCTTGTTCGTCCTTGCGGTTGACCCACCAGGTAAAGTTGAGCAGCAGTTTCTGAAAGACGCGTTCCAGAAAGCCGTAGTCCTGCGCTCCGGTCATCTTGCGCTCGATACGAAAGATGCGCAGCGCGGCCCACGCCATCACCGGCGGATTGACGTCGCCGAAGGCCCATTCGTAGGCCGGCAACTCGCCGTTGGGATGCATGTACCATTCGCGCGTCAGCAGCAAGAGCTGGTGTTTGGCGAAGTCGGCGTCGATCAGCGCGAATGCGACGCAGTGAAAGCTCAGATCCCACGCGGCGAACCACGGGTACTCCCAGGTGTCCGGCATCGAGAGCACGTTCTCGGCGAAGAGATGTTTCCAATCGGCGTTGCGCCCGTGCTCGCGTTCCGGCGGCGGGGGCGGCATGGCGGGGTCGCCGCGCAGCCACTGATAGACCGAGTACTCGTAAAACTGTTTGCTCCAGAGCAGCCCCGCAAAGGCTTGCCGTTGCACGCGCTTGTCGTCTTCGGAGACGTCGAAATCGTTGAGGTCGCCGTAGAACGCGTCGGCTTCGCCGATGCGCTCTTTGAAGACGGCGTCGAACTCGCCGAACGGATCCTGATGGGGCCGCTCGCAGAGCAGCGCGCGCACCACCTTCGTTTCCCCGGGCGCGAGGTCGAGCCGGTAGACGGCCGCCATCTTCGTGCCGGTCTTCGCGGGATTGACGGCGGCGGCGTTGCCGGCGACGAGATACTCGTGAAACGCGTCTTTGACGTACGGGCTCGGGCTGGTCGCGTTGAAGACGCGCTCGTAGTTGGTCTCGTTCTCCGTGAAGATCAGCTCGCTCGCGCCTTCGAGGTAGAGCCGCTGCTCGCCGAGTGTTTCGTGCTCGATCTTGACCGTGTCGACGCCCGGGATCGGGTGCTCGTAATCGATTGAAAGTGAAGGCTTGGGCGAGCCCGCCTTCCACGACCACGTATTGCGGAACCACAGCGTCGGCAGCACGGTGATGGAGGCCGCTTCGGGGCCGTGGTTGGTGATCGAGATGCGTGCGAGGATCGATTCGGGCGTCGCTTTCGCATATTCGATGCAGGCGTCGAAGAAGCGGTCCTCGCCGAAGATGCCGGTGTCGATGAGTTCGTATTCCGGATCGAGCTTGCCGCGCCGCGCGTTCTCTTCGAGCAACTGCTCGTACGGATACGCCGCGTGCGGGTACCGGTAGATCATCTTCATGTAGGCGTGCGACGGCAGGTTGTCGAGGAAGAAGTAGTATTCCTTAACGTCCTCGCCGTGGTTGCCCTGATTGCCGGTTAGCCCGAAGAGCCGCTCCTTAAGGATCGGGTCCTTGCCGTTCCAGAACGCCGGGGCAAAGCAGAGCCGCTGTTTGTTGTCGCTGATGCCGCCGATGCCGTCCTCGCCCCAGCGGTAGGCCCGCGAGCGGGCGGCATCGTGGGGGAAATACTCCCAGGCCGATCCGTACGGGCTGTAGTCCTCGCGGACGGTGCCCCATTGACGCTCGCTGAGGTAGGGCCCCCACCGGCGCCAGGCCGCCTTGCGCCCGTGTTCGGAGGCCATGCGTTCGCGTTCGGCACTCATTGCTGCCGGGTTTTCGCGCAGGGGAACGGGGGCCTCTGTATCGAACATACGTTCGTGTTGGTTATGGGGTGGCACGCCCGCGGCGGGCGTGGTAGGATGGTGCCCGTCGTCTCCGGCTGCCTGCCGCGGGACGGCATCAATCTGATCGCTGTTGATCAGTGGTGGCGAGCGTTTGGCTCGCGCACCTGGCTAGGGCCTTCCACCGGCGGCGGTGGCCAGGCCGGCAACCACCTAGTCGAAAGGACAACCGATGCCTCCCGCCAGACCCAAAACGAAGCGTGCGACCAAAGATCGCCGCATCAAGCGCAAGCCGTGCAATTTCTGTGCCGACAAGGCCATCGACGTCAGCTATCGCGACGTCAACCGGTTGCGCAAATACATCTCGGAGCGCGGCAAAATCGTTCCGCGCCGGATCTCCGGCAACTGCGCCAAGCATCAGCGGATGCTGACCGTCGCGGTCAAGCGCGCACGCGTTATCGCGTTCCTTCCTTACGTCTCGGAGTAACCTCTTGAAAGTCGTTCTCATGGGCGACATAAAATCGCTCGGAAAAAAAGGCGACGTCGTCGAAGTCGCCGAGGGGTACGCGCGCAACTATCTGTTGCCGCGCAACCTCGTCTCGGAAGCCAGCAAAGGCGCCCTCGCCGCGCTCGGCGAGCAAAAGAAAGCGGCCGAACGGCGCGACGCGCAATCGCTCGCCGAAGCGGAGTCGTTGGCCGCGCTCTTGCAAAGCTCGCGGCTCGCGGTCAAAGCCAAGGCCGGCGGCAACGGTAAGCTCTTCGGCGCCATCACCAATGCCGACGTCGCCACGGCGATCCACGATGCGCTCTCGGTAGCGATCGACAAGCACAAAATCGAGATCAAGAGCCAAATCAAGGCCCTTGGCTCGTTCCCGGTCGAGATCAAGTTGCACAAGAGCGTCGTCGCAAAGACGACGGTCGATGTCGTCGCAGCCTGAGAAACGCTTTCGGCGCAAGTTCGGAGTTGAAGACGAACTAAGCCGGTACGTCTCCGCGCTCTACGAGATGCTCGGAGGCGTACTCGGCGCCGACAAGATCGTTCTGCGCGCCGGAAAAGTGAGCGCGCTGAAGATGATGCGCTCGCAGAACCTGCCCGACCGGCTCTGCGCGCTGGCGCGCCTGCTCTTCGAAGACCCGACGATCGAACGGGCCACCACGCGCGCGCAGCAGCGCAAAGTGCTCGGCGACGTCGAGGACGCAATGGCCGATCTGCTCGCGCAGCGGCACGCCGAATCGGCGATCGACAAACGCGTCAGCGAGCGCATGGCGCAACGCCACCAAGAGTATCTCAACGACCTGAAGATGGAGGCGCTGCGCGAAAGCGGCGGCCCCGAGACGCCCGGAACGCAGGCGAAGCTCGAAGAACTCGAGGCGCTCTCGCAGCGCAGCCTCGCTGCGTCGGCCCTGCAGCAACTGCGCCCGCAATCCTTGCGCGAAATCGTCGGCCAAGAGGCCGCCGTCAAAGCGCTGCTGGCGAAGATCAGTTCCCCGTACCCGCAGCACGTGATCCTCTACGGGCCGCCCGGCGTCGGCAAGACGACGGCCGCGCGGCTGGCGCTCGAGGTCGCGAAGATGCGCCCGCATACGCCCTTCGCCAAGGACGCGCCCTTCATCGAAGCCAGCGGCACCACGATGCGCTGGGATCCGCGGGAAACCGTCAATCCGCTGCTCGGCAGCGTCCACGATCCGATCTTTCAGGGGAGCCGACGCGAGTTCGCCGAGGCCGGCATCCCCGAGCCGAAGCTCGGGCTGGTGACCAAGGCCCACGGCGGCGTACTTTTTATCGACGAGATCGGCGAGATGGACCGGGCGCTGCAGGGGCGCCTGCTCAAGGTGCTCGAGGACCGGCGCGTGCGCTTCGACTCGTCGTACTACGACGAAACGGCGCCCAACGTGCCCGAGTACGTCCGGCGGCTCTTTCGCGAGGGCGCGCCGGCGGATTTCATCTTGATCGGTGCCACGACGCGGGATCCCGACGACATCGATCCGGCGATCCGTTCGCGCTGCGCCGAGGTCTACTTTTCGCCGTTGACGCAGAGCCAGGTCGTCTCCATCGTCCAGGGTGCCGTCAAGCGCCTCGGCGCGAAGGCGGCGCGCGGCGTCCCGCAATCGATCGCTTCGTATACGATCGAAGGCCGCAAGGCCGTGCAGATCGTCGCCGAAGCCTACGGCCAGGCGCTCTACCGCCTGCATCCGGGCACTCGCGGTGAAGTGGTGAAGAATCCGACGATCTCCGAAGACGACGTCACGACCGTCGTGCAGACGAGCCGGCTGGTGCAGCACACGCCCGTCCGCGGGCGCGCCGTGCGCGAGATCGGCAAGGCGTTCGGCCTCGGCGTGTTGCGCTACACCGGCAGTTTGATCGAAATCGAAGCCGTCGCGTTCCCGGCGTCGCAGACGGGCAAGGGTACGATTCGCTTCAACGATACGGCCGGCTCGATGGCCAAAGATTCGGTCTTCAACGCGGCGAGCGTCCTGCGCGCGATCGCCGGCATCGACGTGGCGGACTTCGACCTGCACATCAACGTGGTCGGCGGCGGCAACATCGACGGCCCGTCGGCGGGGCTCGCGATCTTTCTCGCGCTCTACTCGGCGATCGTCAAGGTTCCGCTGCCGCAGGACGTCGCGATCACCGGAGAGATTTCGATCGCCGGCAAAGTGCGCGGCGTCGGCGGCGTCATCGAGAAAGTGTACGCTGCGCGTCAAGCGGGCATGCGCCGCGTGCTCGTTCCCAAAGAGAACGCGCGCGACGTTGACGCAGCGCTGAGCGGCGTTGACGTCGTCGCCGTGACGAGCGTCGATTATGCACTGCGCGAGTTAGGTATGAACAAGCGGTCCACAAGGCGCTCCACAGGGTCGCGCCGGAAAGCACCGCGACGACCATGAGCGCGCAACCACTTCCGCACACCATCGATCGCATTCCCCCGCACAACATCGAGGCCGAGATGGCGCTGCTCGGTTCCGTGCTGGTCGACCGCGAGATCATGTCGACCGTCGGCGAAATCGTCAAGCCGGGAGATTTTTACGCGCACGTCCACGAGACGATTTTTGCAATTCTGTACGAGTTGCACGATCGCGGCGAGCCGCTCGACAAGATCTCGGTTGCCGAGGAGTTGCGCCGGCGCGACGCGCTCGAGCGGGTTGGCGGCCTCTCCTATTTGAACGCGTTGATGGACACCGTGCAGACCGCGGCGTCGGCGAAGTACTACGCGACCATCGTGCGCGAGAAGTCGATTCTACGCGGGCTGATTCACGCCGGCACCGAGATCACGCAACTCGGGTTCGAGGGCCAGGAAGACGTCGCCGCGACGCTGGACCGCTCGGAGCAAATCGTCTACGCGATCGGCGAGCGCAAATCGTCGAGCGACTTCATGCAGGTCAGCGGCCTGATGAAGGAGGCCTTCGACCACATCGACCGCCTCTTCCACATGCACGGCGAACAGACGGGCCTGCCCTCCGGCTTTCGCGACATCGACGAGATGACCACCGGTTTCCAGCCGGGCAACTTCGTGATTATCGCCGCGCGCCCGGGCATGGGCAAGACGTCGTTCGCGCTGAACATGGCCGTATCGGCGGCCCGCGCCACCAATCAGCCGATCGCGTTCTTCTCGCTCGAAATGTCGAACAACGAGCTGGTGCAGCGCTTGATCTGTTCGGAGGCGCGCATCTCGATGAACGACATGCGGCGCGGCAACATCCGCACCCATCAATGGGACGAGATCGCGCGCTCGATGGGCTCGCTCAACGAACTGCCGATCTTCCTGGACGATACCGGGGCGCTCACCGTCAGCGACCTGCGCAGCCGCTGCCGCCGTCTGCGCGCCAAGCATCGCACGCTGGGCGCGATCTTCGTCGACTACCTGCAGCTCATGCGCCCGGGCACGCTGGCCCGCAACGCCAACCGCAACGAAGAACTCTCGGACATCTGCCGCACGCTCAAGGTCACGGCCAAAGAGTTCGAGGTGCCGATCATCGCGCTGGCCCAGCTCAACCGCGGCGTCGAGACGCGCCAGGACAAACGCCCGATGCTCGCCGACCTGCGCGACTCCGGCAGCTTGGAACAAGAGGCCGACATCGTCGCCTTCATCTATCGGGACGGTTACTACAACCCCGACTCGTCGCCCGAGCCCGACCTCACCGAGTTCATCATCGCCAAGCACCGCAACGGCCCTACGGGCACGGCAAAACTGCGTTTTCAACGCGAATTCACGCTGTTCGTCCCCTACGGCGACGAATCGCGCTACGCGCCCCCCTAGGCTGCGGCGGGCTCCGCGCTTGACCCGATGTCGAGTCGGGAGGCCGTACGGTTTACCGGCTGCACAGTGCTTCTGCAGGCCGGCGGCCGTAGTATTGAACCAAGATGACACAGCCGAACGTCGCGTTTATCACCGGTCACGCGCACCCAGGGGAGCAGCTGGAAGATGCCTTGCTGGAACAAGCTGAACGCTTCGTTCGTCTGGGTCGTCGCAATCTCGTCGTCGTGATGGATACGTTCCTCGATCCCGAGCGTACGGGCATCCCGGCGATTGCTACCCTCGCGACTCGCGCGAGGGAACTCCAGGCGGACCTCACCTTCGTCTCGCTCGACGACCGCGTCGTCGCGATGATGCGAAGCCACCCCACCCTCGAATCGATGCGGTTTATTCAGCGAGTCGATCAGATCAGAGCGGTGGCGTAGACCCTAGCGACCGTCGTCGTCTTCGCCTTCGTCGCGAAGCTCGTGAAAGAATTCGGCCGCGGTGTCGCGCAGCACGTCGAGCAGACGGCCGAAATGGGGACGCACTTCTTCGGCGTTGGAGACGCACAGCTCCACGGTGAAGAGTGCGTCCCGCTCGTCTTCCCAGATCGCGGTCTTGACGAACTTCTTGCGCACGTTGAGCGTGTTGGCGACTTCGGTCGCCTCCTCGATGCTCGCGTCGGCGGGCAGCGCCCAGCCGGAACCGATCATCACGAAGTTCGGGTCGTCGCGATAGCCGACGACGAAATAGCGATCGCCTTCGCTCTTAAAGGTGATGCGCAGCGCCTCGTCGTCGTTGTCCCGCGCGAGCAGCAGGCCCTCTTCCTCGATGGCCGCCTCGATCGGCGCAAGATGGTCGGTGGTATCGTCCATGGCGGGCAATCAGCGCTCGCCCTTCATGAACTCGCGGATGAACTTGTCGGCGGCGGCTTTGCTCTCGCTGCGGTCGACCATGCGCTCGACGGCCGTGTTGCCGGCGTCGCGCAAGCGGCCGACGATCTTCCAGAAGTGTTGCATGAACTCTTCGACGCTCGTCGTTTCGTATTCGAGCGTGGCGACGAAGATCGTGCCGTCTTGCGCGAGCATGAAGCGCGTGCCGAGATATTCGGCCTCGATGTCGGACAGCGTATCGGTCGGCGAGCCGGCGCGGTCGCGCACCCAGTCGGGCACCTCGTAGGCCGTCGATAGGCTAAAGCGGTTCGGATCAGCCTCGGAGACGGCGACGGAGAACATCTGTCCGCGCGTGCGAAAGACGATTTCGGCGAGCGAGCCGGAGTCTTCGAGCGCCGTCACTTCGACGCGGTGGCCTTCGGCTTCGATAAAACGTGAAACGGATTCGCTGACCATCGCCACTAGCCGCGCCCCCGCGTCACAGCCGGACCTCTTGATCCTCGACCGCTCCGATGCTTTGCGCGAGATACGAACGCGACAAGTGCACGTACTCGTCGGCGGCGATGGCGACCCACGATGCGGCGCTGCCGTCGAGTTCCTTTTTGACTTTCGCCGGCGCGCCCGCCGCCAGGACGCGCGCCGGAATCTCGACGCGTTCGCCGACGACGCTGCCGGCCGCCACGAGCGATCCCTCGCCGATGATGCAGCCGTTGAGCAGGGTCGCGTTGCTGCCGATCAACGCGTGATTCTTGATGTCGCAATCTTCCATGACGGCGCAGTGCCCCACCGTGACGTCGTCGCCGACGATCGTGCGCACGGTGACGTGCACCACGCAGTTGTCTTGGATGGAGGTACGAGCGCCGATACGGATCGGGCCGTTATCTCCGCGCAGGACCGCGCCGAACCAGATGCTCGACTTCTCGCCCACCTCGACGTCGCCGATCAGGACGGCGGTCGGCGCGACGAAGGCGCTGGGGTGGATCTTTGGGCGCTTGCCCCCATACTCAACGATCATAAGCGAAGCTTCGGAGGCGGGGCCGTCGAACCTAGCGGTATGCACCGCCATCAGACTCCGCTCCGCGGCGTCAAGGCCGTACCCCGGCCCCAACCCGGCGATCCGAACTACACCGGCGTGAACTACACCTACGCCGGGCGCGAGGGCCATATCCACGAAGTCGTCGAGATCGGCGGCCGCTCCCTTGCAAAAGTCGGCTTTGACGACCGCAAGATCGTCTACTATTTCTTGGAAGACCTCGACCTGGACGAGCGCGCGAAGCGCGGCACCTTTCACGATACGCCCCCCACTGGCTCGGGGGCCTAGAAAGGGCCCGACCGGTCCCTGCCGAACCAGGGGCGGTCCCGTCTCACGGCCGAGGCCGCGAACGGGCACCTCGCCGACGTAGCTCAGTGGTAGAGCAATTGTTTCGTAAACAATAGGTCGTCAGTTCAATCCTGACCGTCGGCT
>Ga0116229_10012048_pt1 | contig 12577 bp, 15 predicted proteins | sample S1TSphgellanicum_3_FD_87313 | JGI IMG/M metagenome (GOLD analysis project Ga0116229, IMG submission 87313) | Host-associated microbial communities from peat moss isolated from Minnesota, USA - S1T2_Fc - Sphagnum magellanicum MG | ecosystem: Host-associated > Plants > Peat moss > Unclassified...
GTATTTTGATTTGGTCCCACATTTTGAGGAATGTTCATCAGGTGTTAGTATTTCTCACTTTGGTCTCACATTTTGAGGAATGTTCACAAGGTGTTAGTATTTTTCCATTTTGGACTCCTCACGCATTTTGAATGCTACAAGGAAATATGCGACCAATTCACTTAGCATTTCACTCATTTTGTAATGGATTTTCTGAAAATCCCCTACAATGAATTTGCGATTGGAAATGTGAAAAACAAGTGAATGATTGGGTGAACTAGGATTAGTACTATTGACCAAGTGAAGTACATGGTTTGTAGTTTGTACACATCATGTATATTGTTTACATGTGGATTTAATTTTTTTCCATTTATTGACAATATATTTATAGAATTGTAAACATATTTTCTGCATAATGTGTTTTAAACCTTCTTTTAAAAGATTTGGAATTTAGAATTCCAATGACAATAAATTTTGAAAAGCTGGTATATGAAAGATTTTGGATAATTCTTCATATGATCCTTGTACCATTTTAGAAATAATTCATACTTGTCTCATTTCCAAGCCTAATTATCTCATTTTTTTAATAATCACCTCTTTTCTATTAACTTTTTTAATAATTACCTCATTCCTTTCCCCTATTCACCAACATACATATGAAAAAGGCAAATTAACACATGCATTTTCATCTCCATTATATTAATTCAAATTAAAATTGACATGACATAAATAATGATGAACTATTGAAAACCATGTGGGAACATTAAAAGAGAAAATGAAATAATTGATTGTCATTGGAAGAGTGCAAAGCCCAAGTATTGGTATTTCAACCATTCCCAAATTTAATACATCTTAGTTAACAATGTCTTTGACAAACCATTATTGATTTGCAAAGCAAAGTCCAATCAACATATTCCTTAAGGTTATTTGAAACTCGTTGTTAACTACAAAAGCCATTAATAAGAGGAAAAGAAAAGGCTATGATGGGGCACAATATTTGTTTGTTGAAAAAATCCCCAAATTCCAAGTTATTGGGCCAATAATGATGATAGAATCATGGGTTTTAGGTGGGGAAATTTCACCACATAGCGAAAAAGAAAAAGTTGCAACTTGTGTGAAGGATTTTTATGGAAAAAATTCCCCAAAGTTGCCATACTTAAAGGAAAAAGTTGAAATTGCCATATTTAGACCAAATGTATGTCCCCCCAAAAAAAATTTTAAAAAAATAAAAATAAAATATATATATATAGTGGGATTTCACAAAAAATGTAATTGTTTGGATCTATAGTCAAATTTGTCTAAATCCTCTTGTGAATGATTGGTAGTCCACCTACATCACAAAACTGAAAAAAAATCCTTGGATTAAAAAAAATCACTATGGGTAAAAGACTACATTCAAACAATTTGCATTCTATTTATAGCATGGCATACCATTTTCAATATCAATTTTTTTATTATTAAATCTTGGGAAACCCTAGGTAATTTGTACCCAACATTATTTGATTTCATAAATAATAATCATAATAAATGTCCACATCTTCTTTGCACGAATGCAATGAATCAAAAGATAAAAATAAATTATTAGTAGTATAATTAGACCAAACTGAAATTAACAATAAAAAACCCCAAAAAAACAACAATGAATTATCTATATGAAGATGAGATTGAACACAAACTACAACAAAACATCCATGATATAAATAAAAACAAAAAAATAACATACAAACTTAATTTAACCTTAAACAAATAGAAATTGAATCTATGTTATGTAACACAATCATTAAGACCTATGTAATTGAAATAACGAAAGTTAGAAACAATGGGGGAAAAAAATGACCAAAACAAAATTCATGCCATGAATCTCATCATCAAACTTTGAACTTTTATCAAACAATGAAATCAAGATTTGAAACTTCCACAAATGCCAAACCTTGATGCAATATAAAAATTTTATATCCATAGTCAAACACAACCCATGCAAATATGAATCAAAATTCACAAACTAAACTACACCACTTGCCATTTAATGAAATGCAATCATATGATATTGAAAACGATATGAAAAACATAACCTTCATTGATGAAACAAATATTTATCCACCATTATCTATTTAAAATATGATTTAAAATGTAAATTAAATCATTTATGAGTTTTTTCATTTCAAAATTTAATTGGAAGTCAAAAAATCAATTGTTGCAATATGCAAGGGGAATTGCAAATACTAGTAAAACAAAAATAATCAAAATTGTTCAAGGTTATTTTCTAAAAATGAAAAATAAATAAAAACTTCAAATTACAATAAACATTTCAAATGCAAACCTATTAATAAATGGAACAACAATCCATTTTTTATTGGGATTATCAATCAATAAACACACCAGTACAAACAAATCCAATTCATCATTATCAATGAAATATTAAGGGTAGGTTGCACTTTGCTAGCCACAATGCATTTAAAATTACATAAATTAAAATGTAATGTTTTACCATTTGAAGGAATCAACATAATGTTCATGCTATATTTTTTACAAGTTTTGCCAATCAATGATACATCATGATATTCAATAAACATTTAGTTGATTTTTGTGTTCACAAAATTAACTCAAAAAAGAGTTATAGGTAAGAGCCTTTGGGAAAATTTCATTTGACTAAATAGTTTTATCCTAACATAGCAAATGAGATAAAACAAAAACATTTAATATGCTACCATTTTAGAAAATCATTTAATGAAAAATATTTTAACTTATTGAAAACACATTTAAATGTCAACTTTTGTGATGATCCATGGATGATAACAACCTTCATAATTCCTCATGATGAATTATGAAATGCCATAAACCATTACGTGAAAAATATCCATTTAAAAACATTAAAACAAAAGTGTTACACTATTATCACAACTAACACATACAAATAAGGTTTAACATGTAATGATGTCAAATATATTATAAAGCAAACAACCTTCACAAATAAAATTCAATATTTAACACCTTTCTTTTAAGTATATAAAAGAATGAAATTGATTGCAATGGAAATTTTATATCTTAAACTAGAAATTGTCAATGGAAGCATTGAGTACTTAAAAAATATATCCCTCACAAATGTTGAATGGATACAAAAAGATGTTATGATGTATCCCCATCAATTTTTTTAACAATTTTGATCAATTCATTAAAAGCATGTAAGATTACAAGACACGTTAAAATGTCATACCAATAACACCCATATCAAGAAGTTCTTAATATCATCGTTAGATATCATAATCAAAAACTTACAAAGGCATTCACAATCAATAGATATCAACTTTCACTTGTCTTAGTTTTTTTATCTCATAAACTTTAAAGCGCAAAAATAAACATTTGGTCACTTAATCATAATCCTTTGCCAATGACTTGACATAAGGTTATTATGTTTATGTTCCATAGATGAACTCATGATATTGTCACAAATGACGTCCCTAATTTCATTCTAACATCATTGCCATCATCGTTGTTAGTATTGCTTCCAACATCATCACCATCATTGTCACCAACATCACTATTAACATTGTTTGGATGGAATTCATCAATGAACATCCATTTCATCCATTGTACATTCAAAATTAAATTAAATTTTGTCCAAGAAGATTCCTTGAAATATTTTTAAATATTTTGAGATATTTTCAAATATTTTGAAATATTTAAAGTTTATTTAAGGTACTTTATAAATGGAGCTAGTTTTTCTCACGTTACTTTTAGTATGTTCAACACAAATTTTAGATACAATCTTGCACCATAGTTGTGTTCTACTATTTTCATGTTTTCATAATAATGTTTTGTTTGAACCTACATTTTACATACTTCATGTTTTTGTCTTTGTTTTTTATATTTCATGTTTGAACTTAAAATTAGACTTGCCTTTTGTCATGTTTTGTTCATGTCCTTGAAAATCTTTGTGTCTTGGTTGTTTTCATACCCATGACAAATGTCGCAACCCTAGCTTTGGGCTAGCAACCAAGGCAAAGGGGTTACAAGATTGCGGGCCAAGAATGTCGCAACCCTAGCTTTGGGCTTGCAACCAAGGCAAAAGGGGTTGCAAGGTTACGGGCCAAGAAGAAGCCCGGGAGTCAAGGCAAAAAGGTCGTAAGGGTGCGACCCAAAAAGAAGCCCGAGAGTCACATCACATACTCCCAGGAGTGTGTGAGAAAATGTGAAAGAGTATGAAGGAGTGAACCCTCACACTCCCAAGGCAACTCCCACTTTGGGAAATGGAGTCCTGGTGGACTCCCAAAATTTTAGAGAGAAATTTTAGGGGTGAAAACTCAATGGCTTGTGGTGTTCTTTATACCATTGGAAAGATCTTGGAACGTAGATGTCTAAAATGGGTTCGCATTGTTCATTTAGACATCTGAGACACAAGTTATGGCCAAAAAAACGGCCGAAAGTCAAATTGCCAGTTTGATTCCCGACCAAAAAAAGTCGAAAATCGACCTGATTTACTTGGCCACAGAGGGCATGCAACATACCATCGAAAAGTTCTCAATGAGAACTACAACTTTGCTTCAAATCGCATCTCGATCTGAGGTCTACTCGCAAAGTTATGGGGCTTCAAAGTTACAGGAGTCCCAACTGGCATGATTTTGGGACTCCCACTTGGGAGTCCCAGGAAAGAAAAGCCATTTGGATGTGGGTTTCGTGGCCAGCCATAGATTATACTATAAGGGGGAAGGTGGTGGCTTCTCCCAAGTCCAAGCCGTGGTGAGTCTAATGTGTCCGTGTTGCCCGTGGTTCATCCTAACACCGAAGGTGCTTCAACTATGCACGAACCACTTTGTGTGGGTTGTGTGCAGGCTCATGTGAATGAATGAAGTTTATCAACTCTTCCTAGTCCCATCCCAGAGCTCCAACACACCCCTCTACCCCTCAAAGTGTTGTGAACTAGGGAGCGTGCCTGGATTCTTCCCTCTTTCGTTGTCTTCTACTTGGACTCACATTTGAATCCTTCAAAGAGTTGGGAATGCGTCAACAAATATTATGAAATATTACAATCCAAAATATACAAAAAACTAATTTAAAACAGATCATTAAAAATGGTTACACTTATTTTTAAACATAATATAACTAAAATAAAATTAAGACATTGCCCATTGAAATCCTACAACAAAAAAAACAATCACTAAATTATGACAGATGTTGATTCAAATGATGACATCAATTACTAACATGAAAAATTTCAATCAACTAAAAATAAGAAATGATGTATGTACACCAAGTGTATATTAATCATTGCAAAATGAGAAATTGATTATACATTAAATGTACATTTGGTGTACATTTAATCATTTTTGCACCTAAATCTATAATGGAAGTTTTTTTTTCATGTTATTGAATTTTGGTTCTTTGACTATTATTTAACCATTTATTCAACTTTGTTTCCAAACCTCATCAATTGACTAACAAAAAATATTATCTGTAATGATGCTTATATGTCAAATAATTATACATTTATTACATGTCATTGATAATTCTGAAAATGTTCATTCTTTCTTTGAAGGGCTGTTTTTTCTTATCACCCAATTCTTTTTAAGCAACATACTTATTATGTTTTAGTAACTAAATTTTCTCAATTTCTTAAAAGTCATCATAAAAAATGATCGCCCACTTGCCCTACATTTGTTTGGACCCTTTCATGCATTTTTAATTTATTTCTTATCTAATAAGTTCCCAAATAGGCCCTAATAAATCAAATGTTCAATTTCAAAAGATTTCATAAGATCACAATCAAAATGCCATATAAAACGACATTTTGTCTACAAGGATTTGTTCAAAGGGAGTTTGACAATATAGATATAAATATAATAGTATGTCCCATGTGACATGTCCCTAAAGTTTTGCCATCATGTATCAATTCTAACATTCTTGATATTTTGTGCAATGTAATACTCTTATGTTAAATGCATTTGGATTGTAAATGTGTGGGGGTAATAAAACAACCTATCGTTCCAATTTTTCTATGACAAATAACACACAATGTTCCCCTATTGTTGCATATTGTTGTTTTGTGTCCTTGCACATAAAAACCTTATTTTCACATTATATAGTGGTTCCTTATCTATGGGCAATAACATTTGTATTATTTATGTAACCAATTTTTGTGTCTTATTCAAACACCTTACAAAAGTGTTTTCCTAGGTAAAAAGCATACGCACCCATATGTAGAACTTACTTCTAATATAATTGGCTTTAAGTGGCCTTTTATGTGCACTGGAAATTCATTTACCATGGACACCTTAATTTGCCCTACCATTGAACAAGTTTCACACAATATTACTCACTCATTCATTTGCATTGTGAAGCTTGAGTGAAAAAAACAAAGAGGCTTTTTTTTTTTGCACGTATTGATTTGAAGAAAGGAGCAATGCAATTGAAATCACAATAGCAAAACATGGAGTTTAAAAATATGGAGAAGGAAAGTTAAATTTTAAGAAGAAAAAAAAAAAAACAATGATGCACATATACCAAGGGCATGAAAGGAATGGAGGCATATTTCATCATCAAAACTCTTTTCATGCTTTCAAAATTCTACTATTCACAATTTCCTTTCATGTTGTTGAAGCTTGAAGACTCTTTGTTCTAGAATTAGGATTTGGGTTGCAAGACAAGTTGCAAGACATTAATCTTGTTTTGCAAAACATTTTATTTGTTTTCAAGTTGTCAAAGCTTAATTGTAGAATCCGACTTTTGGTCAAATTTGTCATCTTAACATGTCTAATTTTTTCTTTTAAAGCCTCTTCACAAGCCTTTCACAAGCAAAAGTTTTTTACAAAGAGATTACATTGCAACTTCTTCAACATGACATTTTCCAACATGGAATTTCACAAGCTTGCATTGCATTGAAATTTTGCAAAAATATTTAAGACACAAGAAAAAATTTGTAGAATTTTCACCAATTTTGCAACACATTAAAACACATTTGTAACTACAATTCAATGAAAAATTGTGTATGTATGCAAGGAGCTTGAGCACTTGTGCCATGGCAGCAAAGGGATATATTTTATTAAGTCAAAGCACAAGACCTAAATAGTAATGTTACCACTTGTTTTTCCACCCTGGGGATGCTCCAAGACAAGTAACCATTCCCTAGCTTTATTTTACTTTTTGATGTTGTTAATGTCAATTTTAATGCAAATCAATAATTTATAAAGTGTTTGAATGCAGATCAATAGTCAAAAGTTATTTATGCTTTGAAACAAGCCTTAGAATAACTTATTCCCACCTAAGAAATTGATGACTTGCCCTATTGCATTTGTTAAGTTCTTGCTTGGATGGAATGGGCCTATTCCATAGTATGTGAATAGTAATCTTGAATACAAGGTGTGAAACAATAGGGTCCATAATTTTTTACGGTTTGTGGTTTGCCCAAACATGAAATCCAAAATCTGAAAAAAAAAAATGATTTTGAAGGTTTTCAATCACCAAAAGTGAAGAAAAAGGTCAAAATGATTTTTTTAATGAAAAAGGCAACCTAATAATACATGATATAATTATGGTGTGGATGTCCAATCAAGAAAAAACATGTTCGTTGGTCAAACTAGTTATAGCAACTTTTGCCCCAGTGTGCACCCATGTTGACAATTATTAGGAACAAAAACAAACCCCCAATAATTATCAAGGTGATACTTAGGAATCATTGTGACTTAAAAAGAATATTGAAAACAAAAAGTAACATAACTTAACCTACCTTAATACGATGCATCATTGTTAAGATTGATCACTAGCCAAGTGAGGAACACATTGTTTTCCAAATAGGTGTTGTTTGTTTGTTTTATTCTATTTTTGGAATAGCCAACATCCATGAATGTTAAAGAAATGTAAGTGCCTAGTTTGTTGTTTTGTGTGGTGTGTGTTTGTATGCTTATCAACATTATTGTTCGCTTTTCATGATTAATTGGGTTGCTTGGATGTCATGACATGTAATGTCGTGACGTACGATGTCGTAAGGGTGTAAATCCATAGCAAATTCTACTAAATAAAAAAAACTAAAACCAGTTTGTCATAACCCTAGCTTTGGGCTCGCGACCAAGGCTAAGGTTGCGGGCCAAGAAGAAGTCCAGGAATCACATCACAAACTTCCGGAAGTGTAAGAAGTGTGAGGGAGTATGAGGGAATGAACCCTCACACTCCCAAGGCAACTCCCACTTTGGGAGATGGAGTCCCGGTGGACTCCCAAAACTTCAGAGAGCAATTGCACGGGTCAAACCTCAATGTCTTATGGCATTCTTTATATCATTGGAAAGCTCTTAAAGCGTAAATGTCTAAAATGGGCTTGCATTGCTCATTTCAACATCTGAAACACAAGTTATGGCCAAAAGAAGGGTCGGGAGTCGAACTACCAGTTTGACTCCCGACCACAAAAAGTCAGGAATCGACCCGACTTACTTAGCTGCAGGGGGCGTGCCACATATCGTTGGAAAGTTCTCAACGAGAGCTACAACTTTGCTTTAGACCGCATTGCCATCCAAGGTCTGCTCGCAGAGTTATGGGGCTCCAAAGTTGCAGGAGTCCCATTTGGCGCGATTTCGAGACTCCCATTCGGGAGTCCCGGGAAAAATAGCCATTTGAATGTAGCCTCCGTGGAGAGTTGCAGAGTATAATATAAGGGGGAAGGTGATGGCTTCCCCCAAGTCTGGGCCGTGGTGAATCTTGTGTGTCCGTGTTGCCTATGGCTCGTCCTAGCACCAAAGGTGCTCTAATTATGCACTAACCACTTTGTGTGGGTTGTGTGTAGGCCCGTGTGAGTGAGTGAAGCTTGTCAACTCTTCCTAGTCCCATCCCGGAGCTCCAACACACCCCTCTACCCTTCAAAGTGTTGTGAGCTAGGGAGCGTGCTCCGACTCCTCCTTTTTCTTCTGCTTTCTACCTAGGCTCACATTTGAGTCCTTTAAGGAGTTGGGAGTGCGTCACAGTTAAAGGAAAAAACTAATCAACCTAAAAGAGATGCACACACACATATATATAATGCACAAGAGGAGGCTGAGATGAAATTCTCATGTATCCCCCCTAGATTTGAGCCGGGAAAAACGTGGTATGGTCTGAGTAGAAATCAAAGTGTTGCAGGAGAACATGATGAACAATACCAAATGTCGATGGGAACTTGAGTGAGCTCCAGCTTGAGGTAGAATAAATGGTAACCACCATTACATTTATTGTAAAATAACATTTGATCAACATCATTTGTCCTTTGGCATACCTAACATGGATAGTCAAGTGGAGGAATTCAAGTCGACGTGATGATGGTAGGATCTAAATTCGGCAGGTGGTAGGGCGCACAATTTTTGGAATGATCTCGAATTGTGCATCTATTAGCTCCTTGCAACTTCAACACACCTAAAGGCCTGATCACCTTAATCCTCAAAATAATGCGACTGGAAAAAGTGTCTAGAGTATCATTAGGTTGTTGTTGGAGATACACAATATCACTAACATCAAATTGTCTCACCTTAAGTTTGTAGTTACCACCTCATGTGTGTGCATACCGTAAGGTGTCTCAATGTTGTGCAATGGACAAGTTCTCCATGGCCATGGGCATAACCCTCCTGAATAGAACAACCTCCTCTGCGATGATCTTAGCCCAAATGGCTGGGGAGTCCAAGTCCACAACCTGGTCCATTTGAGCAACGATGGAAGAAGGTGGAATGGGATGTTTCCCAAAAAGTAGAAAGTAAGGAGTGAAATGAAACAAAGAGGCGTGTTTGGACATCTTGTAACCCATGGCGATGTAAGGTAGGGCCAGTCCCTAATCCTCTTTGTTCCTAATGAAGCAAATCTTCTAAAGTCCTTTTTTGCATGTTTGAACCATCCTCTTTGCAAGGCCATCAGCTTGGGGATGATCTTTTGAAGTTCGGTGATGGTTAATGAGAGCATGGTCAAATAGTTTTTTGGAATTCTCCTTTGAATTCTAATCCTTGATCAGTAAGGCACTCAGCACAAGCCCCAAACCTACTTAAAACCTGTTATAAGAAAGCCTAGTTAGTGATGTGTGATGACTTGTCCAGCAACGCAACAAGCTTGACCCACTTTGAAAAATGTTTAATCATAATCATAATGTAGACATTACCCCTGGAGGTCTATGGTAACTTTCCAGCTAAATCACATGACCAATGATAAAACATGCCCTGAATAGGGAGTGGAGGATGCATGAGCTATCCAAAGGAAAAGGAAGTTCTCACTCTATCACATTGTTCACACCTAGTAATGATGTTTCGGACTTGAGCATATATACCTCTCCAATGGTAATGAGGAAAAAAAAGGCTATAGTACACTTAATTCCAAAGTGTCCAAGCTCTGAGTGTACCATCTGAATAAGACCAGGCTGTTCATGTGGTGGAGGAACTACTCTATCACCTTGTGGTAAACATCGAAGGAGGTGATTATTAGTCGCAACCCTAACCTTGGGCTCGCGACCAAGGCAAGGGTTTGCAAGAAGGGGAGACAAGAGGTAGACCCGGGAGGCACATCTTATGCTCCCAGGAGTGCAAGAGAGTGTGAAAGAATGAACCCTCACACTCCCAAGGTAACTCCCACTTAGAGAGTTGGAGTTCCAAAGGACTCTCGAATCTTCAGGGAACGATTGCAGGGGTCAAAACCCATCGGTTTGAAAAATTTATCTATATTGTTAGAAAGTTATTGAAACTTAGATGTTTAAAATGGGCTTGCATCACCTATTTGGACATCTTAAACACAAGTTATGGCCAAAAGAAAGGCTGGGAGTCAAATTGGCAATTTGACTCCTAACCACTAAAAGTCGGGAATCGACACAATTTCCTCGCATTCAAGTAGCATGCAATATACCATTGGAAATCTCTCGACAAGGGATACAACTTTGCTTTAGAATTCATTGCAATTGGAGGTCTGCACACAAAGTTATGGGGCCCCAAAATTGTGGAAGTCCCGACGTTGGTAATTTCGGGACTCCCACTTGGGAATCCTGGGACAAAAAGGTCATTTTGATGTGGGCCTCATGGAGAGGCACAAAGTATACTATAAGGGGGAAGGTGGTGGCTTCCCCCAAGTCCGGGGCGTGGTGAGTCTTGTGAGTCCGAATTTGCTTGTGGCTCGTCCTAGCACCAAAAATGTTCCAACTATGCACTAACCAATTTGTTGTTTGGTTTGTGCAGGTCAATGTGAGTGATTGAAGTGCTTGTCATTCTTCCTAGTCCCATCCCGGAGTTCCAACACAGCCCTCCACCCCCCCAACGTGTTACGAACCAAGGAGCGTGCCCCGACTCTTTGCTTTTCTGCCGTCTTTAGTCTGGACTCGCATTTGAGTCCATTTAAGGAGCATGGGGGTGTGTCATTGTCCCTCCATGAGTAGCATTTGAACCGTTGTTGTATGTGATCCCCATGACTTGATGTAACTTAGGGAGGGTATTCCCCATGATGAAGAAACTTCAGAGTGTCCAAGTCCTCCCATATATCCATAATGGGATGTTCAACCAGGTTACATTATAATAGTGCAAGATACCTAGATGCATAAGATACATGTATTGCTGGAATCTAGTCGAAGTTTTACTTGGCTTCTGAGTAATCTTTAGAGGTAATGAAGGGTCTTTGTGACATGGTATCCGCATTTTGATGTGTAATACCAGGTCAATGAATAACCTTGAACTCATACTCTTGAAGTATAAGCGCCCAACGACTTAACTTACTAATAAGCTTATCGTTGGTCATCAACCATTTGATAGGCTAGTGGTTAGTATATAAAGTGAAATTGGTGCCATAAAGATAGGGCTTAAAATGTATGACGACCCATACAACAGCAAGACAATCCCCATTGTATGAAGAGTAGTTGCTTTTAACCTTGTTGTTACTTCGGGATGCATAAGCGATAACATATTCCTTGCCTTCCTCATCAAGTTGGTCAAAAATAACACTAATACAAAAAACACTCCAGTTAATGTGTAGAATAAAAACCTTGCTGAAATCAAGTCTTCTTAGAATGGGGAACTATGAAAGCTTTTCCTTGAGTGTGTTGAAAGCTTCCTGAGCCTTTTCACTCCATGTCCAAGCAACATCCTTCTTTAACAATGCATATAAAGGATGATTAATAATACTAAAGTCTTGAACATAAATCCTATAGTAATTACATAATCCGATGAAACTCTTCAAAGTGTGAACATCAGTAGGATTGGGCATCTCCAAAATGGCTACTATTTTGGCCCAATGGGCCATAATACCATTTGGCAAGATTTTATGTCCAAGGTAGACTACTAAGGTGACAACAAACTCACACTCTTTAGGATGGATCTTCATATTGACTTTGTGGAGCCTCTTGAATAACTCCTCAATGTCGCAACCCCACTTTGGCCAAGTGTGGGGGGTGAAGCCCAACACTTGGAAAAGTTGGAGGTTGGGAGTCTTCCGGGACTCCCGAATGTTTAGAGCTCGACAGCAAGGGGCAAAACACTTCGCATTGGGGTGTTCTTGGTGTCATTGAAAAGGTCTTGAAACGTAAATATCGAAAATGCCCTCGCATTGGCAATTCGGACATCTGCAGCCCAAGTTATGGGCAAAAGAAGGGCCGGGAGTCAAACTGGCAGTTTGACTCCCGACCACTAAA
>Ga0116229_10012053_pt1 | contig 12571 bp, 9 predicted proteins | sample S1TSphgellanicum_3_FD_87313 | JGI IMG/M metagenome (GOLD analysis project Ga0116229, IMG submission 87313) | Host-associated microbial communities from peat moss isolated from Minnesota, USA - S1T2_Fc - Sphagnum magellanicum MG | ecosystem: Host-associated > Plants > Peat moss > Unclassified...
TGGGGAAGATTCAAAAATATGAATCATTTCCCTTACACAAAGCAAAACAACCTTGCCTAGACAAAGTGCTTTAGCAAATTGTGAAATCCAAGTAGCTCAACGCATGATTGATGCCATACAACATTCATTTTTCCACCTATAACATTGGTAAAAAAAAAGGTGATTTAAATAATCCCAAATGCAATGTACAAATCCATTTACCAAGATTACTTGAAGGTCTACCTTGAAGCCCCATTTGCCAAGGAAACCTTAAAAGATCATTTACAGAATACTTTGAAGGAAGTAAAAACATGCAATTCCAATGAAAAGAGTTCAAAACATGTGACATTGTAATGTGACGAGTTTTTGAGCAATTACAAATGAAAAATAGGCCACTACAAATCCAAAATGATAAAGGGCCTAGTGACAAAGTCTCATTGATGGCACATTGATAACCTTAACTTTTTTTCCTAACACTAGCCCTGCTTTTAATGATTCAAACAAAATTTCCACTAATGCAATTTCCTCAAATTCAACCCATGTGACCACTTTTGCCAAGATGCAAAACCTTGGACCAAAATTAATGAGGGATCAATAATAACAATTAATTCCAAGAGCATGGCAACCACGACGAGTCAATTCTATTTCACATTTGATGTTTGTAATGTCTTTTTATTAGGCAAAATGGACATCAATTGTGAGAGGAATAACTAAATAAACATTATAATAATTTATAATAAAAATTAAGGCAATTAAAAATTTGTACCTAATAATTTGATGTGAAAACATTGATTTTGGGCAATTCAACTTCTTTTAAAATTGTTTTGATTTACTTTCAAGTTCACCAACCTTAAACCTTACATTTCAAATTGAAACCCCAAATTTTTAATTGAAAAACCTAAAATTTAAAACTTAAACTTCAAATCCAAACCCTAAAAGTTGAATTTCAAACCTTAAGCCCCAAATCATGATCCTAAAACCCTAAACTATAAATCTAAAGGTTAAACCTTAAATACAAACCCCAAAAACTAAACTTTAAAATTTCAAGTTCTAAACCCCAAAATTTAAATTTTAAACATAAACTTTAAAAAGACTAGACACAAACTTAAAATCGCAAAACCTTAAAAAACAAACTATAAAATTGAAAACCTAAAAGGATTAAACATAAACCCTAAAAATTAGAACCTAAAATCATGTGTCCTAAACCCTAGATGCTAAACTTAAAACCTAAAACATAAAAAGACTAAACACAAACTTTGAAAACTAAACCTTAAAATATGAAATCATAAACCCTAAAAGCTAAACCTAAAACTTAAACCCTAAAAAGACCAAACACAAACTTGAAAACTAAAACTCTAAAACCAAAAACTCAAAACCCTAACCATGTAGCCTATAGCCTTAGAGCCCATAGACCATATAAAAATATAGTTATATGTCCTATATACTAACCATATAATGTGATAGCTTAATATAACCATATAGTCCAATAGCTTATATTACCATAACCCCTTAGCCCATAGTCGATAACCCCCATAACCCTTTTAAACCTTCCTCAACCCTAATATAACACCTATAGCACATATAATAGGTGGCAACACATGGGCTGGAATAAAAATAGTTGTTTCAAAAGGAATTGATGGTAGGTTTTGAAAAGTTGGTCCTTTATTGCAAGACTTTGTGAACAACAACCAAGAATGGACAAAACATCAAATGGTAGGGGAAAGTTAAGGTCAACATGACACGATTTTAAGGAAAATTTTATTACTCCCTCTTAATTCAAACCACCATAGGTATGCTACATCCACAACGATTGATAACAATTGCTTCCAAAATAATTATTTCTTCCCCATGTTTAATTATGAATTGTTCCATGCAACAAGACCACTTTTTTTATTAATAATGCATGTAATCCAACAAACCAAACATTGTAAGGAAACCAATTTAGTGCCATTCATACCCTATTGAGTTTCAAAATCAACCCAATTGTCATAAATATTCACCTCCAAACACCTTTCAAAGGGACTTTGCAAAATTTATTCATTCATTTGGTAGCTATGTTCATGGCCAATATACATTATTCATCACATGCATCGATTGTCACCCATACACAAGCACGTGTTCACATTTGAAATGTAATTATCTATTAAAGAGATTTTCAAGTGACCACAAACATTGTGCTACCAAGGGTTTCACAGTAAATAGTTCCATCAATCCTTCACCATACTTGTTAAGGTTAGGTTGTTATGTAAATTGTAGATATTTAATTTTAGAAATGTTCTTAAGGTACCCCCACACTTGGTGTTTAGGCCTTGGTGTTACCTTTTGCACTAACACCTTAAACATTAGCTAGGTCATTTTGGTTGGCAATTACCATCATTAACCTAACATTACATGCTTTAGCAACTAGGAAGTTGTCCACACCTAATTTTCGATGACATGGACTATTGTGATTTCATTGTCATTGTTTGGAAGTGAGGCCACACTTGCAAGAGGTAAGTTATCTTTTTCTTTTGCTTATTTGTGTTTTTTTTAGCTTTCAAGTTGGTGTTGAAATTTTTTTTGTTATTGCTCTTACATGTTCTTTGTTGTATTCTTTATGTGTTTTGCTTTCCTTTTTCTTTGTTTTCAATCTTGCAAGTTTGTTTTTTACATCTATTTTTTTTATGTTTTTTGTTTTGCTTTTTTTTTTTTGGTTTTTGCAAGTTCTTTGTTTGCATCTATTCTACTACCATTTCAAGATTCTAGTTTGCAATTTCACTTCATTGGCTCAAAGATTTGATGCTGCAAACATCATTAGTTAAAAGAAGCCAAAGTTGCTTGAAGGAAAGGAAGTTGCAAAAGTCAAAGGTATGTCTCTTGAACCTTAGTATTGCAACTTCCAATTTTGGAAGCTCTAAACCAAGGCTTTTTTTTCAAGTCTATGGTCTCGAAAGATTGGCAACTTTTCCCATTTTTTGGACAATTTTTATTTGAATTTACACTAATTTTTTTTTTAATCCAATTTTTTTAATTCTTTTTGTCACCACTATGTGAAAATCCGCCCAAAAAGAAAATGTTACTCCAAACTATTTGTTAAATGAAATGAAATCCAATTTCATTTTGCTTTTGCAGGTGTCATTGTTGTGGTGTTTATGATGGATCAATAGGAGTTGTCATTACTAATTGTTGGTTTTATTTTGTTGATTCAAACTTTATAAGAGTTATTTTTATGTCACAATCAAGTTCCCAATTGTTGTTTTCCATGTTTGAATCATTGTACAAAGACCATGAATTCAACTCTCAAATCTTGTTGACGTCTATTGCACTACATGATTACAAGATGTCATGTTGTTTGTTGGGATTGGGTGATGAGTTTGGTCATTGGGTGAAACCATGATCAACTACATGGTTTAACCATTTTTTATTGATGAAATATGAAAACAGTAGGTGGATTAAACATTTTCAAATGTCCAAAGATATATTTATGAACATTTGTAACTAGGTGAGGCCTTTGATTTCAAAGTGTGATACTAGGTATAAAAAGGCAATTCATGTTGAGATTTGCATTTCATGTACTATAAACTTGCACATGGTGCAAATATCCTAACTTGTAGTGAATTTTTTGTCGTTGGTCAATCCATTGTTGCATTTGTGCTTCACAAAGTGGTCATGGTAATCAATTTAGTTTTTAGAAAACTAATAACATGGCTAATGGGCGATAAAATGCAAGTTGTAATGTTTGATACAAAAAATTGGTGTGGCATGCCCAATGTGTTGGGTGCTATAAATGGCATTCATATATCCATAGCAAATCATTTTGATTTCCTTTTGTTAGAAGTTTTTGCTCCACCCCTGACCACACATTGTTGTCTACATAAAACTAATAAATGGGTGTATATAACCATATCCTACATTTTTCTTATGCATAATTGATTAATTGAATTAACAAGGTTGTGTCAAATATCTACAATTGGAACTTGTGATAAGTGCACCTATATTTGTAGAAAGTTGAACTTCTGCAACCTTGGAAGGTGAAAAGACCTTCACAAAAAAAGACCATGGCAAAACTAGGGAGCATCAACCCCAATATGCTTAACACCAATAATCTTTGGAATATATCTTTGTATGTTAAGAGGAGGGAGCAAATGAAGGAGCATCTTCTTTAGTGGGTGATGACAATGACACATGAGATCATAACTTGGGTGATAAGTTGTTGGACATGCCATCATTTGCATGGCAAAAGGTGCCATCAAATGTGCCACCAAACTAGGTTTATCAAAACCCACAAATGTCGATGCAAACCCCTTCCTTTCTAATATGCAAAACACATCTAAGACTGCTATGCCAAGAAGTGTACAGAATGGGCTATACTATAATTAGATGCCCATGTTGAACTTCACTTTGCTTAACAATTTGGGTGACATTTGTTCTTCCATGCAAGGGGGGTTGGGTGGATTGCCTAGTGTGAATATGGGCATTTGGAACCCATTGCAGCAAATGCAAGCTTTGCAAACTTTGGCATCACTTGGGGTTTGGTAGATTCCACAGCAAGGGAACTTGTCACTATTTGTTGGACAATCACAAGAACGTGATGGACAAGGGATAGTGGAACTTGCCATAGTTGGCTAGAGTGCAAGGCATGAAAACATATGTCTAATCTAACAACATTGATGTCGTTGGGTCTCTTGATGTTTCTCGGGGTGATAAGGAGATTATGACTTTTGGGATGTCAAAGAAGCAAAGTGCAACTATACAACGAAAAGCATGTAGAGAAATTGTGGCTAATGTACGTAAGATGGCAATGCTGAGAAAAACCAATGGGAAATTTTTATTTTTTTTAACATGTGATTGATCTAAGAAGCCTAAGCCCCTTCATCAGACCATTTGGGTGAATATGTTACGAAGGTATTATCATGTTTTAGACCCAAACATTAACAATATCAATGCCTGGCCCCATCATTTGATGAATGAAGTGAGATCTAGGTTAAAGGAAAATTGGGAGTACATTGGTTATGACATGTCCTATTGGGAATTCAAGGCACATGTCAATGTATTTTTGAAGAATAAACAACATGCTTAAAGCTTTTAATTGAAGCAAATGCACCAAGACCTACTAATTGTTTAGAAGAACAGTGGGAAGGTGTGAAACGACTAATTGCCTTAGAGGAAAAATAGGAGGAAACAATAAAAAATCGTGCCATGTGAGCACTAGTGAACACACCAAGCCATTCTGGCCATGGTGGAAAGTTGGGAGTTCTAGTATATTGGTGAGATACAATGCATCAATATTAGAACCCATGCTCTAGTATGTTATTCATTTCTTTTGAATTGTTATTTTGTCCAAACATATGTTGTTTTTAGTGACATGTGGGCATGTCATTTTTGTAAGAAAATGAATTGGGGCGGCCCCCAACACCAAATGAACTAAATGCTGAACTAGTCCACCAAAAGAAAATTACTAGATCTACACCATCACATTCAAAACTAAACCACTCTCCTTCTGTGAATTTGGTAAAAACACACCTCCTTACACCTAAATAAACCATATCATGCTTACATGTGCTATAACTTTGAACCTTGTGTCATGTTGACAAATTAATTCTAAAAAATATGACAAGAAGTATACATAGCCACATGCATATTGATTCAAGTTTGAAATTTGTGGCCCATTTTTATGTAGGTTGACTCAATGAGTAAACACTAGGGGATAACACAATGTACACCACATGACGGTGATGCAAGTAGTTGGGATCACAGACTTATTGCATTAGAAGAGATGATGGAACAAGTGGTTGCTATTGTGACCAAGAATAGTGGTAATTAAATGGCAATAATGACCCCAAGCCAAGAGGATGGGTTGATAGTGCCATTGACTCCCATTGTGACCCCTTGTGACCTTGAACAAAACTTTGAAAGGAGTTTATTGCAACTAGTAACCAACCCAAAAGTGGAGCCTAAACTCCCAATTTGTCAGGTGGGATTCTTCACCTTCTTAACATATGACAAAAGTGTTGTTGAAGACAATTGTGAAAATTGTCATGTGATTTCTAGGATGCATGTTATGTGCAAAATGAAGGGATTGTTGCTCATCCCTTATCACCAAGTACCAAGGATGTGAATGGTACATCATACCGCTTCAATGTTGTGACTAACAAACAAGTAAATGGGTTGTGGCCTTTTGTCCATATTCATGAGCAAATGGTTTTTACATGTGTGTAAAAATTATCTTTACTAGTGGAATCCCCTCAACAAAACTTTGTTGCCATTGAGTCCATGTTACTAGAGTGTGTAATTGGTAGTTGAATACCAACATGGTGTAGTCTGGAATAACTGTAGGTTCCATGTGAATCCACATGGCGATTAAAATGTTGTACCAACACTCCCACTATTATTACAAAGGGCACAAAAAAACAGATTACAAAAACAGAAGTGGTTTGGACAATATAGAGCCACAACATGAACAAAAGGTTGGTCGGATAAAACCACATCCACATCAAAAGTGTAAGAATCCATCAACTATTAGCTACACCACATCCGGGTTGGAGGTGAATTTTATGTTATCATGGTCTTTAGTTGCTTTGAAATTCTTTGATTGCCAACACTAGGATGATTTACCAAACATTTTGCTTTGTTAATGATATTGATGTTTCCTACATTTATGGGAGAACATTGGTGTAATTTGAAGTTGGATTGGGATGGTGCAGGGTGACATAACAAATGATGATGCCAATCATACATTTCCTCCATGCATATTGAGGTCATCAAATCTTCCACAGGTATGTTCATAAAACTAGATAATTCTTTCGCTCATTTGACCTTTTCAATTTTCAATTGGACAACTTAATGCTTGTTCATTTGACCTTTCTGTTTTTTTCCGAACTAAGCATACACTTCATTGGTTGTTCATCCATGTTTTGGAAAAAAATAATTCCAATTAGCATTGTACCAAAAATGAAGACCATGACATTTGGGCTTAATGTGTCATATTGTAAATGTTAAAACCAAAGATGAAGGTTGACCTCTTTAACCTTGCAAGCAAAATGCCATGTGCATTTGGGGAAGTATGTGGTGTGGCAGGGATGACATTCCACGGGTCCCCAATTGCACTAAGGAATTACATTGTAGCTGTGACATGTGTGAAAAAAACATTAGTTAGACTACCGTTTCCAAATGAAGGTGTTTCAAAAATGAAAGAAATGGTGAATGGTATTGTTATGTGGTGTGAAAAAGATGTGGCATTTAAATAATTCATTTTTTGGACAGTTTTTGGCTAGTAAGCAACATCTTAGTAGTTCATTTTTTTGGACAAGTTTTTAACTAGCAAGTAATGTCTAAGTATATTTCTTGAACAATTTTTAGCCAACAAGTTTGATTAAAGGACTTGGAAAATTGGAAAGACAATTGAAAATGGATAGTGGTTCTAAATGTGTGGGTTGAACACCAATTTTGCATCTTGTGAGCTACTTTGACTTGAATGCATTTGCAATTGTTTCGGCATTATCATTGTTTTGCAAAATGGACCAATAGATTTCACATTACTAACTACAAGGTAATTATGTAATATGTAAAGCTTTGGGTCCAAGATTAGTATAAAAGACATGACATGTTCAAACTGGAATTAATCAAATTAATAATACTACAAATGAAAAAACAATCCAATAATAGTAAAATAATATGTTATCTATATAACCAAAGTTGGTAAAAAGGGCACTAAATGGGATTGGTATAAAAACACTCCATATGAAAGGCTTGAAATTCTAGCACATGTCATAAGTTGATGCAATCAAATAATGATGCGTGACATAAAAAGATCCAATGAAACATTGACATGTGGCATCATGAAAATTAATGATATGTCAACACATGGCATCAAAAGAGTAAATGAGATGATGACAAGTGGCGTTAAAAGATTTTAGGAAATGATGACACGTGTAATTAGAAGATTTAATAAAACAATGACATGTGGTACATCAGATATCGTATAATTCAGATACACATGGCGTCGAAAGACCCAAGGATGTGTTGACACGTGGTAAAATGGGATCATGTTACATAGCATTGAAAATTACATACAATTTGACCCCCACATTAACTAGAAGTTAAATAAACCATAACACATTATGACTAGTCAAATATTCACATCCATACTAGTCAAAGAAACTTGTGTTCAATACAACTTGTCCAAAATGACATGTTGGTTAAGTTGGAAAATGTCACAATTAGGTTCTTTTTAATTTGATTTTCTAGTCAATTAAACCATGATTTGTTGTAGTGTTTGGTGCTTATTTTGAGGATTATTTCTTTCACAAGATAGGGGGGTACAATGTGGTTGCACAAGTGATGGTTGACAACAAAAAGAGGTTTATGGATGTTTTATGTTGGATTGCATGGGAGTGTGAATGACATTTGTGTCTTGAGGAAGTTCAGGTTGTATCAACATGCAATACATGAAGGTCTTTTTGACATGGCTATTGGGCCATAAGATGGAATCCCACCTTACTTGCTTGTAGATAAGGGGTACCCATTACTTCTATGGCTTATGACATCACATAAAGAAGATGGGGAAGTTCATTCAATTTTGAAATTGTTGTACAATCACAAACACAAGAGGGGTAGGTTAGTTGTTAAGAATGCATTTGCATATTCAAGCAAACTTTTAAAGAGCTTCCAAAAAAGACAAAATTGCACATAATTATTGTTCCTAGTGTTTTCTACATGTTGTTTATTCCACAACTTGTTATTGGGGAGGAAAGAGGTGGTGTGGAAGAGCTCATGTGAGTGATTCAAATTGAAAGCATGTAAGATGTTCATGCACAAAATTTTAATGGATTGCATCATGGTGAGGAAATGTTCACATTTAGGGCCGAAAGCTCTTCGGGGAGCAAAATTGTCACAACTTGGAAATTTATCTTGCTGCATAACGTTATTAACAATGTATGAAGTATTCAATCCTACCTTATTATTGGCATTTTTTCAATTCAAAAAAATTGGTCCCATGCAAATGCAAGTTTCTTTCAAGTATAAGAATGTTTGAAAATTTATTCATGTTCTTCCTATGATGCAATATCTTTGTCTAATGTCAAATTGGCATGTTGTAGGCCCATTGTAGATTTTGGTGGGGGCGCATTACCATGTATATCTCTTTTAAAAACCACGGCCATGTTCTTTGTAAGCCTTGTTATCGCTCGGAGCATGCCCTACTAAGTTCAATTGATTTATGTGTCTCAAAATTTGAAATACTCTAATTACTTTTGTAGAATTTCATCTTGTGCTCAAGCTCATTTGTCTTCAATTTGAATATTGACCTCAAGATACAATAGAAGGAATTAATTAGTGTTACATTAGTTTTTTCAATTGCTTCAATGAAACTTATGTGGGTTGTAATTGATTTTTGTTTGACCCTTGTGTTCCCAACATTGTGATGGGATTGAATAGAGGCATTGTTTGTAGTTGGTTAACTACTTTTATCTAAAACTAGATGTGTGCTTCTGTTTACATTTAACTATGTGCTTTTATTTGTAGCTAGTTGTGTATTTTTTGTTGTGCGTTGTGATAAAGGAATATGCTTAGTTCTTTTTGGAATGTGCAATGGTTGTGTAGTTCATATTGTTATTGGATTTGATGTAGGTGGCTTTCCTTTTACATTTGGATTGTTTGTAGTTAGACTTGGAAATGTAGGTTGAATTATAGGGCTTTGCTGAGCTCTAGTTATCACAGTGGTATTGAGTCCGATTGGGGGTGAAGCAAAATTGATTGGTGTGCTATGCCCAACAGCGTGGAGATTGGATGGAATTGCCCAATTATTCCTTTCTTCCAATGTTTCCACATAGTGTAATATTGGATCATGGGCTACAAAGGGTGATCATTTCTCTCCATGGTCTTTTCACAATTGAATTCTTCATTAGACCCCAATTTTTCACATGGTGAAAAATCATGAAAAAATACCACACGATAAACATCATCATTTGGATTCATGAAATCCCTTGAATGTGGGGGGTTGAAGCAAGGTCTATTGTTCATGAAGATGTCAATGAGTTCAAAAAACACTTTGCTAAAGTTTGTTAGCAATCCATGTGAGACCTTGTCTTTTGTAGACATGTCCCAATATTCTTCATTGTGGCATGTAACATTTTGGTAGTCATGTATTTTCTTGTAATCTCCATACAAAGACCCCCATTTATCTTTGTAGGTTGGTTTGTTGCGGTGATGATGAAAATGAAAATTGGCCATTATTACCTCAAAGATACGCTTCCATTTTTTGATTGTTGTCTCCATATTGTTTCTTAAATCAACAACTTCCAAGCTTGTTTCATGTTCAGCTTTCTTCGCATTTATGATTGTTACGACCTTTGAATTTTCCCAATTGGATTGTTTGGGATTTCTTGTTTTAATTTATACACAATCCAAGTCTACAAATTTTTGCTTACCTCTGTTCTTTCGAGTTGCATCTGATGTTTTGCCACTATCTTCAATCAAAATTATAATGTCTGTAGAAGAATATCATAATATTTCATTACCCTGAAACATTTCAATTATTGATTTTAGTACAAAATTTCACTTATTGTTTGTTTCCTCATAGTTATTTCATTTTATTGTTTGCTTCACGATTCTTGTAGGAAAATGGGCTATGGATTTTGATTATACTTACAAGAGTGCCACTTGTTGTTGTCGCCATTTGGTGAAGGTGATTGTGGCCGACATCTTGTTCCTCATCAAATGCTCACAACTTGTTTGTTGTTGATGGCAACATCCCTTGTCAAATGTTCACAACTCACTTGTTGCTAATGACATTCATTGACTATTCTTGAATGTCAATTGTTCAATTCAAACTATCCACATGGCAATCTTCATAAGAAGAAAGTGCCAAACATCATCCTTCACTGCAATGCAACAATAATTCCTACAAATGGAGCTATGCAAACTTGCATGTAGAACACAGATTATAGTTCAACCTTTTGTTGTACTAGACAATTAATTAGTGATAGAACACAATAGATTGTAACAATAGAGTTGCAATAGAGAAATGAAGAAAAATCTTGTGTATAGATCTTCTGTGTGTAGAGCTCGTTGCACAAAGTGCGATGGAACTTGTTGGAAGGGGAGGAAATAAAGAGCATGTGAAAGTTTGGAAAGAAAGGGAAATACTAGGCTAACATTGAGTTAATTGCCCATATTTTGAAGTTTATGTAACATAATATTTTTTTCTAAAATGTTCATATTTTGAAGATTTCAATGTTATCAAACATTGGCCCTTAACATCAAGATAACACTAATTCCATGTCACATGCCAACTTAGACTTAATGTTATGTAAGATGTTATTTGTGAACTACCACTTTATTTTAACACTATAAACATTGAACTAGCATTGTCACAAACACCAAGTGTGGCTAGGCCTTTAGTTTAATATCAAATAATGATAAACACCACATATATTTTACATTGACATGTAAGAAACTACAAAGTTTTACATCACATATGTATATCAACAAAGGCCTATTATTGTTTTAAAAGCCATATTTTATTATATGTCACAAAGCTTACAAATTAATACACATATTTCTTTTGAAAAATCTCCATTCATAATCCAATTTTACTTTAGCTCTAATTTGTAGAATTTTGTAGATTGGATTTTTACCATGAAATTATCTCATCATTTGACTCTTTTTCATTTGTGTTGCACATGGGACAAATGGTGTTTTGTTGCCAAATTTGTAGAAGCCATCCACATGTTTCAACAATTTTATGAAAAGACAACTAAAACTTTTCTTATATTAACATTGATATTATTAGAACTTCCATTATTTCAAATTTCTATTGAAAGGTTGCCCATTACGTAAAGGTGATAACAATATTTTACATTGGATTTTCACGTCATAAAGATTAATGTGGTTGTGTTGTTGACTAAAGTGCAAACATGACCTTGACCATCAAGCCCAATTGTGGAAAATCTATTAAAAATAAAAATAAAAATATAGTGATAAAATTTTATTCAAAATTCAATATCTTCGATGCTTTAAGTTAAAAATTTGCAAAATCACTTCAAAATCTTTTACTCATTCAACAACTTTCAAAAAATATGAAAAACACCCCCTAGTTGAATTTTACATTATTTACATTTGAGTTTACAAAAAATCTAATGACAATATTTTAAAATGTTCAATGTTTTTGTACTAAAGGTCTAAACATTACATAATGATCTCAATGGACATGCAAAAGTAGGACTAAGCCCTAAACCCTAAACCATTTTGTGCTATTGGATCACCCACACCTCCTTGTGGTTATCTTATATATACAAAACAATATACAATAATGTATTTTATTTTGGTATTTATATGTGACATAGAGGGGTTTTTTTTTCAGAGAATTGTTTTTGCCATAATTGCAAATTTTTTGGTTGAAAATGGCCATAAAAAATTGTTCAAAAGGCTGCTTCATTTTTGTTCACTTTTATTATTTCTTGCTTGTAGCCAGAGATTTGCTTTAGTGGTCGTATGGAGGATGGCCACGTCTGCTACAATACCAATTTGGAAAAACAAAAAAAACACTAGTATTATAGACTTTTTCTTTTCACACGGGATGAAGAAGTTAAAGCAAAGCAAAATACGTTGTCAA
>Ga0116229_10012054_pt1 | contig 12571 bp, 15 predicted proteins | sample S1TSphgellanicum_3_FD_87313 | JGI IMG/M metagenome (GOLD analysis project Ga0116229, IMG submission 87313) | Host-associated microbial communities from peat moss isolated from Minnesota, USA - S1T2_Fc - Sphagnum magellanicum MG | ecosystem: Host-associated > Plants > Peat moss > Unclassified...
ATTGCCAGCGCCGCGTTCCATTTGGGATAAAAATGCCACAACCTCGGGCAGCAATATGTAGCGGCCAATGATGGACAGGTTGGAGGGGGCATCCGCCGGCGCCGGTTTTTCAACCAGCCCCTTCACCTCAACGCGGTTCCCCGCGGTTTCGCCGAGTTTCAAAATGCCATAGCGGTTGGTCTGCTCCGGCGGCACTTCAGAGACTGCAACGACATTGCCGCCGGTTTCATGGTACACATCCGCTAGTTGCGCCAGGCAAGGTGTGTTGCTCAGCACCAGGTCATCTGGCAGCAGAATGGCGAAAGCATCATCGCCGATAAAGGCGCGGGCGCACCAGATGGCGTGGCCAAGGCCGAGCGGCACTTGCTGGCGCACGGTGGAAATGGAGCCGGGGGGCATCGCTTCCTCGCGAAGCAGGTCCAGCGCGTCCCGCTTGCCGCGCTCGGCGAGCGTGGCTTCGAGTTCAAAGGCAATGTCGAAATGGTCGATCAACGCGGTTTTGCCGCGGCCGGTTACCATGCAGAACTGCTCAATTCCGGCGGCGCGGGCTTCATCCACGGCGTATTGAATCAAGGGTTTGTCCACCACCGGTAGCATTTCTTTCGGCATGGCCTTGGTTGCGGGTAGGAAACGGGTGCCGAGACCGGCCACGGGAAGAACGGCTTTACGCAAAGGCTTGATCAAAAGTGTCTCCTAGAATGATACAGTGGTGACATGGTCTCAGGCGCCCTAGCGGCAAAATTATGGCCGCCCTGGATGAGTGGCATGGCGGATAAAACTGGGCAAGACGGCGGCTTGATGATGGAGATACCTTAATGGCGGGCGTTGTGGTCGGTGAAACATTTGAACGAGTTGTGACGTTCGACGAGGAAGGCGCGCGGCATTTCGCGGCGCTGGTGGGGGATTTCAATCCGGCGCATCACGATGATGATTTTGCTGCGAAAAGCCGGTTCGGCGGCCTGATCATCAGTGGCACGCAGTCGACCGCCATGCTGATGGCGATGACCGCGACATTTTTATCCGCCAAGGGTGCGGCTTTGGGGTTGGAGTATTCATTTCGATTTCGAAAAGCGATCCGCATGGGCGAAACGGTAAATATGCATTGGGTGGTGACAAAGATTACGCCCAAGCCGGGGCTGGGGGATATCGTGGCGTTCGAGGCGCGGCTGACTTTTGCCGAAAGCGGCGAACTGGCGGTGAGCGGGACGGGCAAATGCGTGCTTTTGGCGGAAGCCTAGGAGAGAGAGGGCTGCCCAATCGCCGGGCCTGTTGAACCAGCCAGAACTTCGGCGATGTGCCGGACGGTGATTGCCGAGGAGTCTCTGGAAAGACGGCCGGCCATGTTGAGTAGGCAGCCCATGTCGCCCGCCAGCAGCAGTTCGGCACCCGTAGCCTCGATATCGGCGGTTTTGTCGGCAACCATGCGCGTCGAAATATCCGGGTATTTGATGCAGAACGTGCCGCCAAAACCGCAGCAAAGCTCTGGGTCGGCCATTTCCGTGAGTTTTAGGCCGGGAACGGCGGCGAGCAGTCGGCGCGGCTGGGATTTGACGCCCAATTCACGAAGACCGGCGCAGGAATCATGGTAGGTCGCGGTCACATCCAGCGGCGGCGGCGCAGGCGTAAAATGCATGACATCGGCCAAAAACGCCGTGAGTTCAAACGTTTTGGTGGCCAGCGCATCGGCCTTGGCGCGCAAATTCGGGTCATCGTCAAAAAGATGCGGCAAATGTTTGCTCAACATCCCGGCGCAGGAGCCGGAGGGGGCCACGACATAATCATAGGCGGCAAAGGCGGTGATGATGGACAGGCCAATTTCCCGCGCCGTGGCCCGGTCCCCCGCATTATAGGCGGGCTGACCGCAGCAAGTTTGCGCGCGCGGGACTTCGACAACGCAGCCGGCGGCTTCCAGGAGATGAATCGCCGCGAAGCCGACGCTGGGCCGGTGCAAGTCCACCAGGCAGGTGACGAAAAGGGCAACGCGCGGCTGGGTCATGAATTTGGGGCTGGCCTTGGCAGGAGGATAAAAACTTGACCTGGCTGTTTCATGGAGCCCGCAATTGTCTCCGCCTGCGGGCCGGCGCCGAAGAAGAGATCCGCTGACGCCGCCCCGTGAATACCGCCGCCGGTATCCTGCGCAATGGTCAGCCGGTCAATCGCCGCACCGCTCAGCGGATCGGTGGTGGCCAGAAAAACCGGCGTGCCGAGCGGGATATCGGCCTTGTCAACGGCGAGTGAGCGTCCGGCCGTCAGTGGCACGCCGAGCGTGCCGGGGGCTCCGAGATTATCCGGCAGGGCGCCGAGGGGGCGCAAATAAACATAGCGCGGGTTTTGCTCCATCAGCGCCTGCGCCTGGTCCGGATGCACTTTTAGCCAGGCGCTGATTGTCTGGAAGCTGACATTATTCGGCGCAAGGTCGCCATCCGCCACCATAATCCGGCCAATCGGCACGTAAGGCTGGCCGTTCTGCCCGTCGAAGCCGACGCGGAGGATGCGGCCATTGGGCAGCAATATTCGGCCGGAACCCTGGATTTGCAGCATGAATGCATCAACCGGGTCGCCTACATAGGCGGTAACCGGCGTTTGCCGGTTAAGCGCGCCGTCATCAATGGCCGCGCGGGGCAGATCAGCGAGGCCGGCATCCGCCGGCTTGGCGTAAAGCGGTACTTTGAAGCCGGGGGCCGGATTTTTGGAGCCAGGAAATTCGGGTTCGAAATAGCCGGTGATCCGGGCGTTTTCGGTGAGTTGGTAGGCCACGAAGGTACTGGCGAAGAAGGCTTTTGCGGCACCGTCATCGCCAGGCGGCACCGCCTTGGCGCTGGCGCAGGCGTTTTGCCAAAGGCCCGCCTGGCCGGCGGCTTGCTGGGCAAAGCCACTCCCGCCGAGCTCTTGGTCCGCCGGCATGATGGCAATGGCCTGGCAGCCACGAACGAACGCATCGAGTGCCGCGGCGGTGTTGTCGGTTGCCCAGCCGGGGAGATCGGTAATGGCAACCGGCACCATATCCGGCGCGTTCGGTGCCTGGGCGACCGGCTCTGCCGGCTGCGCGCAGCCGGCCAATATTGCAGCGCCCGCGCAGGCCGCAATAAAACGCATCAGCCGCTGCGCGCCGCGGCGAGGCGCCAGGTGAGATCCTTGCTCTTCAGCGTGCGCTCAAACGTCCACAGATCGACGATTTCGGTGACGGCCTCGGTCCCGGTGACGGGGTTTCCCGCCTTATCCAAGGTCAGGTTCACCTGGTCGGAGGTGAAGCGGACAATGATTGCGGCCAGATTGCCGACCAGCTGGGCATCCTCAATAACGGCTGAGAGGATCGCCTTGATTTCGGTGCGGTGGCGCTCAGCGGCCGCCTCGCGCGCGGTGATGACGGACTCAAAGGTCTGAAAAACCGGCTCGCTCAGCAGCGGTTTCAGCGCGGCGCGGTCACCGGCGGCAAAGGCGGTGACGATCACCCGAAAGGCAGTCTCGGCGCCGGCCAAAAATTTCGGCGGGTCAAAATTCGGGTCGGCGTTGACGATTTCCATTAGCCTGGTGCCAAGGGCCGAGCGCGGGTCTGGCACCGGGCGGCCGTTCTGGGCGGGCGATGCCTGTCCGTCGATAATCGGGCCGGAGGCAAACCCCGGCATTTGGCCGGGCGGGATCGGCGGTTTCTCAAACCCTACGCGCTTGCCCAGCACGCTGCGGAGCCTGAGGATAAGAAACAACGCGATGGCGCCGAACAAGACCAAGGCGACCGGAAAGCTTCCCAAATTCTGCAACAAGCTGGACTGCACAAAACCCCCTGGTCAACATGGCCGTAACCCACGACATACGGCGGGGAAGCCGACCCGGCAACAGACCGAATTTTTAAGGACCCTTCATGTTTTTACTCCGCCACGGGCAGAGCTTGTTTAACCTGCATTTTACCGCGACCAGGCGGGACCCTGGAATTGAGGACCCGGAGCTCACGCCGCTGGGGCGGGAACAGGCGGAAGCCGCGGCGGAAACGCTGGCGGCGCAAAAAATCACCCGGGTGATCATCTCCCCCTATACGAGGGCGTTACAGACCGCCGAACCGATTCTGGCGCGGCACAACGTGCCGGTGACCATTATGCATGAGGTGCGGGAGCGCTACGCGTTTACGTGTGACGTTGGCCGGCACCGGGACTTGCTGGCGGCAGCCTTTCCACACCACGAATTTTCCCACCTGCCGGACCGCTGGTGGCCGGACGCCACCGAAACGGCGGAACAAACCATCATCCGCGCCGGCGCGTTCCGGGATATCATGCAGGCACGCGATGACCACGAAACCACGCTGCTGGTCAGCCACTGGGCGTTTATATTGGCGCTGACCGGCGTTTCGGTCGGCAATGGCGAGATTTTGCGCTACGATCCGGCGGATTCCGTGCCCGAGGCGATCGTCTGGCGGCCATAACCGCTTGGCTTGGCGTTAAAAAACGATCATTGATCATCCGCATCGGTTTCCAGATTGGGAGTTTGCATGGGTCTTTTGGCCGAAGACGAGCCGCCGGCGTTCCAGGTTCTGAATCCAAACGGTGCCAGCCCGTTTTTGCTGACGGCCGACCACGCGGGACGGGTGATTCCGCGGGCGCTTGGCATGCTTGGCGTGGCGGCGGGTGATTTGCGGCGGCATATTGCCTGGGATATCGGCATTGCCGGCGTGACCGAGCGCCTGGCGGCAGCGCTGGATGCGACGGCGATTCTGCAAACCTATTCGCGGCTGGTGATTGACTGCAACCGGCAGCCGCACGTGCCAAGCGCTTTTCCCGAGTTAAGCGAGGCGACGCCGATTCCGGGCAATGCCGGGCTGACGGCGGCGGACAAGGCGGCGCGCCAGGCGGCGATTTTCGACCCTTACCACGCGGAAATCGCCCGGCTTATCGCAGTCAAGGCCAAAAAACCGATTTATGTGGCGATGCATAGTTTCACCCCGGTCTATCACGGCCTCGCCCGGCCCATGGAGGTGGCGCTGCTGTATAACCGTGCCCCGAGGCTATCCCACGCGCTGGCGGCGCTGCTGCGGGCGGAGGAAAAATTTGTTTTGGCCGAGAACGATCCCTACCGGGTGACCGACGAAACCGATTACGGCGTGCCTGTCCATGCCGAGCGCGGCGGGCTGGATTATCTAGAAATAGAAATTCGCCAGGATTTGATAGAAGATGCGGCCGGACAGGAAAATTGGGCGGCGATTCTGGCGCGGCTGCTGCCGCGCGCGGCGGCTGCATTGAAGGAGCAGGGGGCATGAAGCAATTCGGACTGAACCGGAACGTGCCGGTGATCGCCAAGCAGACGGCGCTGCTGCTGATTGATGTGCAAAATTACACGATGGAGGCTGGTGGCGAATATGCCGGGCTGGATGCCGGGGTCGTGGAACAAAAATACGGCTATTTTTTTAGGGAAATGCGCGGCCGGGCGATTCCCAACATGCAAAAACTGCTCGCGGCGAGCAGGCTCGCGGGCATTGAAGTCATCTACACCGTCATCGCCAGCCTGACCCAGGACGGCCGGGATTTGAGCCTGGATTATAAGATTTCCAACATGTTCTGCACCAAGGACTCGCGTGACGCGCAGGTGCTGGACGAGGTGGCGCCTCAGGGGGATGAAATCGTTCTCACCAAGACGTCGTCTTCGGTGTTCATCTCCACAAACATTCACTACATTTTGGGCAATCTGGGAATAAAACAACTGATCATCGTGGGCGCGCTGACCGATCAATGCGTCGATTCCGCCGTGCGGGATGCTTGCGACCTGGGCTATTTGGTGACGGTCGTAACCGATGCCTGCGCGACGCAGAGCCGGGTGCGGCACGAGAATTCGCTCGCGAATAATGCCGGCTATTGCCGGCAGATCACCACCCAGGCGCTGCTGGCGGAGATTGCCTCGCTTGGATAAACGGGTTCCGAAGAAAGAACTGACGAAGGCAGCACCAGCGGCCCAAAAAATCGTCGCGTTTCTGGACCGGATGGACGGGGTGGAGATTGATGGCTGGGCGGTGGATGCCGCCGCCCCGGCGCGGCCGCTGAAGCTGCGCGTGCTGGTGGATGACGTGATCGTCGATGTGGTGACCTGCGATGGTCCGCGGGATGATGTGGCGGGGATGAATCTGCCCTCCAACCGTGTCGGGTTCTCCTATTCCATTCCCACCGCCTTTCAGGATGGCAGCCGGCATGTGCTGCGCTTTGCGACGATTGAGGGCACGGCCGTGACGATGGCGACCCGCACCGGCATGGCGATGCCGGAGATGCATTTCCGCCTGGTGCGGCAGACCCAGATTATTGGGGTGATGGACGGGCTGGTGGATGGGCTGATCCAGGGCTGGGCGCTGCGGGTCGACCAGCGGAGCAAGGCGAAGACCGGCGGCGTGCGGATTCTGGTCACCGTCGGGGCGCAGCCAATTGCCGAGCTGGTGGCCGATCTGTTTCGCGCCGATGTGGCCGAGGCGATGGGGTCGGACGCGGCCAACGGCTTTGCGTTCTCGGCGCCGCCGGAATTGCGGCATGGGCGGCGGCTGGTGCTCTCCTTCTTCGCCATGCCGGAGCGGGTGGAGCTGCAGGGCAGCCCGGTGGAAGTGACCTTTGCCGGCGATGCCGAACGGCAGCGCATTAACGCGCTGATCGGCCGAGCGGATGAGCTTTTTACCTACGCCTATCATTTGCGGCGGGAGCTTAAAGCGGCCCTGCCGGGCGAGCGTTTCATGCTGAGCGATTATGCGCGCTGGGCGGCGAAAGCCCTGCCGGGGGCACGGGAGCGGGCGAAAAAAAAATATGGTGATTTGCCCGCCGAGACCCCGCTTGTTTCAATTGTCTGCCCGGTCTACCGCCCGAAAATCGGCGAATTTCTGACCGCGATCGATTCCGTTCGCGCGCAGAGCTACCAAAATTGGGAATTGCTGCTGGTTGATGACGGCAGCCGGAGCGAAGAGCTTACCGAGACAATCAAGCGGCTGGCCCGGCATGAGCCACGGATACGGCATTTTGCCCAGCGGGAGAATGGCGGGATCAGCGAGGCGACCAACCTGGCCATTGCCCAGGCCAAGGGCGGTTTTGTGGCGTTTTTCGACCATGACGATGTGTTGGAGCCGGATGCGCTGGACATTATGCTGCGCGCCCAAGCGGCGACGGGGGCGCGGCTGATCTATTCGGATGAAGACAAGATTGACCGGTCGGGCGCGCTTTCCGAGCCGCATTTCAAACCGGATTTCAATTACCGTTTCTTGCTGGATGTGAATTACATCTGCCATTTTGTGATGGTGGAGGCGGCGCTGTTGACGGAAGTGGGCGCGTTCGACCCGCTTTATGATGGCGCGCAGGATCATGATTTTTTGCTCCGCGTCACCGAGGCGGTAGCACCCGCGCAAATTCATCACGTTGCCGAAATTTTATATCATTGGCGCAAGACCGCGGGGTCAACTTCCTCCGCCGGTTCGGCCAAACCATCGGCGCCGGCGGCCGGGAAGATGGCAGTCGCGGCGCATTTGCGGCGCCGAAAATTGGAGGCGGACGTGAAATCGCGCGGCGGGCTGACCAGCTACCGAATCACCTGGCAGCCACCGGCCTCGGTAAAAAAGCAAGCGGGTGTTTCAATTCTGATTCCGTTCCGCGATCATATTGATTTAACCCGCGCCTGTGTCGATGCCGTCCGGAAATTCACCAAGGATGTGAATTACGAGATAATTTTGTTGGATAACTGGTCCACCAGCGTCGCCGCGGACGCATTTTGCGTCGAGCAGGCTAATCTCCCCAAAACATCGGTGCTGCGGATTGCCGAGCCGTTTAATTACTCGCGGATTAATAATCTGGGCGCCGAGCGCGCCCAGCATGATTTTCTTTTGTTCCTTAATAACGATGTTTTTGTAAAAGATCCGCTTTGGCTGCGGATGATGCTGAATGAATGCCTGATCAATGACGACGTGGCCGGCGTGGGTGCCAAACTGCTCTACCCGAACGGCACGGTGCAGCATGGCGGGGTCGTGCTTGGCGTGGGCGGCATCGCTGACCATGCGTTCCGCGGCCTTATCGGCGATTCCACTGGCTATCTGATGCGGGCGGTCTCGGCCCAGGAAATCTCCGCCGTCACCGCCGCCTGCATGCTGGTGCGCAAGGCGGCCTTTGAGCAGGTGGGCGGGTTTGATGAGGTGGAACTGACGGTTGCGTTCAACGATGTCGATTTATGCATAAAACTCACGCAGGCGGGATGGCGGATTATTTTTAACCCGGACGTAACCGCCGAGCACCGGGAAAGCATGAGCCGGGGCGATGACCTGAATGAAAGCAAGGTTTCCCGCTTCATGCTGGAAAACGAGGTCATGCGGCAGCGTTATGCGGCGTTACTGCCCTACGACCCGTTCTACAACCAGCACTTTTCTCGTGAAGGCGGTGTCTACCGGGAGTTGCGGTTACTCTAACTGCGCGCCAGCCGGCGGGCCGTTAGGACCAAAAGCCGGCGGTCTTCCGCCGAACAAGCCCGGTAGAGCCGCACCAAGGCGAGTTCATCGCCCTGCAAAGACCCAGCTTCGCCGGAAACCAGGTAGCCGAGCGAGGTGTTCAGCACCTTGGCGATTCGTTCCATGTTATCGCGCACCTGGCCGGCACGGTCGGTTTCCCATTGGGCAATTGCCGAACGCGAAACGTTCAGCTTCGCCGCAAATTCGTCCTGGGTGAGGTTTGCGGCGAGCCGGAGCGCCCGGATGCGGGCGCCGACGGATTCCGGGGGAGGGGATTTTTTAATAGCCATGATTTTCCTTAACACGGCTAGCGTGCGGACGCCATGTTAGTATTTCTTGACATATTTAGTTAGAAATAATAACAATATATCGGGTTGCCAGGGAGGATGCGATGCCACAGGCGCGGTGTTGGACGGAGACGGCGGACAACGTTATCAAAACAATGCGGGCGGACGGCCAGACCTGGGCGGCGATCGGGTACAGCCTGGGGTTGTCCCGCAATACGGTGATCGAGCGTGGCCGCCGGCTTTGCGCGCATGCGCCAAAACGGAGTCTCGTGGCTGCGTCGAAACCTGTTTCAGACGATCCCAATCGAGCGCCGCTGCCGGCGGGGCATCCCTTAACCTGGGGGCTGCTAACGGATGCGGATTTTCCGAATTTTTGCGCCGATGGGGGAAAACACTTTTTATTTCGAAATAGAATCGGTTGCGGCGCGCCCAGGGTGGCCGGTAGGTTAGAAAAAGTAACGCCGGCGTCTTTCGCTAACGTGCCCCGCCCCCGCCCGGCAAGTAATACCAAGGGTTATAAGGAATGACCCTTGGTATTAGCGTCCTTTTTGGCGCGCGGCCGCCCCCCAGCCCCGCGCGCAATACCACCGGCCTTGGATGATGAGTCATCGCCCAAGGCCGGTGGTATCATTCTGTTATTGGAAAAAGGAGTGATGATGACATATTCAATCCGTTCGGTCCCAGACGGCCAGATCCTTGGTTCTGGCATCCGGCAAGCATTCGTCCGTCCCTCCCGGCCGGCGCCCGCCGCTAACACTTTGAGTGCCGCCGACATTGTGCGGCGGCTGGAGGAGGCCGGGGCCGCTTTGCTGGCGATGCCTTCAACCGGCTATTCGACGCGAATGCGGCAGATGCGGTTTGACATCGTTCATACAGCCCTTGAGGCCTATGGCTGGGAGGCACCTTCCCTGCGGGCGCCGGCGCCGGACGCCGCGGCGATTTCCGCAATGGATGAGGCGTTCGGCTGGCTGGCCCTGATTCCGGAATCACAATTTTTGCTGCGCCGGATTCTTGGCGCCCGGGCTTTGGTGCACCCGTTGACGGGGCGGCATTTGTTCACCTGGCGGCGGCTCGCTTCCGCGGTGGGGGCTGACCATAAATCCGTCCAACGCTGGCACGGCCAGGCGGTGGACATGGTGGCGCGGGCATTGGCCGCGCGCGGTTAAGGTTTTGGGTTGAATGCCGCCAAAGCGGCTTCCAGTTCCGCGCGCGGTGTGGCGAGTGTGCTAAAACGCAGGACGTGGCGGCCGGGTTTTGGGTGGTCCTTGGCGGTTTGAATGACAATCGCGCCAGGCAGCAGGCGCGCCGAATGAATTTGTCCAGCCGGGAAGTTCTGTTCGATGCCCGAAAGCGCGCCGGCATGGAAGGTGATGCCGTCGCCTGAGATGCTGGCGCGCGGGCGGATGGCGGCATCCGCCCGGCGGCGCAATTGCGCCGCGACCGCGCCGGACATGGCGATGATCCCGGCGCCGGCGAGGGCGAGGACAGCTAGCCCAAGCAAAACGCTGGGCCCGCCTGCTTGCAGGAAAAGAAAAGGTGCCGTGATGCCGAGGGCCACCAGCATGACCGCGACGAGCAGCGGCGGATTGGCGGGCGGTGGCCCGGCGATGAGGTGGATTTCGCGAGCCGCTTTTGAAGCGGTCCCGGCGGTGTCTAGCGGGGCGGAGATCGCATGGCTACCCATGGCGGCAATATAGGCGCCGCCGGGTGGCGCGTCACGCTTAGTTTGCCGATGCGCTTGCGAAGCTGAGTTCAGATACGCTGTCGTAAACAAATACCGCGGCCTCGCGCGCGTTGCTCCAAGGATGCGTGCTGCACCACATAGAGGCAATGGCTGTTGTATTGTTGATTTGTCCAGGCGACAAAAGATCAAAAATACCGCGGCCATTGGCGGCGGCATAGCTTGCATCCAGCGTTTTGAACTGGCTGGTCGTGTAGGAGATGAAACTTTCGATCCCCGGCTTATCGTTCTGGTCAAGATAATTGGTAATCACGGCGCAAGGCGTGGCACCGGTGACGGGTGCTGGATGGGCCGGCATGATGAAAGCGGCAAGCAGGAAACAGGTGAGAAACGAAATCTTCATACTTACATTCATCGTCAGGCACCTTTCATCGAGATATTATAAGAAGCAAAAAAATACAGCCGGCGAGCTCAATGTTTGCGTTCGTTGATTGCCTTGATAAGCCTGCGTCTTTGCGGAACCCGCGGCGGACCCCAGATGGCGGAGATTAAGGCCGCTTCGGTGATCCGGTTTTCTTGAGAAATGAACAGGCCATTAACCGCGCTATCGGCATGATCGGCCGGTGCTTCGGTATTTCCAAGCTTGAGTCCATCCGCGCTTTGAAAAAGCATGTCTATTTCCTTCTGTCAGGCCAAGCTTTGATATATTCGGCGGATCATTGCGATGTTTTCCTAGCCGCCAGGCTTGCCGGGCCGTTCTGGCGGGCCCCAGCCGGGCCGGCCTCCGCTTGCTTTTTCGCGGTGGCGAAGTTAGTTTCGGGGCGGCAATTCAGATCGGACCAATGTCGAAAATCGTTTCGCGTACCTTGGATTTTCTCGAGCTTTTTGCGTCACAGAAACGCCCGCTCTCCCTATCGGACATTTCGCGGCTCCTTAACATACCTGTCTCCAGCTGCCATGATGTGTTGCAGGCTTTGCAGGAGCGCGGGTTTATCTACGAGGTTTCGCCGCGCGGCGGCTATTACCCTACCTTACGGATGTACGAAGCCGGCAAGGTGATCGCCGAGAACGACCCTGTGGTGTTGCGGGCCGATTACCAGTTGCGGGAGCTGCGCGATGAGCTGGATGAGTCCGTGCTGCTGGCGAAGGTGAGCGGCTTGCGGGGAACCTATCTGCTATCCTTCGAAACCTCGCACCCGCTGCGCTTCCAGTTAAAAGTGGGCAATAACGTCACCAGCCTGCATGCAACTTCCGCCGGCAAGGCGCTGTTGGCGACGCTGGATGAGGCGGAGCTTGAGGCGGCGCTGGATGGGATAGATTACAAGCCGTTCACGCCGAACACAGTGACGACGAGCGCCGCTTTGCGCGCGCAGATCGAGGCCGGGCGCGCGCGCGGCTGGTATCTCAACGCCGAGGAAAGCATGGAAGGGCTGACAACACTCTCAGCATCCTTTCTGTGGCATCATTCGGTCTATATCGTCACCATCGCCGCCCCATCCTCCCGCCTGGAAGGCAGGCTGGAGCCAACGGCCCGGAAACTGCTGGAAGTTTGCGCCAGGCTGGAAATGAAGCCGGGGCGTTAGAGGTTGAGGGGAATGACTCTTGGGCCTGCAAAGCCCCTGGCCTTGCTTAAGCTGCCAGTTCCAGCCCCTCCAACCGGTCTTCCAGTTCTTCGCCGGCAATGCGTAGCGCTTCCAGCGTTTCGGCGTCCGGTGCCCAGTAGCTGCGTTCCTGCGCTTCGATCAGCCGGTTGGTCAGGCGGGAGGAGGCGGTCGGGTTCAGCGCGGCCAGGCGGTCGCGCATCGCTTTGTCCAGCACAAAGGTTTCGGTAATGCGCTTGTAAACCCAGGGGTCGACCGTGCCGGTGGTGGCCGACCAGCCGAGCGTGTTGGTTACCTGCGCCTCGATCTGCCGAACCCCCTCATGGCCATGCGCCAGCAAATCTTCAATGTATTTCGGGTTCAGCGTGCGCGTGCGCATTTCCAGCGCCACCTGTTCATTTAGCGTGCGTATCTTGCCCGCCCCGCATGTCTGGTCACCGATATAAAGTGCCGGCTCCTTGCCTTTTACGGCGGAGATCGCGCGTGTTAGCCCGCCCAGCCCATCAAAATAATGGTCGACGCTGGTCACACCCAGTTCGAGCGATTCCAGATTTTGGTA
>Ga0116229_10012057_pt1 | contig 12570 bp, 7 predicted proteins | sample S1TSphgellanicum_3_FD_87313 | JGI IMG/M metagenome (GOLD analysis project Ga0116229, IMG submission 87313) | Host-associated microbial communities from peat moss isolated from Minnesota, USA - S1T2_Fc - Sphagnum magellanicum MG | ecosystem: Host-associated > Plants > Peat moss > Unclassified...
GGGGGTGTGGTTGGGGGATCAAAAAAAAAACCCCTTTTTTTTTATATTAATAACAAAGGTCCCCCCCCATCAAAACTTACACCCCCCTACAAAACATGTTGCCCCCCCCCCCCCCCCCCCCCCCCCTTGCATAAAATGTTACATCCCACTACATACCACGTTAGCTATGCATAGCATGTTACATTTTGTCTACATACCACGTTACATACCCTTCCATGCTTGTGACATACCCTTCATGGCATGTTACATACCCCACATACCATGTTACACATGCATAATATACATTACATAACCCCTACATACCACGTTACATACCCCTACATGCTTGTGACATACTTTGCATAACATATTACATACCCCGTATGATTGCAAAGATTTTAGATAATTTGGGCAATGCATTGAAAAAGGAAAATATCAACCAATAATCATTGAATTGGGCAACATATTCTATTCCAACAACATTAATCAAAGGTATGTTTAACTTTTGCATAAACTACAAATATATGTTTAGCCATGACAATATATGTTTATGTACATATAAACAGATGTTGGAGTTTTAGGGTTTGAGTTGGATTGGTTGCTTATATAACTAGGTAGGATTCATATCTTTATGTTGTTTTGTGGCCCTTGTTTGTAGGGGTTGTAATTCTCTTGGTTTTCATATATTGCATTCTCTATAGGACGGAAAGAAAAAGTTGCAATCACGAATCTTCAAATGGGTTTAAAAACTATCAAGATTGCACCTAAATATGGTAGTTAAATTGTTATTCTTATGGAATATTAGTCTATTATGTTATTTCAAATTCAGCCCATCTGTTGAATATAATGTTCATAATTTGAGACATGTACACCATTGTTTGATTATTTTCAAAATGTTTCACTAGGGGAATCTATTATTAAAAAAATTTCAATAACATTATCCAACTTGAACAACATTGATGACATTTTTACCATGGATTCAAGTTTTGTCGCAATCAAAAACAAAGGAAAATTGGCAAATAAGGTTAAAGGATTGCTTCGGTTAGATATAATAGTTTGTGGGGGCACTACAAGACTTTAAAGTACTACCTACCACCTACCTACCTACCGTGTACCTAGTAACACTAATTTACTTATATCCCTACTAGATATAAACCTACATACTTATCTATGTACCTACTAAGTTCTACTTACTTACCTACCTAGTACCTACCTACTTACTACCTAGTCATTATTACAGACCTACACCCTACCTACTTACTAACCAAGTAAATACTAAGCATTTAACTGTCTACCAACTATTAATGAATTGATGACTAATTAATTACACTTATGTTCTGTTCATAAACAACTAATGGTTCAAAGCTACCATTTATATTTAATATTGTAAAATTACTCAATATATTAGTTATTTATTTATTTCCCTATGCCCTATTGAATAGGCACCATAAATTAACTATTTAGAAGATTACTAATTAATTCATAGTTAATAATGTAACTATTTATTTATTTATTTATGACCTATTCATCAATAATGTGTAGTTAATTCATAAGTTAGTTAGTTATTGGTTATATCGATACTAATAATTATTTAATATTTAATTACTAATTTTTAAATATGGTAGTTAATTTATTTGATTAATTAAGAACCATTAATGAAATCTTATAACTAACTATATGTTAGTTGATTAAGTCATGTTTATATAATAATTATTAACTTGTTGATAATTTTAGGGTGTATAAGATTTTATTAGTTAATAACTTTTGACTATTATGGTGGTCAATTAGTTAATATTTAATTAGTATTTTGAATAGTTCATTATTTAATTTCACCACTATTGAATTGGACATTTACAATTAATGTCCTAATCTAATCATGTAATATTTTGTCTTTAATCATATACTTTTACTATATGTTATTATATTATTATATACTTACTTATGTACCTACATATTTACCTACCTACTACCTACCTAATATTACATCTAGGTACTATTTACCTATTACATACCAAACTAAGTATCAACTACCATACTAAGTAGGTTCTAACTTGTTAAGTAAGTACCTAGGTATTTAACTAGGTAGCTAGGTTAGGGTACTTATAAAGTAGGTTAGAAAAAAATGTTTATACCATATCATAAGGTCAATTTTGTCACTAAATAATACTAAAAATAGTGAAACAAAATTTTGCGAAAATATCAAGTCCTAACATATTTGCAACTTAGTGAACTAGCCTAATTAGCTCAACTTGCTAACTAAGTTAGCCTACATTCCTGACATACAAGCTAGGTTCCCGATTTTCAGCCTATATACCATGTGGCAACTTGGGGACAGAATAAAAAATACGATGTGTCTACACGGCATGGGTGGAAAAACATATTTATTTCATAAGCAATGAATTAGATCCATTATAGTCGCAAAGTCATAGTCGTATATTGTCTTGTGATTAAGCCACAATAATGATTATGTGTCCTAAATAATGGGTTTTATTCAGCTACAACATCATGAAGTCATGGATGGTTTCCATGATTAACATCTTAGTCATAAATCAAGTCACAAAAGACAACTTTTCTTGTAATGTCCTACACTTTCACACCTTAAAACGAAAGATGTTAAATTAGCCAATGGAATTGAATGCAATTGCTAGAAAAATATTGTTGCGATTTTTTTCACTAGTTTGTTGTTTCCCCTATTTGTATTATACAAAACATATTTGGTGATATACGGGCATGTTTTGCAATCATAACCGACCATGTTATGAATGTTGCAAAGGTCACATAACATGCCAAGTGACATGTTACATCCCTTTAATACCCATAAGAACCCTAAGACATGCATAACATGGATCCAAAACGTGATTAGGTATTGGAAGGTAAAAATAAACATGGCAAAGGGCAAACATGCGACCTTAAACCCACAATAATATTTATGGATTGATTGTTGTCTTAATCCACAATTACAACTAGTGTTTTATGCAACTTGTATAATGCAAATAAGGGATTTTTATTATCAAATGTCATTTTGCAATCAGAATATAGTTGCAAATGGTAGTTGTTTTTTTCCTAGTATTCTTTTATTGTTAGTACATAGGCTACTTAGTACCTAGGTAGTAGGCAACAAATACCTAGCTAGCTATTAGGTCCTAAGTGGTTTTTAACAAAAGTTCTATTAAGTACCCAACACATGTCTAGAACATGCATAACATAAATCCAAAATGTGTTTAGGTATCACAATGTAAACATGGTAAAAATAAACACGATAAGATTGGATCTTGTTTAAAAGGTTTTAAGACACAATTATCAACATTGTTTTCCTTAACTTACTTTGTTTAGCCTGAAAAACATGGTTATCAAATGAGAGAATTGATCTTGTTAGATGATATTGTAAACTTACTAACTAGTTTCAAAAGTTGTTTTCAAAATCTAGAATTGGATTATACCTTAGATTCCTTTCCTTAATATTTACTTTTGGCCCATTCTTACAAACTCCGATGTGTTTGTGGGCAATTGATGAATTGTAAAAAGTATCATAATGATTTATTAAAATGCCATAATAATCATGTATTTTGAAAAGATAAATGTGCATGTTCTAATTCTTTGTGATAAGATATTGATAAATATATAAAAACATTGTGATGAAACTTAGGAATGGAATCAAAGTAAGCTTTAATTAATGTATTTGATTATTGTATCAAAATGTTTACCCTTTGTATGATATTCAAAGCACATCAAGATTTCATTTTGGATTACAAAAATATTACTACCTTTAATTTAAACTACCAATGGTAGGCTAAAAATGACAAGTAATAACAATGGTGGTCATAAATAATCTAGTTCCAACAAGTGCCTCAACCAAAAAAACCATGTGCAAAAAGCTTAGATAGTGCAAAACTTTACAAACATGAAGAAACCCTCTCCAAAACCTTCTTGATATCTTTTTAAGTGCAAAAGTAAAATTCTATTCAAAAGACCATCGGACTGCCTTAAACCTTGGAAACAAAAAAAAACCTAATATGTTTGTAGAGAAAAGACATAAAACTAAACGGAGACTACAAAAAAATAAACTTATGCACTTATTGTTATAGTAACCAATGCTAATAATTACATTAAATGTACATGGAAAACTCTATGAAGATTGTGTTGTGTGTTTTCCTCATTTGTGGGAATGTATCTCATGTCCAAACAAAATGTGATAAGTTTCAATGAAAATGCCCATCCAAATTAAAATTTGATTTTTTCATTTAAATTTTAAATGATTTCAGAACATTCAAAATTATGAGAATATAATTTTACATTTAAAGATAGGAAGTCCATGAATTCGTCCATTAGAATTAATTTTGTCCATGGACTAGATAATGTCACCTATTGATCATTCGCTTTATAATTCATCCCATCCTAGAAGTGAAAATTTATCCATATTCTAAAAAAATCATTGCATATATCCATTTATTCTTTGGCCATGAGACAACTGACACAGATAATGCTTCTAGCCTGAGTGCATTATCCTATACATCCATGATCAAATGAATCACAAACACAGATATCATCCACTCATCTGCATTCATGCATCATTTATCTCCCTCACGCTCAAGCAAAGTGCACCCAGTCAATCATAATGAATTCTTTTTTATAAAAAGAAATTTAAATTTTTTTATTTTTATTTTTATTTTTTGAAATTTGGTTTACTATACTTTTTGCACATTACCTAATACCAATCCAATCACCTTCAATGAAGTGAACCCACTCTGCCTGCCCAGTCCATTAAAAAAAAACCAAAAACAAAAACCAAACCTTAAATATTTTATTTTATTTTATTTTGAAAATAATTTTGGTCTATTACGTAGGTACATAAACCAATCCAATCAGCTTCAAACCAAATAACAAGAATTCTTAAATTTTAAATTTAAAAAAAATTTCTAGTTAAAAATTAGTAGGTACATGAACCAATCCCCAATCCATGCATCTTCAAACCAAGTTCACACAGGTTCTAGTCTATGAAAAAGGAAAACAATAAAACATTTTATTTATAAAAAAATTGGTTTATTTATTTAACTTGGTAGGTAAGTATAAACTTTTGTACATGCCAATCCAATTTTTTTTTAATTTATTTTTTTAACATTGGTTTATTAATTAGGTAGATAGGTAGGTACAAACTTTTGTACATGCCAATCCAATTACCTTCACACATTTTGGGCTTTTGCAGATAAGGTCCCCACCACAAACCCTAAGTTTGGATAAATTCCCATTTTGAAAGGTAGGTAGCAAAGGGAGCGAGGGAGGAAAGGAGGGAAGGAGTGGGTTGGGTACCTAAGTAGGGGGATGAAACTCGAGAGCGTAGTTTTCTTCTGTTCACGAGAAAGGCCACAAGAGGAGAGAGGGAGCGATCAGGAGACGACGGTGGCGAAGCGCGATGGCTATGGCGGGCTTGGCAGTGCAAATCTACAATGGCGGAGGTGTTTTCCGTGTCGTCAGTACCAAGCCTATGCCCGGGACGCAGTGGATTCGCGCGCTCACTAACGTCGGATGCCGCGTTGAGGCAAGTGCTTGCGGGAATTCTTCTCATTTGTTTGTTGTTGCTGTGGCGTAGTTTTTTCTGTTTCTTTTCTGTTTTTCGCCCTGCTGAGAATTTCCGTGCCAGTAGCTGCTTCTTGCTATTATTGCAATCGAGTACGTTCTTCTTCTTCTTCTTCTTCTTGCTGTGATGGATTTTCTATTTCTTGCTATGTTCAATATGTCCGTGCCAGTAGCTGCTTGCAATTGCAAGCGATCTTCTTCTTCTTCTTTCTGTTGGCGCATTCACTTTTGTTGTTGCTGTGGCGAATTTTCTGTTTTTGTTGTTGTTGCGGCCAATTTTCTTATGTTCTTCTTTTTCTTGTTGTGGCGCATTTTGTTTTTCTTATTTTTTTTCTCTGTTCAAAATGTTAGTACAGTAGCTGCTTGCTATTGCAATTGAGCATCTTGTTGTCGTCGTTGTGTTGCTTTTTTCTTTTCTTTTTGGTTTCCTGGCTCTATTCTGAATGTTAGTAGCAGTAGCTGCTTGCTATCACAATTGAGTTTGTCGTTTCTAAGCATTTTGAACATACTAACAAGCATGTCTAGTCGAATAGTGTACCTAATTGAGAATGAGGTCATTATAGAGTGTAGAAGTGTTGATCAAGCTTCTGAAGACTTGGCAGCAGAGAGATGTATGTGCTCACAGTTTTTCAGGGGGAAGAAGCTTTATCAATTGTTCACAATAGATATTCAAATTGGAATTCCTAGTTGCTTTGATAGCAAATTCCAAATACTGCTCTATTAAAACAATACAGGGCAATTGCCTGCAAATGACCCAGCAACATTGGTTGAACTGCAGACTTAACAATAGAGTATTGAAATGGTTTTTTCTTCTTCTGTGGGCCCAAGAATAAGTGCCACTGGATAATTTTATTTTATTTTTTTCCCAGAAGAGTTTGACAGTACACTTTCTCTCGCAGATCCTCATATTCACAGTTTACACTCCCTGCAGTAATGTATCTTTTACTATTGGATTCTTCACAAACCCGGGAACCATCTATTTTGGATGAACTATACAGGTCAGGAGGTGATGATCAAAGATAAATCATATAAGTTCTCTACAATTGTTGTGCAAGGCTTTGAAAGAGATCCCCAGGTTTTGGATTCAGAATGTTTCTGTTTTCCTCACCTTGAAGCTCATCATCTCATAAACATTTGAATGCAGGTTTGCACTGAAAACAAGACTATTCTGAGTGTGGAAGACATCCTTGCTCTTATTGGGTCCCGGTGTGATGGTGTTATTGGGCAGGTTGGAATCTTTTTCTCTCACCCATATGACATCATGGAAAATTCCCTTCACTTTCTTCAGCTCCGGATATCAGAGAAATGCATCTTGTGGCTGTGGCAGTATTGAACCCTGAATGTAACTGTCTGTGTGTAGTTGACAGAGGACTGGGGTGAGACCCTCTTTGCAGCCTTGAAGAAGGCTGGGGGTCATGCATACAGCAACATGGCTGTTGGGTACAATAATGTTGATGTCAATGCTGCCACCCGACATGGTATTGCAGTTGGCAACACCCCTGTATGTCACCCTCACCACCTCTCGCAAGAGAATACTTCATGTCATCATTGACCCACTGTTTCTGGTGCAGAAGTCTCCACTTGTGTAGTTGGATTTTCAGCCTTTATGGATATGCAATACCCTTGACCACTTTGAATTCCATGATTTAGGACATGGTGCAGGGGCTCTGTAGGGTGTGCTGACAGAAACGACAGCAGAGCTAGCAGCAGCCCTGACATTGTCAGCTGCACGAAGGGTCGTAGAAGCAGATGACTTCATGCGTGCTGGGAAATATGAAGGCTGGCTCCCATCTCTGTAAGTACACTTGTATGCTGTAATTTGAAATCTACTGTTTGTTGTCTTTTAATCACTGCTAGATTTCTTCTAAAACTATGGTCACTCAGCTAATTCTCTCCATTCTTTGAACTGTACTCGTCTGGATTTGCGGAGCATGTTCCAGAAGAGCTCAACAATCCCTGTAAAGTGGAACACTCATGCAACATAAATGTGGTGTGTAGATTTGTTGGTAATCTTTTGAAAGGACAGACAGTTGGTATTATTGGAGCTGGAAGAATTGGATCTGCATATGCACGCATGATGGTACTTTCTCTCCTGAGCCTTCTACATTGATTCTCTGTTTCTAGTATCATGGACTCCTGAGACAGTGCATGTTACCTGCTATGTCAAAGTATGTGTTGGATCCTTGCTCTGGAGTGGCATGTCTTGAGTGTGCATAAGCATCCCTTGGAGCAACATAGACCCCTCCCAACACATTTTGTTTCATGTTGCTTTTAGTTTAGGTTCTTGATGGGACAATATAGGCCCTTTCCTCTTAGTGCAATGAGCCAAGTGACCATTATTGCATATGGAATACTGTCTGTCATTTCAGTGGACAATGACTCGTTGCACATGCTGCGGAACTCATGAGTGTCCAGATTTGTACATTTGATAGAAGACTTGTTATCTGTCTACTAATTTCTCACAATCTATTCAACGAATGTTCTGTATCTCACAGATTGAGGGTTTCAAGATGAATGTCATTTATTATGACTTGTACCAGTCAACAAGACTCGAGAAATTTGTGACAGGTTGGTGGCAAGGAGATCTTATGAGCATGTTTGTGTAGTACGTCAGAGTCAAGTGGCAGAGATAATGAGCATTGCTCAATAGAAATCTCCAATCAATAGGATTTAATGGTCACAGATCTGCTATTGCAGTCCAGGTAGTAAAGGTATCTGGTGCATCCAGTAACAGTAAATTATGGCTTCTGTAAGGGAATCTTTTATTAGATGAAATATCTTTTGTAAGTTTCCCACTTGCTTGAGATGGCTGGTGAAGGTCTTGTTGAAAAGAACAAGTTTCGATTTATAGCGACTTGTGGCCATGCTCTTTGGAGTGCCATTAGTATCACCAGCGCTCTTTTGATTCACCGGCCAGGTGTCATGGTGATTGTGCTTTTAACCTTCCCAAAAGATTTCATGCTGATACTTGTATTCTCTGTTGAGCAGCTTATGGAGAATTTTTGAAGAGCCAAGGGGAAACTCCTGTATATTGGCGAAGGGCTACAAGTCCAGAGGAGGTTCTGAAAGAAGCTGATGTGGTATGAGTTCTGTCACCTCTGCTGTACAAGTACAATTCATATTGGATGTCAGCTGGGATCAGCAAAATTTGATGGTGGCACCCATCCACACACAGGAATGCCATTACACAAGCATGGAAGAACATTAGGACCATGAGGCCCACGTTAAACTAATTGGATTTATTGAGTTCCTCAAAGTTCAAGGTGAAGTCCTCAATGAGAAGCAGGTTAGGATTTCTTGCTGTGTGAGCCTCATGATATGCTGGTATACACATTTTGCAGGTAAGCTTACATCCTATTCTTGACAAGACAACTTATCATCTCATCAACAAAGAAAGGCTCGCTTTGATGAAGAAGGTAAGTTCTGAACTGAGATCCCTTTGAGGGTACTGTTACTAGTCTTAAGACAGGGAATCAGACCTTCTGGCATTTTGCCCATGTTAGCCAAACCCAGTCAAAGCAAGCATATTGAGCTCTGATCTAAAATCCAGGAGAAAAGAAGTCCCAGGGCCTTGGATTGAACAAAATGTGGTCACTGACACTACATCCTCCATCCAAATGTGGCTGTTGGGAAGCTAGCCAAAACAATCGGGTTTTGTTTTGGGTACTGGAAACCACCGCACTGCATTAACCAGATCCACGTATTCTGTATGCTTCTCATGAAGATTGGATGTTACAGGATGCAGTTCTGGTGAATGCAAGCAGAGGCCCAGTCATTGATGAAGCAGCTTTGGTGGAGCATCTTAAAGCCAATCCTATGTTCCGTGTAGGACTTGATGTGTTTGAGGTCAGTACAATGTTCTACTCACCACAACATGTGGGTGGGTGATGAGCTTGTCCTATGGAGATGTATTTGGCATGCAAACCCATAATTTGTCTCCTGGGTGCAAGCAGCACAATTGAGGTTTGATGCTGATGAGATGATTTGCAGGATGAGCCTTTCATGAAACCAGGCTTGGGAGAGCTTCCAAATGCTGTTGTAGTTCCCCACATCGCCTCTGCTTCTAAGGTCACAGATTCCCTTCCTGTCTTTATTTAGCTCATGATGAATGGTTTTTGGAATACCCTGCAGGACCAAATGCATATGCCCTTCAAATATGTCATATTCATGTCATATGTATGATCTGTGAGATTGCTTTGGCACCTATTTGGAATCCAAGCTGTGGAGGGGTGGAAATTTTTTCCTAGCACTGTCCTCTGCTGGAGAGGAGCTTGAAAACATCAAGTAGCCTACATTGTTTAGCATCTGCTTGTGGGCATCCTTCTATAGGCTACTCACACGCTGATTTATGTGATTTTCCAGTGGACAAGAGAGGGCATGGCAACTCTTGCTGCACTGAATGTTGCTGTAAGTTCTCCTTACAGTCCATGTGATTGTTTTAAGCCCTCATGTTTCTACTAAACAAAAATAGTTCTGGGGGCTTGAATGAACCTGCCCTCCAGTAGCAGCAACAATGTGGGAGATTGTATTGTTTGTGTCATCATGTCAATCATGTACAATCAATGATTGACATGATGAAGGCATAATGACTTGGGTGTTTTCAGGGCAAGCTCAAAGGATATCCATTATGGTCAAACCCAAACAACATTATGCCATTCCTTGATGAGCACTCCCAGCCACCAGCTGCCTGTCCAAGTATTGTGAATTCAAAAGCCCTTGGTATGAATACGTTACTTTACCTTTATCTTGAAGTGGTACGATGAGGTTTATCTTGTCACTGCTTGCTCTGTTTGTTCCTGCACCAATACTGTGTGTATTGGACAGCATAGACAGGCCATTAATTTTTTATCACTAAGACAAAGCATTTTCACAGGAACCTGGTCAACCGGAAATTCGCAGTTCTACATAGACTTGAATTCATCTGCTTGAGGATGCACATTAGGACCTCGTTCTTTTCTTTTTGGGCACTGATTGTGTTGTGGTCTTTCCTGTGTCAATTACATCTGAAGGCTTACCGGTTTCCAATGGCAAGGCTGAATCAAAGCTGTAAGGCAAGCTGTTGAATGGTGAAAATCTTCTCCCCCACAAAGTGATTCACATCAGAGCAATTAGTGAGTGCTACAGGTGAGAGCATGGATCACTGTGTCAGCCGACCCTCAGTAACTAAGAATTGTCTAGGACTCTTCAAATGCCTGCATCATAAAATGGAAATGCACTTTGAGATGTATTTATGTTGTCTGCACATGCAGATGATGCATAGCAGTTTGCAGAGTTGGTCTAGAGTAACATGAGCTGAAAAATTGGCTCAATTCAAAACTCTTGAACAATTGTGAGGACTGATTATGTGATAGTTATGCATGCCCATGATTTGCAATGTAAATCCAGTTGTACTTGTGAAAACAGTCTCCAGAGTGTCATCTTGCAGTGGTATCTGTATGCCTTAGGAACAGATGATTGCTTGTACAGGGACAAGCTCAAATAAAAATGAAGCTTTACCCTCACTAGCTTTGTTTGCAGCTTGAATGATGAGACTAGTGACTTGTTGAATAACTTATGTCTCTTGAGTAGCTAACATCATGCCTGCAATCTTCCCATCACATCTGGAAATGCAAGGGGAACAAATGAGGATGCAGATTCTTGTATATAACGGTTTGCCTGGAATTTGTGGCTGGTCATTTTATATACTCATTTACACCCACTCCCAGAAACTTATGAAGTAAAGTCATGGCAGGTCATCACAGCTATCCATGATGGTGATAAGTCTTACACTTCTGTGTGCAGCACACCATATGGTTAGAAATGCCCGCATTGTCATGTTTCTTTATGTCATTCTGGCAATTTCTGTGCAGTATTTTGTTAGATATAGGAAGATCTGGAGGGGTGTACAGTTTTAACAGGGCAGACTTGATTATTAAAGAGGGAAGAAGAGAGCTAATTAACCAGTTATTGGAATTAATTTGAATACTGAAGTGCAAATTCAAGTCTTAAGTAAATCTAAATTTTATCCATCAGTTTTATTGGGTGCCCAAAAATTCATGAAAGGAAAAGAATTACACACAGATCTATTTCAAATTAAATCCAATTTCTTTCAAAGCTCCACCTGCATTCAGCCTGCTTCAGTGCCCTGCAGGTCATTCTTTTTCAAAAAAAAGGAACTGGCAGGGATATATTGGCTGTCAACCAGCAGTTGCAGTTATCAAAAATGGCAAAAAACCTGTTTTGAACCTCAGAAACAGGGTTTTCAGAAAATAAAACTGGAAAAAAGTTCGTCCCCTAAACTACCCATACTTGCTTCCACAAAACTGCCAGCTCTTTGATTTTTTCTCAAAATCCCAATATCCTTTGATTCCAATCTTTTTCAAAAAAACTAGAACTGGAGGTTCTTCAATTTTGTAGAATGAAAACCAAAACCAGAATCAGAGATTATTAACAAAATCAAATAACCTCACAACCACTCATTCTGACTTCATGAGAACAACAAAAATGCTCAAGTTCATTGTTGTTTGTATAAATTCATTTTGATGAAAAAATGAAGCAATATTGTCACACTGGTTGAAAGGCAAAATCACGGATCCTAAACTTCCACAGAAGCTGGCCTTCAAGGTTTTGAGTTACTAGCTCTGCCTTTATTACATCTGCACCAACAGCAGGCTGTCCATCCACCATGACAGCAAGCATCAACACCAACTGTTCGTCTCTTGGATTGTAAGGCTCCTCTCCCCCTGCATCCCCAATTTCTAACCCCATTTTTCCATTGGAGTCTTCTTCTTTCATGCTCATCTTATCTGCAGTTAATCCAAGTAGTCGCGTGGTATCCATTCCACGTAGAATTGAAATGAGATTGCCATGGCCAACAACTTGCAGTTCTTCATTTCCCTGTGAACACCAAACACCAACACTGCTCCAGATAAGCAAACAAACACAAACAGACTGGAAAAAAAAACGTTCTTAAACATTACAAAAGAAAGACAGACAGAAGAAAAAAAACCAAATAGAAGAAACAAATACACACACACA
>Ga0116229_10012058_pt1 | contig 12569 bp, 12 predicted proteins | sample S1TSphgellanicum_3_FD_87313 | JGI IMG/M metagenome (GOLD analysis project Ga0116229, IMG submission 87313) | Host-associated microbial communities from peat moss isolated from Minnesota, USA - S1T2_Fc - Sphagnum magellanicum MG | ecosystem: Host-associated > Plants > Peat moss > Unclassified...
GCGCCTGGGACTCGGTGTCGGTGGTGATCACCTCCAGGGCGCGGGTCAGCCGCACCATGTGGGCGATGCGCGGCCCGTGAAACCGGCCCTGGGCGTAGTGGGACACCCGCTTCTTCAGAGACCGCGCCTTGCCGACGTACAGAACCTCCCCGCCGTCGCCCAGCATACGATAGACGCCGGGACCGTCGGGCAGACGCTTCACCTCATCCTGCAACAAGGCCAGGCCGACGAGCCCCCCCTCTACACTCCCGGACTCGACCACGATGTGATCGTGATCGGGGTGTCCCGTTTCAACAGCGTCGGCGAGACTCGATCCGTCCATCATCGCGTCAATATAGGGGATCGCGCGGGGTAATCGATTGGTCGGGAGGGCGCAGGTGGTGTGACCAGGAAGCGACGCATCGCGTAATACAACGGGAGATGAACGAGGGATTCAAGAACCGTCAAGCTAACTGTGCGTTTAATGGTCGCAACAAGATCGGTCCAAGGGTTGGGAACAATGCGACGTAGACCTCATGGCGTGATCGAAATGGGCTGGGCCTGCATTTCCTGCGCCTGCGCCGGCCGATACGAGCATGCGCCGATCGCACCGGAAATTCCCGAAAGCCTGATTGAGCGCTTCTATTTCGACGCCGGCGGCAACCTCGGCTGGCGGCTGTCGGCGCTCCGCACGCCCCGGGCGACGCCTGCCCCTTGGAAGATCGTGGTGATCACCGGCGCGCCGTCGTGGGCGGAATATTGGGCGGACGTGCTGGCGGACCTGCCAGAGGATCGCGAAATGGTGGTGGTTGATCGGCCAGGCTTCGCCTTCAGCGAGCCCTTTACGGTGGTGCCCGATATCGCCGTCCAGGCCCGCGCGCTCAGCCCGCTGCTCGAAACGGCCCCGGGGCAGAAGCTGCTGCTGGTGGGGCAATCCTATGGCGGCGGCGTGGCCACCCTGATGGCCGCCGCTCAGCCCGAAAAGGTCGATAGCATGATGCTGCTTTCCGCCTATCTGGGCGAGGCGGGGCCGACGGCGAAACGATTGATGGAGATGGGCGGCCGGGTGCTGAACCTGATCCCGCGCGATCTTCGCAACGCCATCGTCGAGGTGCGGGGCCAGCGCGACTACATGCCGGCCGTGCGGGTGGCGCTCCAGCGGCTGACCCTGCCCATCCAGGTGGTCCACGGCGATCTGGACGATTTCGCGCCGATCGAGGTTGCGCGAGCTCTAGCAGATCGGACCATCGGTCAGGGCCCTGACACCTTTCACGTCGTCCAGGGCGCGAACCACTTCCTGAACGATGGGCCGACAGAGGAGCTTCTGGCCGAACTTGAGCGGGCTATCGCGATAACGGAGGCGAAACGCCGTCTTCGGACCCCGTCTTTCGCGCTGACATCCGTCGGGGACGCTGGAGAAGAGGGTCTGCGCCTAGCCTCATAAGGCCGACCCATCTTGATAATTGGACCAATTCGTCCATAGTATCCAGATGCCGCGCGCGCCTGGCCAGATCGACACCCGCAAACACGAGGCGATCCTCGACGCCGCTGTCGAGGTTCTAGCCGAACGCGGCGTCCACGCCCCCATTGAAGAGGTCGCACGCCGGGCAGGGGTCTCTAAGCAGACCGTCTATAACCATTACGGCTCCAAGACCGAGCTGGTCCGCACCATCATGGCCCGGCGTCGCGACGCCCTGACCGCCGTGCTGGAGCTGGCGGGTCCCGACGACCACCCTCTCGACACCCTGACCGTCTACGCCAAATCCATCCTGGAAGTGATCGTGACGCCCGCATCGGTCAGCCTGCTGCGGATGGGCGTCACCAGCGCGGCCGAAATGCCGGATATGGCCCACGCCATCTATGACGCCGGGATGCGTACGGCGCGGATGCGGTTAGCGACCTATCTCTTGACCCGGACGGCCGACCTTTTGGACATCGAAAATCCAGCCCAAGCCGCAGAGGTTTTCATGGGCATGGTGGTCGGCGGCGTGCAGATGCGTCTGTTGATGGGCCTGCCGTCTGAATTGGAGGGCATAGAGCTTAAAACGCGCGCCCACGAGGTCGCGCGTCGGTTCATCAAGGCCTATTCGAAGGACAGGGTCTGAATTGGCGCTGAGGGTGCGTGCTTCGAGGCGCGAGCACGCACAGCCCCGTCAGCTCTAAACCTCGCCGGAACTCGATAGCCGCCGACAGATGTCGTCGAGCTGCTCTAGCGTCGTGTAGCTGATGCGCACTTCGCCGGCGCCGTTGCGGTCGATGATATCGACGGCCAGCCCCAAGATGTCCGCCAGATCCTGCTCTAGGGCGTGGGTGTCGGAATCTTTTCGGGGTCGGGCTTTGGAGCCGCCCTGCCGAAGCTTGGCCGGTTTATCGCCAGAGCGCCGCGCCAGGTCCTCGGCTTGGCGGACCGATAGACCCTCCTTGACGATGGTCTGGGCGAGGAGGGACGGGTCAGGCGCGGCGGCCACCGCGCGCGCGTGGCCGGCGGACAGGCGGCCGCTGACCAGGTGATCCCGCACCGCCTCAGGCAGCGCCAGGAGGCGGAGCGCGTTGGCCACATGGCTGCGACTCTTGCCCACGACCTTGGCGACGGCCTCCTGGGTTCGATTGAACTGATCCATTAGCGTCTTATAGCCAAGCGCCTCTTCCAGCGGATTGAGGTCGGCGCGCTGGACGTTTTCGATAATGCTGATCTCGGCGACCTCGGCGTCGTCAAGCGTGCGCACGATGACCGGTACGGTATGGAGGTTCGCCCGCTGAGACGCCCGCCAACGGCGCTCGCCGGCGACGATCTGATACTCTCCCGGCGCGCCGGGGGCAGGGCGGACGAGGATCGGTTGCAGCACGCCCCGCTGGCGGATCGAATCTGCGAGTTCTTCCAGTTCGGTCTCATCGAAATGACGGCGGGGCTGGTCTGGATTGCGCCGGAGCAACTCGATAGGGAGCTCTTGTCCTGGCGGAGTCGAGGTCGCAGGTTCGGCCTGGGCCGACCCGGTTGCGGGGGCGGGGGCGGGGGCGATCACGCCCTCGTCGAGCAGCGCCGATAGCCCTCGACCCAATCCTCGGCGACCCCCCGCTTCCACCATGACCTACTCCTCTATGGCGCGCTCAGCTCGGGGCCGCCGTTGTTTCACGTGAAGCGCGGCTTAGGCGCTGAATTTTGCGGCGATCAGGCGGCCGGGACCGCCGCGCGACGGTCCCGCTCCCGGCCGATCAGTTCACTCGCCAGCCGCATATAGGCCTGGCTTCCGGTGCAATTGATGTCGTAGACGAGCGCAGGCTTGCCGAAAGACGGCGCCTCGGACACCCGCACATTGCGCGGGATGACGGTCTTATAAACCTTCTCGCCGAAGTGTGCGCGAACGTCCTGTTCAACTTGGGACGAGAGGCTGTTGCGCCGGTCGTACATCGTCAGCACCAGCCCCTGAATCTCCAGCTTGGGGTTCAGGCTGCCGCGCACCAAATCGACCGTGCGCAGAAGCTGGGTGAGGCCTTCCAGCGCGAAAAACTCGCACTGGAGCGGCACCAGCACCGCGTCAGCGGCTGTCATGGCGTTGACGGTGAGGAGGTTCAGGGACGGCGGGCAATCGATCAGAATATAGGTATAGGCCGGCCCGGCCTGACCTGAGACCGAGCTGAGGCCAGCGATGGCGTTGCGGAGACGAAAGCTCCGTCGCGGCTGACTCCCCAATTCGATTTCTACGCCCGAAAGGTCCGCATCGGCGGGCACCAGATCCAGTCCCGGCACCGACGAGGCTACGGTCACAGCCGACAAGGGCGCCTCTGAGATCAACACATCATAGATGCTCGACGACCGCGCGGACCGGGGCAGGCCCAAGCCGGTAGAAGCGTTCCCCTGGGGATCGATATCGATCAACAGCACCCGCTCGCCCACCGCGGCCAAGCCGGTGCCCAGATTGATGGCGGTGGTGGTCTTGCCGACGCCGCCCTTCTGGTTGGCGATGGCGAGCACACGGGGCGGCCGGGCTTGTACGTCAGACACGGGTCACCTTTTGGAGCTGAATCACTCGCCCAGACGGATCGCTGAGACTGATGTGCAGACGGGAGTCGAAATGCCAGGCCAGGCGCGCATCCGTCAATTCGTGTTCAACGTCGCGGCCCTTTAAAAAGAGCGCCGTTGCGCCCGTCCGTAAGCACGGATAGGCGAACGTCAGCAGGCGAGACAGGGGCGCGCAGGCCCGCGCGGTGACGATCTCCAAACCCTTGGGCGGCTTCATATCCTCCGCGCGTTGGGTGTGGATGCTCACAGGCAGGTCGAGGGCGGTAGCGACCTCGGCGAGAAACCGGGTGCGCTTGACCATGCTCTCGACCAAATGGACGTGGGCGCCCGGCGTGTCTTTCAGAAGTATGGCCAATACGATCCCTGGCAGGCCCGCGCCCGACCCCAGGTCCGCCCAGACCTTGGCCGAGGGGGCGAAGGTGAGAAGCTGGGCGCTGTCATAGGCGTGGCGCAGCCAGAACGACGCCAGCGCAGACGGGCCGACGAGATTCATCCGGCCGTTCCAATCTGTCAGCATATCAAGGTAGCTGTCGAGCGCCGCCAAGGCCGCCGCCGACGCGCCCGTCGCCCCGGCGAAGCTCGCCCGGTCGAAGCTTGACTCCGGTTTAAGCGGGACGGGATCGGCTGTCAGTTCAAGGCTCTCAGGCGGCATGGTGGCGCCGCACATGAGACAGCAGGGCGGTGAGGGCGCCCGGCGTGATCCCTTCGATCCGACCGGCCTGGCCCAGCGTCATCGGTCGGATGCGGCTGAGCTTCTCTTGGGCCTCCGACGACAAGCCGCCGACGGTCCCGTAATCCAGGCTCGCCGGCAGGTTCAAGTTCTCGTCGCGGCGGAACGCATCCACATCGGCGGCCTGACGATCCAGATAGCCGGCATAGCTCGCGTCGATCTCGATCTGCTCCCGCACGACCTCGGGCCACTGCGCCAACTCGGGCCAATGGGCCGTCAGGGCGTCGAAGCTGATGTCGGGATAGCTGAGAAGCTGCAACAGGTTACGCCGCTGACCATCCGCATTGACGCGAAAGCCGAGCCGAGCCGCCTCGGCGGGCGTCAGGGTCAGGTGGGGCGCGCGATCACGGGCCTGCGCCAAAGCCGCGGCCTTTCGACCAAAAACCTCCAGGCGTCGCGAGCCCACCAATCCCAGCCGTTCGCCCCGCGGCGTCAGCCTCTGATCAGCGTTGTCAGCCCGCAAAGTCAGACGGAATTCGGCCCGACTGGTAAACATCCGGTAGGGCTCGGTCACGCCACGCGTGACCAGATCGTCGATCATCACGCCGATATAGGCTTCATCCCGCGCGAAGATCGCTGGGTCGCCGCCGCCCGCGGCCCGCGCCGCATTCAGCCCCGCGACCAACCCCTGAGCGCCCGCTTCCTCATAGCCTGTGGTGCCGTTGATCTGACCGGCGAGATAGAGGCCCTTCAGACGCTTGGTCTCCAAGGTTGGCAGAAGTTCGCGGGGATCGACATAGTCGTATTCGATGGCGTAGCCGAAGCGCTTGACCTCCACCCGCTCCAATCCTGGGATGGTGCGCAGAAAGGCCGATTGGGTCTCCTCCGCAACCGATGTCGAGATGCCGTTGGGATAGACGGTGTCGTCATCCAGGCCTTCGGGCTCCAGAAAGATCTGGTGAGCGGATTTGTCGGCGAACCGCACGACCTTGTCTTCAATCGAAGGGCAGTAGCGTGGACCCTGGCCGGTCGTGCGACCGCCATAGACCGCCGACTCGCCCAGACGTTCTGCGATGATGCGGTGCGTCGCCTCCGTCGTCGTGGTGATCCCGCAGGCGATCTGAGGCGTTTCAATCGTCGAGGTCAGGAAGGAGAACGGCGTGGGGCGGGCGTCGCCCTCCTGACGCTCAACCCGATCCCAATCAAGGGTGCGGCCGTCGAGCCGCGGCGGCGTGCCGGTCTTGAGACGGCCCATGGCGAAGCCCAAGGCATAGAGGCGCTCGGCCAGGCCCACCGCGGGGGGATCGCCATGACGGCCCGCCGGGATACGCACGTCGCCGCGCAGGATGACGCCCTTCAAGAACGTGCCCGTGGTCAGGACAACCCGCGGCGCCCGAATAAGCTCGCCCGACCCGAGCACAACCCCGGCGACAGCGCCGCCCTCGACGACCACGTCTTCGACCGCTGCGGCCCGCAGGGTCAGATTCGGCTGGGCGGCAAGTTCGGCCTGCATGGCTTCGCGATAGAGACGCCGGTCAATCTGAGCGCGGGGGCCGCGTACGGCGGCGCCCTTGGATCGGTTAAGCAGACGAAACTGAATCCCCGCAGCGTCGGCTATCCGGGCCATCACGCCATCGAGGGCGTCGAGCTCCCTCACCAGGTGGCCCTTACCCAGGCCGCCGATGGCGGGATTGCAGGACATCTCACCGATGCCGTCGAGACGGTGAGTCAGGAGCAGCGTGGCCGCGCCTACCCGGGCGGCTGCGGCTGCGGCTTCGCAGCCGGCGTGGCCGCCGCCAATGACGATCACATCGAAGGCTTCGATTTGAGGGGAGGGGGCGAAATTCATGTGGCAGACCGTATATGCCGGAACCCGGGCCGGGTCGAGGTGAGCTTGACTGTTTCACGTGAAACTTTGTTGTGCATTCCGTTTGTCTTCCGCGCCGGCCCTCAAAGCCGTTTCACGTGAAACATCACTTCCCAATGCAGAACGAGCCAAAGACCTTATCCAACACCTCGTCGGCGTTTATCCGACCCGACAAACGCTCCAAGGCGCGCGACACCAACCGCACATCCTCCGCCACCAGCTCCGCCGCGCGGCCTGGGGCCAAGGCTCGATCTAGCTGAGACACGGCGGCCCTCAGGGCCTCCCTGTGGCGCAACCGCGTCACCGTCGGCGCCTCATCCGCCGCCAAACGCTCGACAACCCGGCGCGCCAACACCGCTTCGACATCAGCCACAACCTTCAGCGCCGCCGAGGCTGTCACAAACTCCAAGCCCTGCGCCGCCGCATAGCCCCTGCACTGATCGATGCGCGCCTCGGCGCCCGCATCGACCTTGTTCACGATCAACATATCGCCAGCTTCCAGAAGCGCCGCTTCATGCGCCCAAGCGTCGTCCCCCCCCTCTGACCCATCCACCACGAACAGCCGCAAGGCCGCATCCGCCGCCCAGGCCCGCCCCCGCCGAACGCCCTCCGCTTCCACGACATCGACCGCGTCTCTCAAACCCGCCGTATCCGCCAAGGTCACGCGGTAGCCTTCAAGGTCGAGAGCCACCTCTATGATGTCCCGTGTCGTTCCGGCCATCGGGGTGACGATGGCGGCGTCTCGCCCCGCCAGGGCGTTCAGCAGGCTGGACTTGCCGGCGTTCGGCCGCCCCAGGATCGCCACTCGGAACCCCTCGCGCACCCGTTCGCCCCGCGCGTCCGCCAAGGCCGCCGTCAATTCTCCCTGCAGATCGCGCAGGACGCCCACCGCCTGATCGACCACGCCGCCTGGCACCTCTTCGTCTGGAAAATCGATGCCGGCTTCCAACAGACCCAGCGCGTCGAGTAATAATCGTCGCCAACGCGTTTCCCGGCCGCGGAGGGCGCCCGAAAGTTGGTCGAGCGCTTGGCGGCGCTGAGCGTCGGTTTCCGCATCGATCAGGTCGGCGACACCCTCGGCCTCCAACAGATCGAGCTTGCCGTTCTCAAACGCCCGCCGGGTGAACTCGCCCGCCTCCGCCGGCCGTAAGCCTAAGTCAGCCAAGACCCGTAAGACGGCGCCGACCACGGCCCGACCGCCGTGCAGGTGAAGCTCCACCTGGTCCTCCCCGGTAAAGCTCCGGGGCGCCGGAAGCCACAAAGTCAAAGCCTGGTCTAACCGCTCGCCTGACTTGGGGGCCCTCAGAGTTCGCAGCGCCGCATACCGCGGGGCGGGAAGGGCGCCCGCCAGGGCGGTCAAGGCCCGGTCGCTATCGGGGCCCGATAGGCGCACGACGGCGACCGCCGCCCGCCCCGGCGCCGTGGCCAGGGCGAAGATCGTATCCCTCATCCCTTGCCCGACCCGCTCCGCAGGCTGGCGCTCGCCGCCGCCGTCATCAGCCGCATGAACTGCTCCTGGGTTTGACCGCCCAGCGTCATCCAGCTTTTCAGGAAGTCCTCTGGGTTCAACATGGAGATGTTGGCGTCCACACGCCGCTTCATCTCCTCGACGACGTGTTCATTCAACGGCGCCAGATCGGGAAGCCCCAGAAAGGTGCGCGCCTCCTCCGGCGTGCATTCGGCTTCGACCTTGAATTTCATCCTGCACTCCTGCGCCGGGGGCCGATCAACGAGAATGTTATGAGCGTTCGAGGGCCACAGACGTTACACCGGCGACCGTAACCCAGGGAGCCACTCATGGCCGCAGAAAGTCTAACGATTTCCACCAAGGACGGCGACTTCAAAGCCTATGTCGCACGGCCTGCCGCTGAAAAAGCGCCGGCCGTGATCGTCATACAGGAGATATTCGGTGTAAACGCGGTCGTCCGGCTGGTCGCCGACCGGCTGGCCGTCGAGGGCTTCCTCGCCATCGCGCCCGACCTGTTTTGGCGCATCGAGCCTGGCGTGGATATCACGGACAAGACGCAAGGCGAGTGGGACAAGGCCTTCGCCCTGATGAACGCCTTCGACACAGACCTGGGCGTGGAAGACATCCAGGCGACCATCACCGCCGCCCGCGAAGACAGCCAGTGCGACGGCCATGTGGGCGCGGTCGGGTACTGCCTGGGGGGCCGGCTGGCCTTCCTGACAGCGACCCGCACCGATATCGACGCTTCGGTCGGCTACTACGGCGTGTCGATCGATCAATATTTGGGTGAAGCCGCCAAGCTCAGCCGCCCGCTCGTGCTCCACATCGCCGAAGAAGACGGCTTCGTGCCCAAGGACGCCCAAGAGCGGATCATCGCTGGCCTCAAGAACCATCCCCATGTCGAGGTCTTCACCTATCCCGGTCGCGACCACGCCTTCGCGCGCGAGGGCGGCGCTCACTTTGACGCGGAGGATGCGGCGAAGGCGAACCAGCGTACCTTGGACACATTCCGGAAGGCCCTAGGCTGATGCGGGCCGTTCAGATCCAAAAGACCGGCGGCCCTGACGTTTTAAATGTTATCGATCTGCCAAAGCCGAGCCCCACAGCCGGGCGGATTCTCGTCAAACATGCGGCCATCGGTCTGAACTTCATCGACACCTACCAACGCGCCGGGCTCTATCCCCTGGAGCTCCCGACGGTCTTGGGCCGCGAAGGCTCCGGCGTCGTGGAGGCCGTAGGACCTGGCGTGTCAGAGTTCAAGCCGGGTGATCGTGTGGCCTATGTAACCGCGGGCGGCGCCTATGCCGACTACAACGCCCTACCGACCGCAAACGCCATCCTGCTGCCAGACGCCATCGATTTCGAAACGGGCGCCGCCTGTATGCTGAAAGGTATGACCGCGGAATTCCTGGCGGAGCGTATCTGGCCCTTGGCGAAGGGAGACTATGTCCTCGTCCATGCCGCGGCCGGCGGCGTGGGCGCCATCTTGTCCCAATGGCTGCATCACCGCGGCATCAAGATCATCGGGACAGCAGGCTCCAAGGACAAGGCGGACTTCGCCAAGGCCCACGGCTGCGATCACGTGATCCTGTATCGCAACGCCGATGTGGCCGCTGAGGTCCGAAAGCTCACGGACGGGAAGGGGGTCAAGATCGCCTACGACTCCGTCGGCAAAGACACCGCCGAAGCGAGCCTATCCAGCCTAGCCAGGCGCGGCCTCTTCGTCACCTTTGGCAACGCCTCAGGGCCCGTACCGCCCGTGGCGCCGTTGGAGCTATCCCGGCGCGGCTCGCTGTTCATGACCCGACCGACGCTGTTTGATTACATCGCCACGCCAGCGGAGTTTCAGGCTAGCGCCAAGGCCCTGTTCGAAATGATCGCCAGGGGCGCGGTGAAGATCGAAATCGGTCAGACATTCGGCCTCGCCGACATCCGTAAAGCCCATGAAGCTCTGGAGTCCCGCGCGACCACCGGGGCGACGGTGCTGGTTCCGTAGGGCGCTGAACGCTGGGGTGCGTGCTTCGAGACGCGAGCAAGCTCGCGCGCCCGCGCAACCAAAGACAGCTGGCTAGGTGTTCATCGACTGGAAGAAATCGGCGTTGTTCTTCGTCTGACGCAGCTTGTCGAGCAGGAACTCGATCGCGTCCTGCGCCCCCATGGGGTTGAGGATGCGGCGCAGCACATAGGTCTTCTGCAGCACGTCGCGCGGCGTCAACAGCTCTTCCTTGCGGGTGCCAGACTTCAAGATGTCCATAGCCGGGAAGACGCGCTTGTCGGCGACCTTGCGGTCCAGCACGATTTCGGAATTTCCGGTGCCCTTGAACTCTTCAAAGATCACTTCGTCCATGCGTGAGCCCGTATCGATCAGGGCGGTGGCGATGATGGTCAGCGAGCCGCCTTCCTCGATATTCCGCGCCGCGCCGAAGAAGCGCTTGGGCCGTTGCAACGCGTTGGCGTCCACGCCGCCGGTCAGAACCTTGCCAGAGGAAGGGACCACGGTGTTGTAAGCGCGGCCGAGGCGGGTGACCGAATCCAGCAGGATCACGACATCGCGCTTGTGCTCGACCAACCGCTTCGCCTTTTCGATCACCATTTCGGCGACCTGGACGTGACGCGACGCGGGCTCGTCGAAGGTGGACGAGATGACCTCGCCCTTCACCGTGCGCTGCATGTCGGTGACTTCTTCCGGGCGCTCATCGATCAGAAGCACGATCAGATAGCATTCCGGGTGATTGCTAGAGATCGACTTGGCGATGTTTTGCAGCATCACCGTCTTACCCACCCGCGGGGGGGCCACGACGAGACACCGTTGTCCCTTACCCAGGGGCGCAACGATATCGATCACCCGACCTGAGCGGTCCTTCAACGTCGGGTCCTCAATCTCCATCGTCAGGCGCTGCTCAGGGTAAAGCGGCGTCAGATTGTCGAAATGGACCTTGTGGCGGACGTTGTCGGGGTTTTCGAAATTGACGGTATCGACCTTGGTGAGGGCGAAATAGCGCTCGCCTTCCCGCGGCGCCCGGATCGGCCCATCGACCGAGTCGCCGGTGCGTAGGCCGGATTTGCGGATTTGGGACGGCGAGACATAGATGTCGTCGGGGCCGGGCAGATAGTTGGCCTCCGGCGAGCGCAGGAAGCCAAAGCCGTCCTGGAGCACCTCGAGCACGCCGCCCCCTGAAATCTCCACGCCGTCTTCGGCGAGCGCTTTCAGGATCGTGAACAGCATGTCCTGCTTGCGCATGGAGCTGGCGTTCTCAACCTCGAGGCTTTCGGCGAAGGCCACCAGATCCGACGGCGGCTTGTCTTTCAGCTCTTGCAAAGACATGCGCTGAAGACCGCTGACAGGGGCGGCGTTCAGAGCGGTTTCGGGATCGAGAACGGACTCGTCGGGCATAGGAAAGCTCTTGATGACAGGCCGCGCGCCGAGCGAGGCCGGCGGTGCAGACTGAAGCGCTCATCAGGACGACAGCGCGAATGTTTTTCGGTGGCCGCACCGACGGACGTCGGGCGTTGAGGGGAACGACGCAATGGCGACGCCCAAACTAGGGCAATCATAGCCCGGCCTCTGGGTCAAGAGCGAGCTCTATCGCCGCGACGTCGAGAACGCCAGCGCTAACCCCCGAAACGGGCGTCTCCGAACTTGGTGACGATGGCCACCACCATCACAATCGCCAAGACAAAGGGGATCTCATTGGTCAGCCGCCAGAACTTCCCACTGCGGGTGTTGGCGCCGCGGGCGAAGCGCTTGCGCGAGGCGCCTAAGAATCCTTGAAAGCCTGTGAGCAGCAGAACGCCTGTGAACTTGGTCGACATCCATGGCGTGCCTAAGAACGTCGGACCCCAGAGCTTCGTCGCGTCGAACCAGACCAGCGCTAAACCTAGAATCCAAACCGCGATCATGGCCGGCGTCATGATGCCGTAATAGAGTCGCCGCTCCATGACCTGGAACGTCTTGTCCATATCCGACCCCACCGCTGCGTCGGCGTGGTAGACAAAAAGCCGAGGCAGATAAAGAAGGCCAGCCATCCAGGCGATTACAGCCAGGATGTGAACAGCGATCAGGGTGTTGTGGAGCAGGTTGTCGTTCATGCGGCCAAGGCCTTCGACGATCTAAACGGGCATTGCGAAAACCCAGAGGAGCAGCCGCTCGCGCCAGGCTCGGCCCCCGTACTTGGCAAGGAGCGGGCGACGGTGCGGGCCAAGCCCTCGATGAACGCAGGCTCCGTTCCTAAGGCCGGCGCGCGCAAATAGACCGGACAGCCAAGCGCCTGCGCCAACTCGGCGTAATCCCGATCAAGCTCGACCAGGGTTTCGACGTGTTCGGATACGAAGGCGATCGGCACGACCAGAACGCCGAGACCCTCGTCGGCGGCGGCCTTTAGCGCTTCCGGCGTCGAGGGGCCGAGCCACTTCATCGGCCCAACACGGCTCTGATAACAGACCTGCCAATCCCAGCCGGCGCCTAATTCCGCCATGACAGCTTCGCAGGTCCGCTCCACCTGGGACTGATAGGGGTCGCCCTTCTCAATGATTTTTTCAGGCAGGCCATGGGCGGAAAACAGCA
>Ga0116229_10012059_pt1 | contig 12569 bp, 6 predicted proteins | sample S1TSphgellanicum_3_FD_87313 | JGI IMG/M metagenome (GOLD analysis project Ga0116229, IMG submission 87313) | Host-associated microbial communities from peat moss isolated from Minnesota, USA - S1T2_Fc - Sphagnum magellanicum MG | ecosystem: Host-associated > Plants > Peat moss > Unclassified...
ACTAAACTAGGGGTTGGATTCCTACTTGAGTTAACAATGCATGGAAATGAAGGAATGAGGAAAAAGCATTAACAAAAGTGTTCAATTTTTATTTTATTTATTGACACAAATGGAAATCCCAAAGTGTTCATTTTTTTTAAGAAAATAAAAAAAAATTAATTATTTTATTTTTATAATATAAATTTAAATTTATAATAAATTTTTATGATGGGTCATTGCATTCTTAAATAGAAATTCATGCAATTATGTTCTTATGGGATTATTAAGTATAAATCGTATGTCAAACTTGAAATCACAAAATAAGTTTTACAATTTTTTTTGTTAATCAAAAACATGTTTTCAATTGGAACATATCCCATGGGACTTGAATCCTCAACACAATCAAATACACGTATTGGCGATAAATTGTCAATGGATTGATTAATTGAAACTTGCATTCAATTAATGCTTATGTGAATGAATACTCAAATTGATACGTTTTTGTTATACAAGATAATTATGTCCATAATCTACTTTTGCATAAAATGACATCATCATATAATACCTATTTAGTTGAATATGGGTATAGTAGCCTTGTAAAGAGTGGGAACAAAGAGTTTCTTGAGTCCTTGGTGAAGACAATTTGTATTGGGTATGTACAAAACGTTCACTTCGCAATTGCAAAAGAGCTAATTGAAGTCCTAAGATGAAGAGCAATCAAATTAGAATTTGTTAGTAGAGTTTTTGCCATTAGTCTTCTTTTTGCTATAGCAATTGTTTTTTTCAATCATCCTAATAACAATCTTGGAAAAAAATGTTTATGGTAATACATAAATAAATAAATAAATAAATATAACCATGACAATAACTAATGTTTATAACTAAGTTGGACACAACATCTAGTGTTACAAAACTATCATAATAAATCCATTGTTTCATTATTGTTTCTTTGAGGTTGTATATTTTATAAACTTATCCAATAAACAATTTTGTGAACCATGATTAATTGACTTTAATCCTTAAACCTTAATCCAAATACCAAAAATTACTTTTGGAGGTCTTCTTCATGAATGAATACTTACTATGTGATTTGAAATTTAATAATAGCCTTAACAACTTGGCAATTTTGCTTGTGGTTTATAAAGTTAAGCAAGTTTGCATGTTGGATTTTAATCTAAAATAAGAACTAGAGTTAATGTTGAACAATGGTGTTGGAAAATATTAAACATAAAAACTACCTACAAAACACTAATATGAAACATATGAAAATTACGTAGGAAACAATTTTTATACACATATATGTGAACATTTTTGTTTTCAACAATGGATTTTGAATCAATACATACAAAACCCATGAGGAATTGTCAAGACCTTCTTGGCCTCACCCTCGGATCTTATATCCAACCATGCTTGGAATTTGTGTATATGATCATGCAAGGCAAGGACGTACATAATGTGGAGGGGGGGAGGTTTGCCGTGTTGAGCTTAGATTTGGCCGACTCACGTGGCACTACAATCCAAGCCATGTGAGTACACACACTTTCTCATGGCCTCAATCAACTCGGAACTACTATGGTGGTAGTTATATGGAGTCCACGAACAAGAGTTGGAAAAGACTAGTGCATGAAAAAAAGTAAAACAAATACACAACCCTTTTCTCCTTCCAAATGAACTTGTCGAAAGTGAAAAACCCATTAACCCAAGGAGAAATCACAAGCTCCATAATTCATCCTTTTCCCTACTAGCACTTATCAAGAGATGTTGGGTTAAGGAAAGTGACCCATTTCATATGGAAATGGGAACCAATCAATCGTGTGTAAGTGAAAGTGAGAATACTTCTACACTACATGAAACCAAACACAAAATTATTAGGGTTGTCAAAATTGTTCAAATATTCAATAAATTTCTCCACCAAGGGGTGAAAAAAAGAATGAAACCATCTCATCTCATTGTAACCCTACTTATATCAAGGGCTTTCCAACGGTATATCAAGAGCATGGTGAGTGGGCGGGGCGCATCATTGTTAGGGAGATCTCAATATGATAACCAAACAAAACAAAACAAGCACACTACCTTTCCTTAGTAGATAGATTGCCAAACAAGAAAACCTAAAATTGCAAATTAAATCATCACATGGGATGATGACAAAGGAAAAAAAATTGGAATTATATTATCAATTAAGAATCTTATATTGAATTCATCTATCCATTAGAAAAACACCACTTCAAACCTTCTTATAGACTTTTGCTTGCTTTTGAAACTAGATAGATAATGTGGTGATACTCCCCTTAAATAAGCAATGGGTCCTTCTTTGAAGACAATACCTTCTTTTTTCCCCCTAGCTGCCCAATTGCCCAATTAAGATGTGTCGGGTGATGAACACACACATCTTGATGCTGCCCAGACACAAATTTTTTTGTTGCATATATAGTACACAAAAATTGGAATTTGACCGTAGGTAATTAACTAATTTATGTGATTTATATATTGCATAATATGTGCCCTTACTAGTGTCAAATTGAATTTTTTTGTGTGTTATGCCACAATGAACATCACATAGCATACATTGTAATGGATGAAATCACATGAATTGTGTCACACAAGTGTTGTGACCCCCGACTTTTTTTTTTTGGTGTGTGTGATAAAAGCCATTTTCTCTTGTTGTGAAGGTTATGGGTTGTAACTTGCAACCTAATAAACAATTAGAGTGTCAAGATTTTCACAAAGAAGGATCGTTATGTTTGCAACAATTTCAAACAATTTAAAATTTCGAAAATGGACAAAAACCATCCATCTCATTAGGGGCTAAACATCATTCTTTAGGGGCTAAACAAGCTTTTCTTTTTTTTTTCCCCTCTCTCTCAAGGAGATAGTAAAGCTTTTTCTTTTTTGGGTTGCTTTTGTTTTATTCTAAATATTGATAATCAAGAGCTATTTGTCTTTTAGGGTTTACAAAATCATTTTTGGGGGACAAAGGAGCACCTTTGGTATAATTTAGGTCAAGTTATAGGTATACTATGGATGGTCAAATTTAGGTCCATATTATTGAGCTTTTTTTAATCCAACCATGGTTTGTTTCTTGAGATTCTCCTTTGGAAAACAGCTCTCTATTATTGACCTAAGCATCATGACCACATACATGATGCTAAAAAGCTTTAGAAGATCAGATGGGTGGTGGGTTCAAATCTTGCTAATGGCTTATTTCACTTCATATGGATCCCCTTCTCATTTTGGTTTTGTTTGTTTTGCACATGGGCTGGGGATGGGCAAGGGGATGGGTTCAAATCATCATCCTTTTTTGTTTTTTTTGCCTTGAGTTTCATTTGCTTTTTGTTTTTTTCTTCCTTTTCTTGGGACTCTCTTGGATAAGGAAGGGGAGGCAATGGAGATTTTTTTAACAACTTCTTTACAACTAAAAACAAAATATGGTAAAAAAAACATTTGGGAACCTAGTAGTATAGATATTGTGGCCTATAAAAACCATAGCACAAACAAACTCGTTTGTCTATTTCACAAATTTGTTTCCAAAGTCCTCACTCAAATTCCCAAACAAGTCCTTCCCAATATTGTTTTGTTTTTGCCATTCATTTATCGATAATATTTCCCTACATCCCCAAAAAAATTAAAACTTGTTTACTTAATTGTGAAAATCATGTTTCCCAAATTTATCCCACAAAATGTTCTCAAAGTTTTCAACAAATGTTTTCAAAACATTGTCCCCAAAAAACGAATGTTCCCAAAATTCTTAACAAAACATACTCAAATAAAATAACCCTCCATAATTTAATTTAAACCCCTAATTTTTTCTTCCCATTGATAATGTTCCTAATGGTTCCAAGTTAGGTTATCATTTGTGTCCCCCAATAATATAGCCTTCCACTTTTTATGTCCAAGAAAGTTTTCCAAACGAAAATTTTAGTTAGAGGAGGAGGAGGGATCAAACCCCCCAAAGAAAAACAAAACAACTAAAATAATAACAACTCAACCCATTTGGCACAATGGTCTTGCTTGAAATGTTGTTGTGCTCCTCAAGAGGGTAACCTTCATGGGTGCTCAAAACTATGAAAAACCCTACTTAATCATGCAATGATTTTATTTTATTTTTAGGTTTTGGTCGAAGATGTTTGAACTTGGGACACGACACACATATACATATGTGTGTGTGTGTGTGTGTGTGTTTGTGTGTGTTTGCACAAAGTCGAATCAAAGTCTATCACCCATCATTAGACTTCACAAAGTTCAAGGGAGAGAGACAATTTATATAGTAGTCATTTTGTAGAATACTTCACATGGGTCCCAACAAACAATTGTCCAACAATTGTTGTTGCCTTGTCCAAAGGAAGAGGAGGATGAAGAAGAAGAGATCAAAAGAATTGTCAAGGAATCCTTGTTATAAGGGAAACCTAAATGGGACCAATATTTTGCAAGCTTCATTCAATTGGGAACTAATAATATTGAACAAACAAAGCTTGCAAATAATTTGTTCAATTTTGATTTCACACTTACATGTATTGATTTCATTACAATTTCACACTTAAAAAATTGCAATTACAATCATTCACACTTATGCAATTCCTTTGTTGGATTTTTATTTTTTATTTTTAAAATTTTAACTAATATTATTATCATCTGCCACAAAGGATATTCAAACCAAGACACACTCCCCCAAAAAAAAATTAATTAAATAAATTAAAAATAAATTAAAAACCTCAATAATGTACTTTGGATTGGACCCAGTAGGGTGAGATGCTTTTTCCGTCGGGTGATAACAGGTCCTACCAGGGCCTGTTCCAGACCGTAATGGACACTCACTACCATTGAGTGAAACATAACGAGTGGAACTGGCGGAATCGAAAGTGGAACTAGCAAATGACCCACCTGCCTCTCCGGAACTCCCACTTCGGAAACGACCTACAAGAAGACACCCAAAACCAGTTATGTGTTGTGGAATGTGCCGGGTTATACTATTTCTGCCTGCCCGGGAGGCGCCTCTGAAAAAAATTCAGGCAAGCCCAGTAGGATGAGCTGATTTTTTTAGATGGGCAGCAAAATGGGCAAGGTTTAGGGTTCCGTAACACAATGGTTTTCATAACTTGCATAATAGGGCATGTGGAATTTGAGCATGGTTAGATAATGTAGATTCGATTAAATCTATGATGGATGAAAGGTGGGATGTTCATGGATGAATTTTGTTATAAATGATGATTTAGTATTTAAAATTAAAACTATATGTAAATTCCTCCCCAATCCCACACCCAAATCCCGTCCCTTGTCCCAATCTCATCCCCTATTTTTGGTTATCCATAAAGTCATCAAATTTGGGGATGAAATCTCAAAATCGGTGACCATTCATCAAAATAAAAGATGAATTTTTTTTTTTTAATTAAAATTTGGGGGAGATTTCCACTTGAGGGATTTCTTAAGGTTTGCACTTTTGGGCACCTTTTTTATGATTTTATTACAAAGTTTTCTTACAATCACAAAACCAAATAACATGTTGCCTTATGTCCCAAAGGCATGGATTTGGTTTGTAGAGTTACAAATTTGATCAAAAAGCCATGTTACATGTTGTGTTAGTTTTCAAGTTCATCACAAAGCCATAATACATGTTGCCCTAGCTCCAAGTCACTCACAAATCCAAATCCAAATTTTTTTTGGCTTTCAAGTTCATCACAAAGCCACGATACATGTGTCCCTAGTTCTAAGAATATGATAAAACCAAAATTTGACATCTTTTTGGCTTTCAAGTTCATCACAAAGTCACAATACATGTTTCCCTAGCTCCAAGAACATCATAAACCAAAATCCAAAAAGCAAATTGGCTTGAAAATTCATCGCACAACATCATTACTTGCTACCATATTTTCAATTTTATCACAAAGCCAAATCCAATATTGTTTATGCTTGAAAGTTCATCACAAAGTCTCATTATATGCTACCCTAACTTTCAAGTCACTCACAAACCCAAATCCAAGTTTGTTTTGGCTTGAAAGTGCATAAAAAGTTTCATTGCATGTGCCCTATTTTTGAGTTCATAAAAAAACTCAAATCTAAAATTATTTTGACTTGAAAGGTTTTCACACATATTCATTACATGTTGCCCTAGCTTCCATGTCACTCACAAACCCAAATCTAAGTTTGTTTGATTTGAAAATTCATCAAAAAGTCACTAATTGTTTTGTCACCATCCCCAAAACTATCTACTAACATTATTTTGAATGGTGTTTGGAGATTCGAGAGTTTGAATGCAAACCTAATCCTCACCTTCAAAATTGAAAAATGGACACTTTCTGTGTTTCGCAACTTTTTGAATTGCAATTTGAATGTTCCACAATGTACATTCTTGCTCCATGTTCGCTACTTGTGAAATCTTGCAAACCCCTCACATTCACAAACCTTTTGATCACAAACATAGTCTAAACACCTTCCAAGGGAGATACTAAATGTTAAAATTCTAAATTACATGCATTAAACAAAAAATTGTTTGGGGGGGGGTGGTGTGGTTTAATTACATGATCAATTTTATTTTCCCTCACCCTAATATTACATGTTTTTCTAATATGCACATACTTCAACCAACCTACATTTAATCATAATTTTTTATTTGCATCCAATTTTAGTACCATGTATTTTTATTTTTTTTAAATTTAGGAAGCTCAGAGCTAGAAAGGAAATCAATTTTATTTTTTCAAATGTGGATCAATTACACAATAAGTTGAGACATGCAAGATTAGTAAGCAATTTGCTTTGTTAAAAGCAAGGTCAACAAATTTTATGGCCAATGCAATTTCCATTACAACGTAAACATATGATATTATGGATTTAGACAATAGTAATTATCAATACATCATATAATTTGATATATTAATATTAACCAATGCAAGTTCAATCACTAGCTAGTTCCAAATACACAAATGGAACCATAGAAACATAACAAAAAACTTGACCTACCAATAATTCATATGATTTTACAATATTGCATGTTTAACACCTCACATGATCACAATAAATTATAAGTGAATGGATTATTCTTAACCCATTGTATATGATGGGTCTAACAAATTATTATGTTGTTTTTAACTTTGCACATCATGTTGATGTTATGGATGATTCCTTGGAACAATAACCCCTTTTAGAGAGGTAAGGTAAGGAAACATGGTAAGTGGTTGATTTCAAACAACATGAAATAGGGAAAAAGACTGCCATAACCATGTAAACAAAAAAATTCATTAGCATTTTTAAAAAAATATTAACAATTTAAATTTTTTGATAGAAAGACAAAAATTAACTTTTTCAAAAGCAACAACATTGGGAAAATCGGTCCCAAGAAGGATTTAGCAATACATGTGATAGAAAAGGAGTTGTCACCTTATGTTATAAATGCAACACCTCGTAATGAACCCAAAAAAAGCATGTGTGTTTTTCATATACCTCTCCAAAGCCTTGCATTCAATTCAACCTTGTTCTAATTCTTTTATTTTCTTTTAAATTTTCAACCTCACAATGACAAATTACGAAGCAAGGTAAATTAGGAGCCAAGTTGGAAGTCTTCAACCTAGTGATAGTAAATTGCCAAAGCAAGATAAAAAAATCAAGTTCAAGCTAGTCTTAAATCACATGTTATGCCAAGTTAGGGTCCTCAATCAAGATGTGAGTGATGATAGAGCTCCAAAATTAAAAGTAAAAACAACAATACTTGGACACATTTACATAAACAAAGGCCAACAACATGAATGAAGAAATGAAAATAATACAAATAATAATAAACAAAAGCTTTGCAACATGCATAAAAAGAAGATGAAAACCCTCACTTACACATTAATTGGCAAAGTCACAGACAAAAAATGGCAATAATGGTAACATCAAAAGATAACCACATTATTAAAAAAAAAGTACGAGCAATAACAATTAAATTGGTGATGGTGGTGGGAGCAACAAACTGGTGGTAACAAATGTAAAAAAAGAAGAAAACATGGAGTGGGGTAGTTAAAATAACAATTTGTTTGAACCTTAACAAGCTATCAAATAGAATTCTAGAAATATTACCTAATAACTAACATCCTAGTAAATTAACATTTGGTTACTAATTCATTAATAGTAATTCATTTACTAACATTAATTGAACATATTAAACTTATTAATATTTCTTTACATACTAATCTAGTAATTGAACCTACTTACAATGAATACCTAAAATGTTTAATACATATCTTATATTTTTATTTATTTTGTTACCATGGATTAATTTATACCCAATATTAATTATTATTTTTTAATAATAAACACAACCTTATTTTACAACTTAAATTTTACTAAACAACCAATATTTGGGACCCTCTATTTTTATTTTCATATTTTGTAAATTCAAAGAAGAATATCTCCCTTTTAAAACCTCACAACAAACTCCCATTATGCTTGTTTTCTCACTTTTCTATGTCATTTTACATTCTCACATGTTTGCATTTGCAAATATATTCACATAGAAAAAAATAATTTTTGTTGTTCACATGAGAACTTACACATTGAGACTTCGCACAAAAACCATGAAAAAATGAAATAGGGGAGCAAACTAGTTTTTGCACCAATTTTGATGCAAAAGCTAACTTTGCACCTTATTATTTTCTTTTGTAAAAAATTTGCTCCATGCTACACATATATTTCATGTTTTGTTTAGCGAAAATTGGGGCTTTTTCCCCTAATAAGTGGATGGATAATTTTATTACTCGATGAAAATTAATTTTGAAACTTTTGACAAATGTTGTGCAATCTATGTTAAGGTCAATAAATGTCATCTTTGACATCCTATAATAATGTTGGATTATTTCTTTCATTGGAGTTTTTTTTTTCCTTTATTTTTCAATCTCAAGGTTTAATTTCATAATCAATTGCATGGATGAATTAATTCTAGTGGCAAATGTAATTCAAAATTGGTTTATGAAGGATGGAAATGGTAGTATTTTTGGCATGATTGGGTGGGGGGGGATGGTTAGGACCTCCTTTTTACAATTTTATCTCAAAACATGAAATCATCCCTTATCGATTATTCCACACCTTATATCCTATTTAATAAAAAATACTAGATAATGTTTTTCCGTTATCTTCAATCACATGCCATATATCCTACATTTTTAACTATGGTCATCATTGAAATCAGAGCCGCATATGTGGGGGAGGATTATGAATGAATATTGTGGGAATGAAATATTGAAATGTTTCAAATGTCCTTTGCACAAGCCAATGTAATAGGTCCAACTTTTCCATAATCTAACCAAGGTGGACCTACCTTAAACAAATTAGATATATCATATCACAATTATGTCAATTGAAATTGGACAAAACTAAGTTGAAATTAGTTTAAAATTGAATAGTTAGAACTATAATTGAAATCAACTTAGTTTGGTTAGAATCCATTCAAAATTGGTCTAGAAATTGACCAAGATTTGATTGGGATTAACTTAACTTAAAAAATCAACATCAACTTAACCTCACTAAAATCCATTGGAATCTATAATTATTTCAAGATTGGACCCACATTTGGACCAAGAACTAACTTGGATGGACATGTGGGATGGATGTGGCTTAGAAAAATGAAATAGATTATATAAAAATTTCAATCAAATGTAAAAAAAATTGAGTCAAATTTTGTCGGAGATTTCAAAATAAATCTAAAATAACATATAAAATTTATTTTACAACTTATAATTTCAAATAACATATCAAAAATATGAAATATAGTAAATTTATTATAATAAAATCATTACATCTCATGTTTTTATTAAATTTCTAGACCAAGATCACACTTGAATGGACATAACCTAGACAAATTGAAAAATGATTTGAAAAGTTCAATTAAAAAATTTGACAAAATTGATCCAAAATTATATAACCAATAAAATAATCTATTATTGAGATGTTTCAAATGTCCTTTGTGGAACCCCATGTAATTGGTCCAATTTTTTCAAAATTTGCATTGATTGTTGAAAATACTTGAAATTATTGTTGGTGAAAGTGATGTTTCAACTAGGTGTATTCATGGAATTGCATGAAGCACATCCATTCTAGGATGTGTTTCTTGGAATTCTAGCTCCATGTTCCACCTTCCCATCTTAAACACATAATAAAAAATTTTAAAAATCAAAATTTCAACAACATAATGGTCCATAATGTTTGCAATGTATGTGGTGTCCACATAATGTGCATATGGGAACTAGGTGTTGTAGGCATTGTCCCATGAATAATGGTTTTTCATCAAATCTTGTAATGATATGAATGGTTTAAAAGGAAACAAGAGGGATTTACATGAGAACTCTCTTTCATTTGCATTGAGGTCATTGTGGGTGAAGTAAACAATCATCTTCATGATGATGTTTATAAACGCGTGTTTCTTGGGGAGTAACACCTATGTGTCAAAGTGTTGTGGTTCTTCTAATGTTATACTTCAATTTGACAGTCTAAAGTGATATTCATGTGGGTCTTTATTATAATAAAACACATTTATTCAATATGTACATCTTGTTGCTAATGTGGTTGTTAGATGTCGTCCAATGCCATATCAAGGTGCAATGGTTTTTGTTTGTAGATTGTAAACATGTGGAAAATTTGTCATATGTTGGATGATTTTCATCTATGAAGTCCATTATGTCATTCATTTTTGGATTCATGGCATCTATAACAACCAAATATTTTACAATTGTCAACATCCAAAGCTTTATTTTATGAAAGTATTGATGATAGGCAAATGATTATCAATATTAATCAACTTCATATTTAATTGGTCAAATAAGGTGATGTCATTTAATTTAATGATTTCATATAAATGGTTGCATGTTTTATAAAACACAAGAAATTCCTCAATGATTTTTTAAATATTTGTTATGGGTATAATTAGGTTGTCTTATTGGACATGGAAATGTAATGTCAATATCTGATAGGAAAGTAGCAAGACAAAGTAGTTTGAGTTTATTAAGACTTAAGACTTAGGAACAGTTTGAATTGAAGTTTATGGCGGGACTTGAAAAGGATTTATAAAGGATGGCTAGACATTATTACAAGGAATGGTAATTTTGTTGTGAGGAAATCAAAGCTTATGGGAAGAGTTAGAATATATTTTTGAACTAATATGATAAATTTTGTACTCATTTTGTGTTGTTTTTTTTCAATTCCATATGGTTTCGTTCTATGTTTAAATCACTATAAATGGAGTAATTATGCATATATGTACTTTGGAATGTATTTTCTGTTGGGTTTTACTTTTGATTTCTATAATTGTTATACAAACTTTGTATGTTTGAAAATAATATGTTAAAGTACAAAATTCAAAAATAAAACAAGGTCAAAATATTAGCATTCACCAATATTCATTAGGCATTTTCATCATCTTTACATCATAAAAGCACCTACCATACTGAATTATATTGCGCAATTTTTACAAAAGTTTTATGAAACAAATAGTTGTGAGTCCATTAACATTTCATACAAGTGACCTTTCAATATGTCGAATATACTTTTACATGATTGTAATGTGATGAGTGCATTAACATAATGATGTCATTACAAAATCCAACTAAAGGTTTGATAACCATGTATTATGTGGCAATTCAACTATGTTGTGTGAAATCCATTAGATATAGCTTAAGTTGGCAATTTGTGTATGTTTTTGTTCATAAACATTTAACAATGATATTCACAAATGTGAAGATATTCTTGGAAGTGTTGTTGATGCATGCTCATTGATTGAAACCATGTTGGTTTAACATCAAACCTTAATTTTGATTATTTATAGAAAAACTAAATAATTTGGGTAGGCAAGTTAAAGGTTGGTGGCACCTTTCATATGGATAGAATTTCATTTATCATAATTTGGGATTCATGTAATATGTGTGATTATTAAATATTCATGTTGTGGTTTCATCCATATAATATAAGATATTGGTTATGTTTATGGTAATTTGATGTTACTATAATATGTGTGATTACCACATTCAAGGCTCATTGGAAAAACCATATTATGTCATATTGGCAGATTAATAGTACAGGATGGCATTTCTTTCTTGATGTTGTCAACTAATGCTTGGAATTGAGTTTGGAATTGATTCCACTTCTTCAAGCCAAGATGATCCATGCTTTTAAATTTGTCCTTCCATTTTAATCATAAACTAATTGACATTTTCTAGACCAAAAACTAATAAGGCTGGACACTTGAGATGAATGTGGCCTACAAAAATAAAACAAATAATATTAAATTTTCAATCAAATGTAAACAAAATTGAGTTGAAATTAATTTAAAATTAGACCAAAATCAATTTTAAATATCATATCAATTATGTTTGGTTTTTAGAATAAATGTAACCCTATTATATAACAAGAAAACTATTCTTTAATCAACAACCAATATATCGAACCTTATTTGTTACTCACAAATTTTGTAAATTCAAAGAAAAATGCTCCTCCCCAGAATGTCCATCATGCACAATCTTATATATTAAAGTTACATGTCTGTCTGTCCGTCCGTCCGTCTGTCCGGGCAGTTTCGGGCACTGCCCCGACCTTTGTTTGTTTGTTTGTTTTTTTTGGGGGGGGGGGGGGGGGGG
>Ga0116229_10012061_pt1 | contig 12567 bp, 12 predicted proteins | sample S1TSphgellanicum_3_FD_87313 | JGI IMG/M metagenome (GOLD analysis project Ga0116229, IMG submission 87313) | Host-associated microbial communities from peat moss isolated from Minnesota, USA - S1T2_Fc - Sphagnum magellanicum MG | ecosystem: Host-associated > Plants > Peat moss > Unclassified...
AAATAAATAAATAAATAAATAAATAATTGAGTAGGCTAGTCTTGTAATAAGCATTGCAAAGGATTTAAGGATCCCCCCCAACAAAAAAGGGATCCATTTGACTAGTTCCAGTTATTATTACTACTCTTTTCTAAAGGTCAATTTGGTATCTATACAGGGCCCCCCAAAGAAGAAAAAAAAAACCCTACCTGGGTTAGGGTCCTATATAGAGAGGTGGCCACTTTTTAACCGCAGGTATAGCATTTTTAAAAAAATTAATTTAATTTTTTAAAAAAAAACAACAACAACAACAAAAATTGGGTTCCAGTTCCGGTTATGAGAATTAGACCCGGTTCCAGTTTGGTTTTTACTAACCTGGATCGGAATCGATGATTAACCGGCGGTTAACCTAGGTTTTAGTCACTTGGTCCAGTGGGTTAAAAAAATTTGGTTCTAATTTCAGTTTTAACTAATTCCAGTTCGGATCTTACTAACCAACCGACAAGTTCTGACCCGGCAAAGCGGGTACCTGCCCGATCGCACTGGAAATAAATTCAGGGGACAAAATGGGGGGGGGGGGTCCTTTTGGGCGGCGTTACCTGAGCTTGACACCTCGATTTTAATTAACGCACAAGGAAGAGCCCTGCTTTCAAGTTACATAATATTTCGTCCCTTCTAATTGAGGGACGATTTTTTTGAAATTTCTTCAATAAATCAAGAGCTTAATTAATAGGCTCTATTCTATTTTACTTTTTATATGGAAAATTTACAAGTAGGCCCCAAAAGTAATAACAATTAGAATTATTTTAGGATTTTATTAGTTATGTGAGGAGTAAATAGGAAAAATTATGTAGATATACTTATTTGAAAACCTAATTATGAATATTATTTGAAAATATTGTGAGTATATATTATGAATATTATGAGTAAATAGTATTTGAGAAATAATTATGAAAATAAGATGCATATTAGAACCAATGTGTTTTAGCTGACAAAGTTTATCATTTTTTCAACAATAGAATTGGGAAATTTTCGGAAATTTCTTTTAATGTAAATCTAGCTAATTTTGCTAAATTTTGCCAACTTTACGACATCATAAAAGTAAATAAATAATTTTTAATTTCATATTTCATATTTAAACACCCTGATTAGTACAAGAACTTGTGCTTAATTACCTTTCTTTAGTAAAACATAAATGCGGGTATATTTGATACCCGGGACCAAGTTAGTGAGTAAACGGGAACCTCGGGCTAAGAGTTAAGACCCGACTGCTGCGTTCAGGACCTCAATTCCAATGTGGCGGACCAAAAGGACCTCACGTCCTATTATTAGTGACCCCTCGTTTGGGGACCTGGAATCTGTTTGGGACATCACACTAGCACTTCGTTTCCCTCTCCGTCTCTCTCGTCTCGTCTCGTCTTGTTGCATCGTCCTCACGGCGCAAAGTTCTTGCACAATTTGCTTCAATGAAATCATAAGGAAAAATTTTGTGATCAAATTCTTCCACAAATTCTCTGTCCTGATCATTCTCACGTTGTGCGGATTTTTAAAAAAATTCCATTAATTTATTTTTTTGGTGCAGTTTGTTGTTTAAACTTTGTCGATTTCCAAAAGATCTGCAGGAACTTTGTGGCGGATGTCAACAAACCAGATTCAAAGACATGGCGAACAAGAAGCAGCAAGAGGATCACGAGTACACCAGCAGCAGCAGCAGCAGCAGCAAGAAGCAGACGTCGGAGCTCTTGGATCCTGTTGAAATGCTTCAGAATCCCCGTCTCCGTTTGTACATTGCTTGTATAGTAGCTGTGACTCCATTCATCGTCTCCGGACTGCTGTTTGTGAGCTCACTAGACTCCGTTGCATTACAGTTCCTCTTGGGCGCCGTGTTGGGGCTTCTTCTCACGTTCTCGTACCAGCTCATTGCTCTCTATAGAACTCACCTTCGAAACATCAAAGTAAGAATTCATGTCCCCAATGTCTTGAACGTTGTAGTACAAATTGTATTATGATTTTCTCTCGTCAATTTTCCCTCAACTTTTTCTTTTTTCTTTTTTATCATTTTTTTCCATGCAGGATTTCATCATGCAAAATTCACGTCATGCTCTGATCTGAAATCATGTTTTGGAAGCTCAGATGAAATGATGTTTTTGAAGATCTGATGAAATCGTTTTTGAAGCTCAGATGAAATTGTTTCTTCATTGAAGGTTTGATGAGATTTCTTTTTTATTCAAGCTCTGATCTGAACTGAACTGTTTTTTAAGCTATATAGATCATTCTCAATGCCTTTTGTGCTCATTCGTCATGTGACCATGCAGGTGGTACAAGTTGCTCAAATGTCAAGACTGGATGCAAATTCCTTGAAAGAGCTTCTTCCCACCGAAGCATCCTTTCCAAGCTGGATCGAATTCTGTGATTTTGAGAAGGTGAAAATCTATCTTTATAGATGCTGGGTTTTGGGGTAGTGTCAGGGTAAGAATCCTTTCTGAGGTGAATTCAATTTTGCAAATTTGAGAAGTTAAGCATCCTTTCCAGGAGGTGGATTGAATTTTGTGAACATCAGAAGGTAAGAATCCTTTCCAAGGTGGGTCACAGTCTGTGAATTTGAGAAGGTACAAATCTCTTCTAACGTGGATTGATTTCTGTGAGATTTGAGAAGGCAAAATCTATGTTCATAGATGCTGGATTTTGGCATAGAGTCAGTGTCATTGAAAGAATCAGAGAAGGTAAGAATCCTTTCAAAGGTGGATCAAATTCTGCAAACTTGAGAAGGTAAAGTCTGTGTTCTTTGATGCTGGGTTTTGGCATAATGTCAGGGTCATTGAAAGAATTGGAGAAGGTAAGAATCCTTTCTGATGCGGATCAATTTGTGTGAATTTGAGAAGGTAAAATCTATGTTGATAGATGCTGGGTTTTGGCATAGTGTCAGGTGGTGGATGAATCTCCACTCAAAAGGAAAATTCATAGTGTCTAATTTTCAGGTTTTTTTTTCCTTGGTTTCTGTACATAGAGCTGAGATCACCATGACTTCTATCTGAGTTGGAAAATTAAAAGGCCAGCTTCAGGAAATTGGATGTTTCTGTCTGTGCAACAGATGAATTGGCTCAACAAATTGTTGAAGAAAATGTGGCCTGTTCTTGACCAGGTATGTAAAATCTCCAAAACTTCCTCACAGAAAATGGGTTTGGTGACCAGTATACTTAGAATTTGTAGGTTTTTTTTCTGAAAAGGAAAAATCACAAGATGGCTAGAGAACAGGCTACCCAAACTCACCATAATTACATTGTAATATTGTTTTGTTTTGTATAGCCACCAACCAGTACAAGCATGTGCCCTAGTTACCTACCAGCTGAGGCACATATTTTTCACAAACACCACTTGCCAGAATTGTTAAAGAAAACACTAATTGGCTGGGTCAGGCAGCTGGAAATCTAATCAAAGAGCAAGTCCAGCCAATATTCGACCAATACCCATTGGGTATCATTGAGAAGATCATCCTCAAGACTGTGCAGTTTGGGAATGCAGCACCTGAAATTCTGGGTAGGTTTGCTGCAAATGTTCTGCTACATTCCATGCCAGTGTTCTGATATACAGGTTTTCCATCAGTTTGTGAATTGACACTTCTTTTCCAACTCTTTTGAAGCTGACATTCAGCTCTAGATCATTTATATCAGAAGAGTCCAATGATATCTACTGATTAAACATGTGATGTACACAACAATGTTTTTAATATATCATCTCAACATTTGCATAAATTATGAGTATAAAATATTCAGAAATATTTTAAGTAAGTAATGTAAATGCTACTTGAAAGCAATTTTTAATTAGTGTGAATAGTCCTAATCTACCACATCAGCCTTATTAGTTAAGAACTATGTAAGTGGGCACTTTCTAACTCCTAACAAAGAGAATGGACCCTCAAGCAAAATTTGAGTAACATGGCAGGGATAAAGGTGTCACCCAATGGTGAAGATGAGTGTGTATTGGAGATGGAAGTTTTATGGGAAACTGACCAAGAAGGTGTGGTGATAGTAGTTCAGTGTCCGGGTCCTAACTTCAAAGTACAGGTGTGTTACACTTTCCCTAGAATCACCATACTTAATCACTGTCTTATTTCATACAATGGTGATCAACGTGCATTAGGTACTCTCAGATTACACAAAACCCCTCAAAACTGGGTGTTAAAATGATTTCCTTGCTTTGGCAGATTCTAGGTTTGGTTCAATATATGTGGGGGCCAAATTAGATAACTTAAGGATCTGCTTTGCATGCAGGTGAAGAATTGGCACATGCATGGAACAGTCAGACTGCTGTTCAAGCCCTTGACTGCATGCATTCCAGGCTTCGGTGCCATTGTTGTCTCCTTGAATGAACCTGTACATGTTCTTCCACCATTGCTAAATTACACCGCTCATCAACTGCAAGAAACATTCCAGTAGCAAGTTCCAGTGTTGGTCTGGTGTTTATAGGCCTATATACACCAGACTGACAGTGGAATACAAAGCTCAGGCTGGCATGAAAGTTTTGAAAAGTACCCAATACAAGGACTGGGCTGCTGGTATGAAAGTTTTTAAAAAAGTACCCAATACCAGGACCAGGCTGGTATATTCAAAAGTTGATCTATAGCAGACCAACACTGGTCTAAGATACTGCCAACAAGAGTGGCCTTGTTTCCTTACAATGTCTGTTCCCTTTGAAAAGAAGGCAAATGTAAAAAAAATTGAGCAATTTGATGGGATTCAGGTTCCTGCAAGAAATGACTCTGTTTTTAAAGAATGGGGTTTGTTGTTGGGTGGTCCTTGATTGTGTTGAACAGCCAGAGCTTGGGTTTGATCTCAAATTCTTGGGCGGAGATGTTGCTGCTTTACCTGGTGTTGAAAAGCTGATTGATGTAAGCTGCTACCTTCTTTCTATCAATTAACTGCTTCTGTTTTTGCCAGTGAGTCTCTGACCAACCTGTAGATCAACTTGCTCATGTCTTTCTTCTTTGAATGTAAGTCTGTTCTTAGTGCTGAATGTTACACATAATTTGTGGGTTAAGATACTTCAATTGCATGGATTTTCTTGTCTTGCCACAGAACTCAATCAGGACAGCATTGATGGATTCAATGGTCTGGCCAAGCCGAATTGTGCTTCCAATGATAGTAGGAGACTTCAGGTATGCACACTGCCCAGGTTTCTAGTGTAAATTAGTGATGTTGCCATTTTTTCAGTGGGTTTTTCCCAAGTCCCATATGCTACAATTTTGAGATTTTGAGTTCACTCATTCATGTCCAGGGAAGGCTTTTGACATAGAATTTTTTTATAAATGTATGTTGATGGAATGTGTGTTTTTATCAATGACCAAGTTTTTGCAAGGATTGTCTTGGAAATTGGTGAAAATATTGTTTTGGGTGGAGAGCTGGGCAGCTTTTTACAGATGCGTTCAGTTGGAGAGTTGGATATAAAACTCATTGAAGGCAAAAACCTGAAGAAGACAGATGTGATCATGGGCAAAACAGATCCCTTTGTGGTAATGTATGTCCGCCAAACAAAAGACAAGATGAAACGAAGTACTTGCAAGAAGGGTACTCTCAACCCTGTCTGGAATGAGAGCTTCAAAGTGGAAGTAAAAAAGTGTCTTGAAAACTTGGCTATTATATCCAAACTCTTGGATTTGAGTCCTGGTGTCTTGATTGTGCAATCACTCACTGTATGTCAAAACTTGGGAGGAGCTTGGAATCAGATCAAAATGATGTTTTGGGATCACATCATTGCTCATTTCCAAACTGAAACTTTAGTACATATTTTGCAAAATTTTGCCAATATTGTTTTGGGTGATGAATCGTCCATTCTTGTCATGGTGATATTCGTGATGACTGACTACACAGGTGGAGGATCCAGAAACTCAGAAGTTAACTCTGCACTTGATGGATGATGAGTCTTTAGAAAGAGCTGAATATGTTGGCTCTTGTGAGGTATCCATTAGCCAGGTTTGGTCTTCATGTTGTCATCTCCCCATCTGAGCCACTTTCTTAATTAACACCCTTTTACAGCTGAATATATTACCAACATAACATGCATTGATCTTTTCAGTCTAGCTGCTGCTTTGTTTCGTATGTCCAACATTTCATAACAATACCTGCTTACATCACTTACTGCTGAAGCTCAATTTGTGTGGGAATAATCTGCAGTTCAAGCCCAGTGTGCCCAAGGATATGTGGCTCAATGTGCAGAAAGACCCGAAAGCACATGAGGAAGCAATTGATCACTGTGGGCAATTGCATGTTATCATTGTTTATAACAAATATAGCAAAGAAAAGATTGCTGGTGAAGGTGATGATGTGATCAGCACACATGAGAAGAAGGTTTATGACCAACGGGCACTGGCTGAGAAACTTAACCCTGACTCCGTGGGAGATGCTCCTAATCACCAAACCGGAGTATGAAAAAGATGGAACCTTGAGATGCTTGCCACCAAGCATTTGTTTGCAATGACTTTTGTGATGGGTGGTGATTGCATGAAGTCAAAATCACAAGAAACAATTTTGGGTTATTTGAGTTTACTCTTGATACCAAATATTCTGGGATATTTGAGTTTTCTGCAGATTTTGATTTGACAAATGGTCAAAGTTTGCAAGGAGCTTCCAATTTGGCTTTTGTTTCTTCATTTTCAGTTCTGTAAAAGTTTCATAGTCTTCCAGTTCCATCCAGTCTATCCTAGAACTCTTAAATTGATTTACAGTCATACATATACAGACTATATGCCATACTCTTCAACTTGAGCAAATAGTCTTGTATATGACAAGTTTACATTTCACATTTTCAGTTGGTGAACCAAACTTTTGCACCCAAAGTTCTCATTGTCAATTGTTTATGAGTCCGTAACAATCAAGTAGGATAGATGAAATTGATCAACATTGAATTGCAGATGAATAGACATGGGAGAAATATGATGGTGATTTTGGGCACATTATCGTATACTCTCAAACCACCAAATCCTTCTATGCCCAACATTGCTACCTCATGGTTATTACCAGTGTTGGGTGGTTACTTGGTTTGCCTAGTTAGAATCATCGGTTGTAGTTCCACACGGTAAAACCAAACTGGAACTGGGTCTGATTTTGGATCTGGTTCTGGAACTGGAACCAAACCTGGACCCGGTTTTGGAACCAAAACTAGAACTGGAACTTCTGAAGAAAAAAATTGGGAAAAAAACCAGAGTTCATCTCTTTCAATTATTTGAAGTGTGAAATCTACAAAGTGCACACTTGCTAACACAAGTTTGTTCTAGCACAAACTTTCCAAGTGTTTTTTTTTTTTTCCAGTTTTTCATTGTTGGGTTGTTTGTTTTTTCACCTTTTGCACTTTTGCAACAGACATGTGGTGCTTTTGGGGCTGACATTTACAATTGTCAAAAGTGTGTGTTGTTGAAGTGCAAAAGGTCAGTTTTTATTGAGTTCTATAAATCATCAACAATTTTCATCCCATCATATGAAGTCATCAATAAAATTCATACCATCACTAAAACCATCACTTTGTAATGATGGTCTGCTTAGAGCTCCTACATTTCAGCTCCGAGATGTGAATTCCTAGTTGGTGTTCAGTGTATACATCCATAGCAGTGGTTTCTTTTGTTGTGAATTTTCACTATATTTTGTGATTTATTTTTTTGTAAAAACCTTGGAAATATGTGTTTCTTCAAGAATTTTTTTCCATTTTTGTATCATCACAAAATTACAAACAGAAAAAAAATAAATCTATAAAATGGATTTTTCCCCAACAGTTTTTTTCTGTTTTTTGACCAAAACAAATTGTGAAATTTTTGTTTTGGGACAAAAATAGTGTAAATTGGACTATTTTCTTTTAACTTTAGGGGAAAAATTTGCCAAATTTTCAATAACACAACTGAAAAAACAAACCTTGCTCTCCATATGCTAAATTGTTTTTCCCTTTGAATTTCAAAATCACTAGTGTGGTTTGTGTCATTGGCCTTAGTGTGGTTACCCAACTAATCTTTCCCTCCAAAATCATTTTCATAATTTACTTGAATTTTCAATGACAAAAACTACTCAAAATTTGTTCAATATTCAATAGCTTCTTCACCATAGGTCAAAACATTATGAAACTAACTTGGTGTACCCCTATTCATTAAGGGCTTTCAAATGATGCCAAAATTGTGCCAAGAGACACCATGATTTGGGACATCTCAACATTGCAAAAAAACAAAAACAAAACAAACAAACAAACTACCTTCCTTCACAAATAGACTAATGTAGCATGTGTATTTGGCCCAAGTGTAAATTAGTTATTCAAATAAAGTTTCTTTCCAAAACCATTTTTTCATAATTCAATTGAATTTCCAATATTAAAAAAACTACTCTAAATTTAATATCTCTTGCACCTCAAATCAAAAAAATTCCAAATCACCTTCATTAAATCATTCTCATCAAGGGCTTTCCATGAATACCAAAAGTGCATCCAAATTCCCCAATCACTTGTAGTTTTGAATCAAATTATTTTTCGAAAAATATTCAATAACTTTATGAAACCAAGTTGGTGAACTCCTACTCATCAAGGGTTTTCCAAAGGTACCAAAAGTGTGGCAAGAAGCATTATGGTTTGGGAGATTTCAACATGAAAACAAACAAGCAAACAACCTTCCTTCATAGTTAGATTTCAAATTGTCAAAAAGTAAATAAATTTTACCTTCTTGAGCACGTTAAATTTTCTTAAACCTATCAAATGGATAATATTCTTATGAATGTATTTTGAAGAAGTATTAAAATTCAAAGATTTAAACTAGTTTTGAATAAAAGGATTCATAAGTATGGTTTTATAAATCCCAAATAATACTTAAGCTAGTTCAACATCAAGGTGCTTAATAATAATGTTCTTTTTGTTCATTATGTTTGGCACTAAAAGAAAAAAAATTACAATTTGACATTATACGAAATAATGAAGCTATTGTGCTAGAAAGCTTTATTCAAATTTTTGGCATGGCAAGCACACATCTTTCCAAAAATTTGGCAATTCCAAAATATAATTAATTAGTGCTTAACCAACCTAGGTACTATGGTGAAGGTTTTTGAAAATTCACATGTTTTATGCTTATAAATAAAAGTTTCAAAATTACAAAATCTTATAATTTTTTTTGTGTAAGTCTTGTAATGCTTACAACATTGATTTAACTTCAATTATAATTTACAAATCATCTATATAGAACTTGTTCTTCATGAAGTGAAGATTTAGGGCATCATATGTTACAATAAGCATTCACATGATAACAATGTGTGTGACCATCATCATCTTCAATTTGAACATTGTGTTTATTAAATTTTTGTTATGAAAATCAATTTTTTTGGAAACAAAAGGTTCTTCCCCTTACATCATTCCATGAAATTTTTTTATTGAAAGGGTTATTATAGCCTTATGCATTTTTTTGTATTATGTGAACTTAGAATTAGATTTTATTGAAGTTTTCAACCATTAACTCTATATGTGAACAATGGTTTATGTAATTCGTTTTTGTTTGTGCAAAAAGTGAATAAAATCATTGTTTGTGAAGTCCATGTTAATGCAATAGTCATAATTAATGTTTTATTTTTCATGTTTTGGATATTACATCATTGGCACACTTTATTTGATGTTCATCAAAAGAAGTGGCAAGGGAATTCTATGAGAGATATGAATTTTGATTATAACACATGATATTTCTTTGAGTGAAGGGTTACATGAAAGTTTTGAAATTATAATCTATTTGTGACAATGATGTTCCAATTTATAGTTCTTGAGTGCGACTTCAATTGAAACCAAAGCTAAAAATCATTTACCAAAACCAAGTTTGTGGTGGCAAGTGGGCAACATTAATACTCAAAAAGTGTAAGAATTTGCAACTCAAGCAAAATTTGAATGTGAAACTATGATAATGAAAACAACATATTAACCTATAGAAGAAATGTGCCTTCCAAGGGGGGCTGAAACCCAATCCAATTTTGGATTCTCCTCCATTGGAGTGGGAGGAAGGATTACACAAACCAAACAACATTAGTATTTAAATCTAAAAAATATCACTTTGCTTACAATATCTTTCAAGCTCCTACTACAACATCTCAAAACCCATTGTATTTTGCTTATAACAAATCATCTATAGATGCCAAAAACCCATCCCAACAAACCTTTGTGCACTTGCAAATGCTAAAACAATACCATCATTGACACACATCTCACAAACATACCATGAAATTCCAATTAACAATAAAGAAAAGTTTACAAAGAAGTCCACCTTAATTATTTCCCAAAAGTAATTTGGAGGGTCCATCTCCTCCCTAGTTGTTGAAAAAGAATCAACCAAGAACTTCAAATATAATTGCCTTTTCAAAATAAGCCTAGAAGGCACATAATATTTATTTATAGATTTAGTTGAAAAAAAAACTTGGTTGCTTAATTTCTAGCTAGTTTTTGTTATTGGCCATAACACATTTTTCCATTGCCCACTCACATATTATATAATCTAGAAAGGAAAAGTTTTCATCCCATAAAATTGTTGAACATCCATGCAAACCACCAAATCCAAATTTGTGGTTAATCAATTGTGTGCAGTTTAGATTTCACGAAGTTCACTATAGAAAAAGTATTTTCATCCTTTACACTATCAAAAACCATTACAATTTCCATATCCACAAGCTTTTGATAAGTTGACAATTTGTGAATGACAATGGCATCAAAAGCCAATTGTCCTCATAACTTACTTGTAAGGTTTTTAGATTGTGATGGATGCAACATAGAATGACTACTAGTCTTTTATATAGTAATCACAAAAAAAGAGGCTTGTTGATCAAGTAGTGCCTACTACTACAACAAAGGACCAACCATAGATCTAGATTTTTAAAATTATTATTGGATGCCAAAAATGTGCCTTTAGAAGAGCAAGGTGGGTTGAAAATGTTGTCTTTGCATTAGGTGACATCCAATATTAGAAATATATGATCCCAATAACATGCACGAACTCTTGGGCATGAAAATGCTTATCCAACTCTTTGATAAAACCCATTATTGCACACTAGTTTTCAAACCTTGGAAAACAATTACACCATTTATACTAATATAGGTTAATTTTGATGCCAAATCACCATCAAACAATCATCCAAAAATAATCAAGGAATCCACCAATACAATGGTTAGCTTATTAAATCCACCACTTATAGTGATCCTTTAAAGATTCAAGAATATTGTCCATCTTCATCCAATTTTCAACCATGTAACAATGAATTGACATGCAAGTTTGGTTATGAAAAATTGTTACCTCATTATAGCCCAATGAAATGAAATGAAATTTTTAACATGTTGTGTTGTAGTTAAGACAACATTATGGCTACAATTTGCCATTTCAAATTGATTTGAATCATTCTAGTGCTTTTTAGGTTTCTTGAACCTTCAAAAACTCATACAATCCTTGCATGTTTTCAAAGTTAGTTATTAGCTTCCCATGTTTAAAAATATGAAAGACAATGACAAACTACATATATTTCTTCATCTTGCTAACCCTTTTTGCATTAACTATTTGCTCCAAGATAAAATCAAGCTATGTAATGCAATAGATTTTTTCATTTTTTGTATATTGGGTGTTGGAACTTGTGCAAAATTCCCCAACTTTCTACCTTGGAGTAAGGTAGGTACACTTCCACCTCCATTATGCTTGTCGAACCCATCCACATGGAATTTCAATCTTTCTTTCTTTCACATTAAACATAACAAAATGGACAAAATTGAAGTTCTAAGATACACTTAGATGCATGGAATTTCAACCTAGCTTTTTTTTTTCTCACACTAAACCTATACATCTCCATAGTGTAAAGATGGTTTACTTGCAAAAATAATTCAATGTCAAACATTAATTCAAACAACTTGGTGCATCCAAACAATTTTGGCAAACATTTGCTAGTCAAAATAGCTCCAACAAACACATGTACCCAAATAAAATTTGAAGAAAACACATACCACAATTTAACACTCCAATGTAACTTTTGTACATGAACAATGCAAGTTGTGGAATGTTACAAATATGGGACAATCCCTAACACAATCTCCAAACAAACTATGCACTTCTAAATTATTACAAAAAAATGTATTGGACAAACCTAGAAGGAGTCACACCTAAATTAAAGGATATGTGGGACTTGAAATTTACAATCTCCATGCCTAACAAGACATGCAATAATAGACAATCTAAACACAATAAAAAGAAGATCTAAGATACGTACATTTTAATGAGGTGGACCACTAAGCAAAAGCCTCTTGAAGTTGTCACCATCACTATTGATAAACCTTCCACTTGCAAAACATCCACCCTAAACAATTAACATTGTATAATTCAGGATCTTTGAGGTGCTCAAGAAAATAAACTCCAACACTTTCAACAAACATTGCACATAAAATCACCAATCCTCCCATATTTTCAACAATTTGCAATTCATGTGCACAAAAGAAGATCACTTGCTACCCCCCCCCCCCCCCCCCCCTCCCCCACCCCCCCCCCCCCCACACCCCACACCCCCACCCACAACCCCACCACCACCACCACCAAATCAACCAACAAAAACCAACAAACCA
>Ga0116229_10012064_pt1 | contig 12563 bp, 3 predicted proteins | sample S1TSphgellanicum_3_FD_87313 | JGI IMG/M metagenome (GOLD analysis project Ga0116229, IMG submission 87313) | Host-associated microbial communities from peat moss isolated from Minnesota, USA - S1T2_Fc - Sphagnum magellanicum MG | ecosystem: Host-associated > Plants > Peat moss > Unclassified...
AAAAAATAAAAAAAAAAAAAAAAAAAAAAAAAAAAAAAAAAAAAAAAAAAAAAAATAAAAAAAAAAAAAAAAAAAAAAAAAAAAAAAAAAAAAAAACTGCTCTGCGCCTTTCTGTGTCTCTCTCTTGGTTTAAAGAAACCAGGGGACTTCACAGTGTCCGAAGGTCACGGGTACCCACTAGTTAGATATGAAAGTGTAAAAGATTTGCAAGTGTGAGTGTAAGAGTGTGTGTGTGTCGGCCAGAGATTGGTATCCCAAAAAATCTGCAAGTCCACCATCAATAGGATTGCATGTAAAGGAGAGGGCATCTTGAGCAACACGTCGACAGATTGCAACTGGCTTTGCCCCCCAACCCCTGTTGCTTCCACACTTCCCAAGACTGGAAAAGACGAGTTTGGAGGCCACTTGGCATTTATGCATTAGATTTGGCTTCACATTGCTCATTCATTAACTGGGTTGCCATAGGCTGGGAAGTGGGCTTTCTCAGTATTGCAAGGGGAAGGAGGGAGGGACGGGAGGGATGGAGGAAGATCTTTCTTCGCTTTTATTAAAGTCCCAGTTGGTTTGTTTTTTTTAAAGGAGATTTTTGTTTGTTTGTAGCCAAAGTGGTGATCATCCATGGGATGATGATGATGTAGCAAAATGTGGATGATCCATCCCTAGGCTAGGAAGCAAGCTTTAGCTAAATCCGGCTACAAACCAGACTAACTACTGCGACCCAAACTAGTTTTTCCACCAATTCTGGTCGTAAACTGAGTTTCATCCTCTCTTTCCTTTCTCCTGAGCACCTCCATTGCTGCTACCTATATTTTCACTACTCTTACCTGTACCAATTACCATAATTACTCTCGACCCTTGTGCATTAAAAATGCTGAGTTTCAGCATTTCATACTGAGATTTAATAAAATTTCATTGCTTTGCGAAGGCCACTGAAAAGAGGGGATCGTGTGTGAAAGAGAGGGTGATTGGACGGATAACTTTACAAAAAACCAAATATAGAAATCTGGAAATTTTTTTTTTTTTTTTTCTCACTTCTAGCCATTGAAAACCTCCATAATCACTTCATTGTTGATTTTTTTTTTTATTTTTTTTTTGGGTTGAAATTTCGCCAATTTCACACAAAGGTTGCTTTTGTCCTTTAATTTGCCCTTTTTCACTCCTTTCCTTTGCAGAGGGATAGAGAGGCAAAGAGCTCTTTGCTGGGGACCTTTACCCTTCCATTTTCCCTCTTGCACTATGTCCTTTTACATCATCATCTTTTTGGGTGGGAGTAGAATGTGATTGGTCCTATAGGTAAATTATCTAAGTGTATCTATGAAGGAAGGTAGTTTGTTTTGTTTTGTTTTGTAGTTATGAGATCCACCAAACCGGGATGCTTCAGATCATGCTCTTGGTGTCTTTGGAAAGCTCTCCACGAGGAGGGGTGCATGGGCTTTGCTTCCCATGACATTTGGACTTGCGGTGCAAAAGTTCTTGAATATTGAATGATTTCTTCACTGCAAAATTAAATGAAATTGTAGCTGAAAATTTCGGAGGAATTGGAATGTGCCTTTGGTGTTGTTGGAAAGAACTTGATGAGCAGGATTTAATGGAATTTATTTGGTAAGAGTGTGGATTCAGAATGTGGGAGATATTGGTTTTTAAGTGATTTCTGCCACTGAAAATTCAAATAAATTCCAAAAAAACCACATTTTGGAAGGAAAAATCAGTTGAGGACATGGTAACACTTGGGCCAACGGCACAGGCCACACTAGGGTGAGTGGGCCTATTGCCATTCACTAACTTATATGTGCATCTTGATAGAAAAACCCATATTGGGTATTTAGGAGTAAATTCACCATTGTAAAAAATACACAACACAAAATTAATATATTAACACATTAAGTATTGAAAATACGCACACATGTGAACAATGATGAATACAACTAAAAACAATATTGGATAAAAAACATGAGGAGCGTTGTTTCAATTTTTGATGATTATAAATATTCAATCATTTATAAATAATATTTTAACAAGTGACTATATATTTCCATGATGTTGAAAATATAGTAAAACATAATTTAATAATAAATAAATGAAGAGTGAAAAATATAATAAAATAATTTAGTAATAAAAATGAATATTAAAAATTAAATTTCATATTACGATTTATAGGTTCTCGTATAAGCTTAGCCACATCAACATGCCTCATATAATAAAACTTCCCAAAAAATTTCAAAATCAAAAAACATACTCCAAAATCATTCAATCATTTGAGTTGGGGTTATAATTTTTTTTTCTATTTACCAAAATTGAACATACATTGATTTTATTCTTCTTTTGTTTTCTAGGACTATTTATCACGAGAATAAGCTCACCTACTCTAGTATTAGATAAACCATCTTGTTCATTGCCATGTCCCACCAAACTTGTAAAGTAAAAAAACAATGAAAAGGGTAGAGAAGAAAATAACAAATCATGCATATTTTGTCTACCTATCTAGCATATTAAACTTATTGGTAAAGGCATCCTTACTTGGTTTCCTTACTTAGACCCTAGTTGGTCCTCAATTTGTTATCTTATTCCTAGTTTTTTTTGTTATTTGTAAATTTTGCCTATTTAGGGACCAAATGGCAAAAATAGTGATCACATTCACAAAATCAAGGGTCAAAAAAATTTCTTTTGGGAGAATTATATGTTGCCCAAATAAAGTTTATAGTATATGGGCTTTCAAGATTTGCAGGTCATTATAAGAATTCACGACTTTTCAAAATGTTTGATTTGATTGTTTTCTTTGTTTTGATTATAAAATTGGTCAATTTAACTATAGGCCCTTGATTGCTAATGTGCCATGTCTTTTTTAATTAATTAATTATTTTTTATTAAAATTAATATAACTATCTAAATAGCTAATGTAGGTAAGTAAATAATTAATTCAACATTATTTTAAGCATTAATTTTTTTTGAAAAAAGTTCAGTCATTGTAAAATTATAAAATCTTATAAATAGTTTGAGCTATTATATCTAGGACAACTAATATAATATGCATGTAATTTTGTAAAGTACTTGAACTAAGTAAGGTCTAAGAAAAAAAAAAATTATGGTTCCCTCCAGAGTACAATGATATTGATATCGAAACCATATATATCCAAACATAAATTTCCCTCCAATTTTGGATTTACTTTTTAGGTCCATGTTTTATTTGATTTTTTCCAAGAATATTGTTATAAATTCAATAAAAGGCACGGATGGTTTTTTAAATCATGTTAATAAACCCATTTTGATGCCATTTTATTGTTCTTGTATGCATGATACAAGATAAAATTGAAGACACATACTTTTTCACTTTATTATGTTTCCACAAATTGTTCATCTTCACATGATGATAGACATTTGATGGCATGGATTTAGAGGCCACCATAATCTTTGAATGTGCATATGTTGCTACCAATTTTAGGGAGAATTTTGTTCAACATCACACATAAAGTGAAGGAAGATGATTACTTTGAGGACGTGAGGATGGATATTTTGAGTATGTGTTATGAAATCCAAGATATATGGGAAATGAGATGTTCATCATATTAGGGTAACAAGATGAAAACTAGCTTCAACTGCATACATAATTAATCTTGTTACATTGAATGTTTTAGGAAAATCTAATTGATTTTTTTTTGTAGAAGAATTAATTGATCATGTTACATTGAGTGCTTACAAAAAATATGTATGTTAGGTATAGAATGTAAATAGAACGAGGAATTGGCAATTTGAAATGGAAATGGAAAGGGCTCATAAATATGTTTGAATCAACAAGGCCAAAATATTGTCATAGCTCCATTCTATCTTTTAGGAACCACCAAAAATATAACCATTGTTTCAATTTCAAAAAAAAAATGTTTTCAAAATTAATGCATTGATAAAAACTTCTAAAAAAATGGCATTCACATGTTCACTATGTAATAAGTTTTAAAAATCTGAAATAAAAGATGATGACAACAATTCTATGAGATGAAAAAACACAAATGTGTTTGTAACCAATGTTTTTATTACTCAAAGGGATTCTTAAAAGGTCTTGAAATGATTTGAAAATAACAAATTTACGGGAATGTTTTTAATTGTAACACAAATTTACATCATAGTATAATGTTTGACATATTTTTGGGTCATATGAATTAAAGCCATTATTTTGATGACTTGTAAATCATGAACTTTAAAATATTCCTTTTAAGTGACTAACCATGTTATGCCATCATGTCAACTTGATTAACTAATCCATTCCTTATAAGGATTCAATTTGTTTAGCACTTTTGGCTTGTAATTGGAAGAATGGATTCACATCTCTTCTAATGTATAGCCCTATTCAATAGTTTTCTACATAAAAGATGCATGAACCTCACATATGAGCACTAAGAGAAATTATGTTCACAAAAATCTTATTATTATGCAATTACATGTCCTTTGCAACTAATGTGCAAATACATTGCATTTTTTCACAAAAATGTGGTGCATTAATAAATTAAATGCAACATCTAAAATTCATGAAATTTTATTTAATCACATAATAGTTGCACATTGTGCCCCTCTACAATTAAAATATGCACCATATATGTGATTTTGGTCAATGTTTTTTGACTTTATTTACAAGTTGCATGGTGTGACATGTGTATGACCCTAGATAGTACGATCATGCCATGCTTACGCATTACCACCATAGTAAATCTAAACTAGCACACCCATCATCAAGTCCTCCATGAAGTCATTATAGTATCAACTTTTCAACCATCGAGTTATATATGGGCCAACAACTAATATGCAATTAAATTTCAATGCCAATTTTGAAATTTTGATGAAATATGCAAAAGCAAATGACACATAGTAGTAAGTTATTAAATTTCCCCGTTTGTATCAATGACCTTCATGCACATATGTTTGTTTTGAAGAAATTCAATATCAATTAGAAAGGAGGTTTATTTTTATTTTAAAATTGTGCATTTTTTAGTTTTTTGTGATGCAACTATGATATGTGTTGCATAGCTAAGATTATTTTTTTCCTTTTTGGCTTCAATTTAGATTTTAAAATGAGAGGTTGTTGCAATTATTATTGTTCATTTTTAAAACATGGACGCTAAAAGGTCCAATTTGATGTATTGAAAAATTATGCCAAAAGTGGAGCCCCATGGTTTTTAAAATGAAAAGTTGGGTTCAAACCCACACTTGAAAAACTAGTAAAAATACATTTAGGGCCAAAATTGGAACCAAAGGTTATTTTTTTAAATGGGAAAACATTCTAGTACTCACATACCCACCCTACCTTGCCCACCTAGTTTAGTTAGGATGTCACAAATGAGAATTGAACCATTCACCTACATGAGAAAAAAAACCAAATCTTCAACCAATGCACCACACCAAGTCATGAAATAATAAAATTTGTCAACATATTACTATAAACACGTTTATTTCACATCTCTTTACATGACTTACTTAAGTAGGTTGTAAAAATATAGTTAAAATGGTTAATATTATAGAAGTAGGCATCCTAAATTGTTTAAATGCAATTTTTTACAATTAATTAAAACCAAACAATTACCTATAATGTTTAATCTACCTATCAATTTTTTAAAAGAGTCCAATTGTATTACCTAATGAACCTAAACTTCATAGGTTTAACACTCCAAACCAAGGAACCTTCCAATTTTAATAGGTACCTTATTTTGAATTTTAAGTAGGTAGGTGATGTAGGTAGGTGAGGTACCTATATTCCAATTTAATATATATCATATAATTGTTTCAATGGGTATTTTCATCCACCATGACTATAGTCATAAAAAATGACATAGGAATCACATAAATGATATGACTATCATACCAACTACATGGCATTAATAGTTTGAATCATATTCGAATACATAATTATGTATAGTTGTTGTGTCATATATGAATACATTTCATTACTACAAAAATAAGTTTATTTGACTTGAGAATGTAGTGAAGGACTCAATTCAGATAAGTGTAAAAAAGACTATCATGTCAATATGGACAAGTTTATTTGAACTTGTCCATTATAACCAAGTGGTTCTGTTATTAGTACAAGGCAATTATTTGATTATTCAATTTGTTTGGTAAACAATGGACCATTTGATTGGGCAAATTTCCACCTAAATTAAAATGATGAATTTGTATTAAATTAAATATCATTATTATTATTATTATTGTAGGTAGGTAGGTAGGTGATAGCCTAACCAAATCTACTTGAAATAACCTACTTAACCTAGTTTACCTACCCTAGCCCCCTAGGAATGCAAATAGGTTACAAGTATAAAAATTTGAACATCTCATCTTCACAATAATAAATCAAGTTCTTACCAATGGACTAAACCATGAAAAAGTGACAATTTTTGTTGATTTTTTTATTTCATTTCACTATTATGTAGATAAGTAAAAAGGTTCAATAATTATTAGGTAGGTTGGTAGGCAAGTTATAAAGGTATGAATAAAGTAACTAATTAAATAGTTAGTTGGTAGGTATGTAAGTGGATAGGTAGGAGGTAATAGGTAAGTATTTGTATGTATGTAGGATGTAGGAGGTAAATATGTAAGTGTGGGTAGGAAAAAACATACATATGTGAAAGGTAGGTAGGAGGTAGGTGGGTAAGTGGGTAGGTAGGCAAGTAAACCCAAGCTACCTATCTAATTAGGTTAAGTAGTAATTAACTTGGCCATAATTACCAAGAATGTCATTTTGTTTTGTCAAACTTGATTAAATGTCCCACTTAATTAGAACCCATTGGCCATTTTGAAGATGATAATCAATTTTTTGTTCAACTTCATTGGACATTCAATTTCACATATAGTCAAAAAGGTTATTATGATCAAGTTCACTAGTCAAAAAATTCATGTCATTCAATTTTTGAGCCTCTAGTCAAAGTGTACATGCCCATTAATAAAGAAGAATTGGTTAATCACCTTGAAACATTTGAAAAGCTTGCTTTTGTAATAGTTTTTGTAAACATATTTAGAATCAAGGATGCCATGTTTTGGCATAACGAAAGGATAATTGTATGAGAGGCCATTAGACCACAAACATATGCAACTTGAATAATTGTGGCATTTGACAATCTCAAGTGCTCGCCATTCCACACTATCACCCACAACCTTATGCCAATCTCTATGTATTTCACATATAGACACCACAACATGGAAAGGTTCATAATTAGGTGTGCTAGAATATGACCTATGATATAAATGTCATTTGAAAGAGGTGGCAATAAAATGCCATAGCTTGAAACTCAAGTTGGGGGCTATATTGGTCTAATTTTGAAAAAATAGGTGGTAGTTTTGGGACTCATGGAAGCTCATAGTCAAGGTGCTTGAAGGATCGTGCTAGCCAATATACACCATTAAGGCTTGAACAATTTCACAAAGCTTCCCAATAAAGATGGAAAAGACCACAACGAAAGTAGGAAGACCTCCCAAAAGTACAAATCATGCCTAAAATAGTCATAAAAGACATTCTTGTCTTCCCAAATTTTATTCCCAAGCACACCATACTAACACCATTGTTATAGACATTGTCAAAGTGAAAAAAAATTAAGTTTCACATGTGGAGCTCAAACAAAAAAATGACTTTTAATCTTCATTGCACACCTCTCCACTTGGATGTTCATGTTCTTGCACTCTTTTTCACATTGCCCCTTTCTATGTGCTTGCACTACTTTGCATAATGGCCAAGTTTGCACAATGGCTAGTTGTGGCACTTTGTTTGCTCCATCTCGCCTTCAATGGTTCTATCTTTTTTTCTTCTCTTTGTTCCCTCTTACAACACCACTTTGCATTTGTTCATTATTTGAACACCCTCTCATTCACACTAAACTTTTTTTTCATCTTTTCTTTTCTTGTTCACTTAGGTTAGCTTTCATAACAATTCCACACAAGCTTTGTAAAACCATTCACTTGAGTTTCACAAAATGTTTGTGCACAAAATATCTACACTAAGCATGCCAAACTCTAACCATAGTTGGCTATAAATTTTGGTGCAGAATCCAATTTTGCCCCCATTGGAACTTTCAACTTGATGTTCAAACAATAATTAATGTGTTTGCATTATCTCCAAGGTATAATAATCAAACTTTAATTCTGGAATATAATTACAATAAAAAATATTATTGTGGTAGAATAAATTCAATTTACTAGCTTTTGTAAACAAAAGTGTTTGAAAATCACATTCATTATTTTAAGAGGATAGTTAAATATTTGCACTATTTTAGAATAATCTATCATGAATTTTTCTAAAGGTTAGTAGGTGAGGTTTATTCCCATTGATTTAAGAGAAGATCTAATGTCTTTTCTAACACATGAATTTGTAAATTGGTGAAGAAATCGAAAAGAGGATCAAGAAATCCACAAGTTTATGGGTGGTGGGGACCCCTTTTGGTTTCTCATCCTCTTTTTGTTTGTTTTAAGAAGCTTTGTGAAAATGTATTTGGGAGAAGTTTATAATAGAAAAGAAATGTGGTGTTTGGAGGAGGGTAGATTTTATTTGTGTGTTTGCAATTGTATGTATTCATTTTTCTTTTGATATAAGAGATTGTAGCCTACTAGATCTTTATTTTGCATTTACTTGTTGGATGGTAGTTTAAACTATGGAAAACAACAACATAATTGGAAAACAATTTAGGGAGGTGAAGATATTTTGTCCCTTCTAGGACAATTTGCAATAATGTAAATGTGATTAAACCAAGATAATAATTACCTTCCTTCACCATACTATATATATATAGTTCATAATTTTCATTTTATTTTTAAATGGTAATTTTTCTTATAAATAATTAGACCCTATTAGGTTTTTTTCATTTCATTTTGCATGTGTTTTATAATTCAAAAATCCCCATCTAATGTTAATTCGTGATTTTTGACTCCACATATATACACTTGATATTTACAATTTGACCACTGTTTCACAAAAATCAAGTTTCCAATCCATGTATCAAGGATTTTATGGATAATTTTATTATATTGAAAATTATCTTGGAGGTTTTTTTAAAGTCTTGGAGATTCAAAAGATCTTTATTGAAATTTTGATTAGGATTCACTTTGCATCAATGTATTTGTGTTTCATTGCAGATTGGTTTTAGGTCAATGGGTTGTGTCTTGGGAAATTGGAAAATAAACAATGAAATATATTGCATTTTGTTAACTTTTTCAAAGGCTTTAGTAAATGTTTTCGCAATGGATTGTTATGTTTGTAGCTCATCCTTTATTTGAAAATATTTCATGTATCTATTACATACATTAGTTATTAGTTTTGAGAACATGGTAAATTTGGGGCACCAAGCTTAGATGTGGAAACTATTGAATTTTTTGAAAAATTGTTGACCCCAACTTATTACTTAACCCAATTAATTTAACTCTTTTGACAAGGATTGCTTATTCCAAGGACGCTCTTGTTTCTTTTACAAGGTTTGATGTGAAAGGTTTTAAGTGATATTTTAGAAGTCATGTTGACACCCTTCACTTAACAATGTTGCAATGTATTGTTGCACTCAAGTTGGACCATTTATTCCAACACAACCATACACATATTGGGGGAGGGGAAGGAATGATGGATGCTCATGCATTATAACTGTGATATTGGTATAACGCACATATATATTAATGTTGGGGTCGATATTCACATTGGTGGGTGAAAACTTTCTAGCTTCAATTTTAGTTAATAAAAATCAAACAAGAACTAGATTTGATTTTCTAAACCACCATAATCAAACTTGGTTTTTAAAAAAATTGGACCCAAAACCACGTTCTTAGTTCTATCATGAGTGGAATTAAAATTGGAATGGGAATCAAAATACATGTCTTTTGAAGAGAAAAAACTTTAACTAAGGTTAATTGATAATTAATTGATGTTATGCACATGCATTATAAATGTGATATTGGTATAACGCACATATACATTAATGTTGGGGTCGATATTCACATTGGTGGGTGAAAACTTTCTAGCTTCAATTTTAGTTAATAAAAATCAAACAAAAACTAGATTTGATTTTCTAAACCACCATAATCAAACTTGGTTTTTAAAAAAATTGGACCCAAAACCACGTTCCTAGTTCTATCACGAGTGGAATTGAAATTGGAATGGGAATCAAAATACATGTCTTTTGAAGAGAAAAAACTTGAACTAAGGTTAATTGATAATTAATTGACATTAGTTCTAGTTTGGATTGATAAAAATAAAATCAAAATCAGGTTTGATTCTCAAACGAGAATTGATTTTTAAAAAAAAAATTGTGTCAGAAACTAAATCCCCAATTCCATTTATGTGTGGAACCAAAATTGAAACCATGGGAAATCAATTTATTTTTTAGAACTGAAATTGGACGGTTTTTCATAAAAGTAAAGAACTACCGAATGCCAATATTACTTAAGGTCCCATATCAAACTAAGACTAATATATAAAAATTGGTATTGCATCAAGTAATGATATCCAATTAGTTGTGTTCTTCAATACCTATATTCATATCGATACTATATATTTAGATGCACCCTATATATCAATATAACATTAGTGGATGCCCAAAAAATAAGCAAATTTTTGGAAACCACAACATGAGGGATAGAGAGGTGGATTGTTAGGACAACAAAGACATGATCTATTGGTGAAAACACAATTGGGAACATGAAAGGAATAATATGATGTTTTGAAATTCAAGATATTATTACATTAAGTTATTTATTTAATCCTAATTTGAAGCCAAATCTTTAAAAAAATGGAAGCTAATTTATTTCTAAGGATAGTGTCCACCCAAACATTTTAACTCCTCTTAACCACAATCAAACATCACTTGCCAAGTGATGCTTGAGAATATTTTAATCTTTTGGTGTGAATGAAATAAAATTGGAGGTTAGTTTTTTTTTTTTTTTTTTTCCCCCATTTCATTTACTCCCTAGGTGTGAATGCACCTTAAAGCATTTTTTTCGTGAAAGCATGATTCTTAGGTCATGTTTGTTTAATCTTTAAGTCATTGCTAGAAATGATAACCTTGGTTTTCCCACAAGGGTTTTAAGTAAGGTCCTCCACATGAGACATAGTTGGGACATTTCCAAAATGTTTGATTTATCTTTTTTGAGAAAAAAATCATTAGATTTGAAAAAATTAAAAATCATGTTACAACATTTCCCTCTTGGTTTTGGTTTGGTAACAATTTTTTTATAAAAATGTTTAAATAGGTTCTTAGAACATGTCATCAATTAATGTGAGATCTCTTTTGGGTTCCTCATGATTAATGTGATGTTAAAAAAATGAAAAAAAAAATTCATGATAATTTTTCTTTTACAACAACATGATGATGTAAATTAAAATTAGATTTATTTAAAAAATTTCCACCTAGTTATTACCAATTTATCATACAATTTCAATTATACCCTACCTATCTATTATCATGCCAAAAATCTCAAACAAACTCTCAAGCACACTAGCTTCATTGTTTAGTACAAATGCTGAATTATGAAATGTTATTATTATTATTATTATTATTATTATTTCTTGCCTAATAAATAAATAAATTTAGGCTGTGGAACCAGGCTAATGTACAAGTAGAAGTACCTAGACAAAGGCCTCTTTCACTCTTTAGGTGGACTGAAGATATGGAGTCTTAGATAGCCTTTTTGGGGGCAGGAATTTCGCCAAAAAAATGAGACCAAATTTTATTTGTATCTTTTATATTTTTGAAATGAAGTGATTTTGGAGGTTTTCAATCGCCAGAAGTGAGGAAATTTAATTATAATAAAAATGGCCTTGATTTCTATATTTCAGTTTTCCACATCTAGCCAAAAATATAAAAGGATTATCAAAGATTTTGTACTTAGGCCCGTTTTACACTAGGAGTCTCAGGGCCGATGTTCAACCCAAATCAAAGCATTCCTACTGGTGCAAAAAAGTTGAAATCGGCCCCAAGGCCAAAAAAAAGGGTACAATTGAATTTGAGAGGCCAATTTAAATATGTCAAATTTCAATTATTATTTTTTAAATGATGATTTTTAAAAATATTTTCATATATATATATATATATATAATGAAAGTCATGGAGCCTGTTTTTGAAGGGGGGTACTTTCATCAATTTTAAAATTTTACTTTAGGTTTTAAAGTATCCCCTAGTTTGGGATGCAGAAAAATAAATAAATAAATAAATAAATAAAATTCAGTAATTGAGTTGTGAGAACTAAAAGTGAAAACTGATTTTTGTTAATTACATTTGTGAAAACCGACTGATTGAGAATTTTTAAAAAAAAATTGATACCCAACCAGATTCTCAGCAAGCCCAAAAAAATATATAAAATAATAAAATTAAATGAAAGAAGAGTCAAACCAGTTCTCACAAACCTATGTGAAAACTGGAATTGGCCAAATCTCACAAACCCTAAACCCTAAACCAGCCACAAACCGTAAACCCTAAACCCTAAACCAGATGTGGCTAAATCTTCATATGGATGATCACCACTGTTCCCTCTACATCTTCATTAGGGATTATTGCCAGCTTTGGCTACAACCAAAAAATTCCTTAAAAACACACACACACACACACACACACACA
>Ga0116229_10012065_pt1 | contig 12563 bp, 5 predicted proteins | sample S1TSphgellanicum_3_FD_87313 | JGI IMG/M metagenome (GOLD analysis project Ga0116229, IMG submission 87313) | Host-associated microbial communities from peat moss isolated from Minnesota, USA - S1T2_Fc - Sphagnum magellanicum MG | ecosystem: Host-associated > Plants > Peat moss > Unclassified...
ATATTTAGGCCTTGGACAGCCCATAATCTATTTTATTTTATTTTTGTATTGACCAAGATTACCTTTTTTTACGGATGAAATGTCCGTCCGGCTGGATGATCACAAAATAATAATAAAAATAGAAAAAAATAAAAATAAAAAAGAAAAAAGTTAAAAGTTTCTATAAAAAATTAAAACGCTACCCAAGTTTAAAGAAACCGAAGGACTTCACAGGGGCCGAAGGTCATGGGCACCCACTAGTTTAATCAAGTTTAAAGTGACACCACCTCGGTGAACATTTCTCATAATGTGTGACCAATTGAAAACTACAATTGTTTCATGGCCTCTCTCTCACTCATTAAAGGGCTAAGCCAACAAACACCAACCAATTGAATGGGTTTTTTAATTTTTTTTCTTCAAACAAATGGACAAAATCCATTGTAGAGAGGAGAAAAACAAACAATATGGGTTGGAGGGGTTAACCCATCCCCCAAACACCATGCTAAGGCTTGAGAATTAATCCAGCACATTAATTAGCCTAGGTAATTCATAATTCCATCTAATTCCATGGCCATCTTAATATAGATGGTAAAGTGAGGGCAAAGTCTATGAAGCCTTCCAAACATTCCTTCTTAGGCTTAGGCACTTTATGAATTGTTTTTTTTCCCACTCAAGCCTATCTTAGGACAATAAATCATCAATGATCGTATAACCAATCTTGGCCAGTTAACCAGGTGGACCTAGTTATTCCAGCTCGGTTCCAATCTGGTTTTAAATTTGAACCCAGAATCAGGTCCTATTTCTAGAATTGGATGGAACAGGAACTAGAAAAGAGGGGTTCCATTATGGAACCGGATTAGAACCACCCCTCCATTATGGCATTGCAGGTAATTGGCACTGGACCTAGGGTTTGGTTCCAAATTCATTTGAGAATCAAAACCATATTGAGATTTCTTTTTAAATCTACTTCCAATTTTACGGTTTAAGGAATTTTTTTCTACTTGAAGAAGCTCAAGCTTCTTCTTCAAGTTTGTAAGGAAGCTTAAGTTGAAACTAAAATGTCTAACGTGTCTTGGAGGTAGTTGTCTGTCAACAAATAACAAGGCAAGGTTAACATGTTTATTAACAAACAAGCAACAAAATTAAGGTTGTTCATCAACGAGACACACACCCATTCAAAGGTGAAAACAATCGAAAGTGTTAGGGTTATTTGCTAGTGAAAACCATAAGGTTGATGCAATGTTTGTTGCCTAGGAAACTTAGCATAGGAGCATGATAATGTGCTATGTTCATTAAAATTTGAAAAAAGTTGAAAAATCAGGTTTAGGATTTTTTTTAAATGAAAAAAAAAATCAATTTTTTTTAATTTTTAAAATTTTAAACATGTGGCAAGTTTGGATTGGTTCCAAACTTGATTTATGGGTTTGGTAAATTACAAATGAAAAAAAAAGTTTGAATCGGACCCCCTTTAGACACGTTTATCCCGAACCTCCCAAGCTTTCCAAACACACCAAACCATCCTTAAACTTGGGAGGTTTGGAAAAATTCTCTAACAAACAGCGATGGTGATGGCACCTTACAATCCCACATACCTTTGCTTCCCTATGTGTGACCAGTGTTATTATAATGTTGGTTGATGGTGTTCTTGTTACTACACTTTTATTGATGTTGCACAACATCATGACACTAACAACCTCCATAATGTGCAACAACAACATTTCCCTCTTGCCTTTATAACTTTTGCTATTCCAATTGTTGTGTGTCTAATGACAACAATACAAAAAGAGGGAGATGGGGTTGTTGTTAGTGGGAGGGCCATTTTCTTTACTTGCTTCTTATAAATTTTTCCTCCTTTTTTTTTCATAAGCAAAACATCTGCTTCCACATTTTAGGTACACATGCCTCATTGGGGTTCAAAATTCCCAAGGAATACTATGAACACAAACCAAAATGAATAGCAATATTCCACCACTCAATGTTTAAGCAAAAGTTCAAAGTGCAAAACAAAAATTAGAAAACTTGATACTTCCAAAATTGAATGTAGTTACAACACAACATCAGATTTTTTATGGCGATTTAAAAAGATATATTCACTTGCAATGCATGAGAATCCAAGCCCAAACACAATGTTCATAAAAATTACAAAATGCATAAACACACAACAATTGTAAAAAAAAACAAGAACAAGATGTTGGAATGATGAAATTCCAAAACTAATTCATGATCTACACTAAAAGGGTTTTGATTTACATCAACAAAATAATTGGAACCTATTCACATCGAAATTGGTTCCATGGTAATCAACACTAAACTAGATTAATTAGGTTAACCTAGCGTAACATTAAACTAATTGTGACTTAATTGAGTAGCTAACATACGACACTTAACATATATATTTTTCCCTTGGAATAAAAGTTTAAATTGTTTTGGTTGTATTGTCCATTTTGATATTTTGGATGTTGGAATTGGAACCAAAGGTTGCTTGAATTGAAGGTTATGTAACTTATAACCAAAACCAATTTAACTTGAAATTTTAAAAGAAATTAGTACTTGAATCACTCCCTTGATTGAAAGATCAAAATTAGAATTCTTCCCCTAATTAAAAAACCAATATTAGAACTCAAGTCCCATATTTGAAATAAAAAGGAACCAAAACCAAAATGGGATTAGTCCCTTCAAAAATGTTAGGAACTAAATTTAGAAGTCCTCTTAAATCTAAGGAAATGGCCAACATTAAACACAACCCCTTTCGAAAATCTGCAAATAAGCATGAATGGCCTACAAGCTCAAGGGAGTTTCTTATTAAATCACTACATGTAGCCTCTTCATTTTACCATCTACTTAAAATAGGTGTTTAAGTTTAAAGACAATGGTTGCAACCAACAACCACATTTTTCTTTCCATTGTAACAATCATAAAAACTATGCACAAAGGTTTCAAGGGTTGTGAAATCACATATGGGGTAGATTGTTTTTCCATTTTTGTAAATTTGCATTCGCCAAGCATTAATAACAATAGCCTTGGGATACAAGGCCCAAATGAATCTAGCATTTTTCATCCCTCAATTCTTTCTTTTAACCCCATTCCATTTAATATTGTAATCTAGGGACAATAGTTAGTTCCCAAAAAATTCCTATTGTAAAAACTCCCTTTTATTCAACAAATTCCACCCTTTGTTAATAAAATAGTCAAGCAATGATGATCCATCTAACAAGTCCATTGTTCCAAATCAAAATTATATTATTTCACATATTTAGGTAAAAGATGAAAGGTGGTTCTACCTAAACTTTTTTTCACTATAGAGACTTGTACCTTAAACCACTTCCCCGTTACATGTAATTAATTTTATGCCATTGTTACCTTCTTTACCATTAGATTGTTGGGACTATTGTTAATATAATACATTAACAAATTCACAAAGATGACAAAATTTTCATTATTTTATGTGCAATTGGGGAAAAAGTTATTTGTGGTATACCCCACTAATCATGATATTGTACTTGTGTTTTTGATTTAAAGTTAATCCATTTTTCAACAACAATTTAATGCATGGGGAAGTGAAGTTCAAATTTCCATTTATTAGACAACTTTTTGATAATTTACTTGTGGTTCATTAATCCAAAAATATATTTGTTGAACCATGATAGGGCCTTTTTGAGCAGTTGTAATATTGATTTTTGCTAATTATTTAATTTTTGAAATGGACATAATCATGTAGTAGATGCTTGGGATTATTATAAAACTTGCAATGCATTTTTAAACAAGTATAATTGATATTCATTTGCACACCAACATCCCCTAGGATATATTTCTTCCTTATATATTACACCTTGTTTTATTTGTGTTGTCAAAACTCAACTTCATGTTAATTTAGCCTACAATTGCCACCTCAATAGACCTATAGTCTAGGGGCAACATTCACACATGCATTTTCAATCTTTCAAGTGCATTTGGGTTGAAAGTTAGAATCTACGTGATGAAAAAAATTTGGATACCATTTAGATTTGAAAAGACTTAACATGAAAATGTGTTTGGTAGTTTTTACATTAAGTGAAAATAAGTAATATAATTCTCCTCTTACATTCATTTTATAACTCATGCCATCGCCAAGGGTTTGTTAGTTGAAAAATGCAATTGATATAATATGTAATATGAAACTTTGGCAACTTGTTACCCAAAAAACTAGCAATGACTTTGTGTTCTCCATGATGTACATGACTTCAATTTTACCATTGACATGTTCAAATTAAGTTTCAAGATTGAAACAAAATCCTTAAGGATTAGCCTTTTGTGATTCACACAGTAGTGTTTCCCTTATTCGAGGTCTAAATGGATATATCAATTTTATTAGGTTTAATAAATATTGCATTAAAGATTTCCAGTAGAGCCGGGATTTTTTTGGGTAATTGCAAATATTGATGGGAATGTAACATTATATAAAAAGATTGCATAACTTCCATATATGTTTTTTATGCCACACACATTAGGTCGAAATAAATAATCAAAATTTTAAAGAAATAAATCACCAAATATTACAAAAGTTGATGTATAAAAATAAACAATATTAAACAACAACACAATTAAAACATATTACATAAACTTTAACTACATGGTTTTTGCTAAGGATAACAACACCAAGAAATTAAGGACCATGCAAAAACTAAGAAATGACATGGAACAAAACCATAGAGGTAATGAATATTCAAAGAAAGTGAAAAAAAACATTTAACAAACCATGCAAGTGAAAATGATCAAAGCAAAACAAAATCAAAAGATTAGTGAAAACCCTAATTACTATAACACTTCAAATTATATAATCACTTTGTTAATACAAAGTAATCAATAACATCACCTACTTGTGGAATTTTATGCTAGAAAGACCCATAAATAAAATAATGAAGAGGATTAATTAAAATAATAATCAATCTCAAGGATGGCAAACTCGTTCAACCATGGTTAAACTTTCATCATCATTGTTCCCCTAGGACTGAATAACTTTTGGGATATGAATGAAAATCTTTTCAACCAATAATTTGATAATAGCTTCTCACAATCTACTATAAAACAATTAACTTATAGGTATTGCATTTAATATGATGAATAAATAGTTCAACTTTGGTGAAAAGTTACGACCCAATAGTTGGCACCCATGTCCTTAATAAAAGTGTGAGGTATTTTTCCATTCTTCAACTCCTAGTTTAAACATGTGAACATATTTATACATGTGTTACTTTTGGTGGTGAGGTTCAATGTTTGGAATGGAATTATGAAATTTCATTATGATTGTGATATGCATTTGTAGTCATATGAAGGTTGAGTTGCAAGTTGATGTACTATATATGAGATATAATTTCTTTAAGTTTCGTGTTATTTTGGACAATTATATAAAGACGAATGTGTAATGAATAAGCTACTTGATCACTAAAAATAATGATGATCCAAGTAATTGTGTGAAAATAAAAGGTAGAAAAAATGGAAAGGAAAAAAAGTTGTTATACATGTTCTTTGGATTTGAACAATGCAACAAATGACTTTCACACACATGGGTGCCACCAATCCATCACTTCTTCAAATGCCATGATTTCATCCATAAATGAAAGCTAGAACCCCAACTTTTTGACTCCATTTTTTTTAATAGATTGGATGCTTTTATGCATTCTAAGATATAAAGTTTCAAAATGTTAGATTATAATAGATTTGATAATAGAAACTATAGTCACGTAAACCATATCACCATGACCATGTCATGTCTTTTAATTAAACAACCCTAGGCTTATTGGAAATATAACATCAAAGCATTTACATACACAAAATTTAAAAGCTTGCACCTTAACAATGGCAAAGATATATTACAAAAATTGAAAGCTAATTTTTAACACATTCATCAAAATGTGAGAAATCTTACATTCGACATTCATTATGGGGAACACTACAAGTTGTTATTATGACATTTTCCCCATTTAAGTTAAAAGACCTTGATTCAAATACAAAATGTTAAACTTTTCCAATTGAAAACCATTAACTTGTTAAGAAAATAATAGAAGAATTTGAAAGTGTGTTTGAGAAAGAAAGAGAGAAAGAGGATGGATTAAAGGATGAAATAAGAAAAAAAGTCTTCTCCAATTTAATGTGTTCCTTCCATATTCTACCTCGATCCCCCACTTTGATATCAATTCCCTTGATATGAACAACCTTTTGATTTACAACTTGATCCTTCTAAGCTTGATTTTCACCTTTGATCCTTCTAAAGTTAAAATCATCCCACAATAAATACTTCTTTCATTTCAACTTATTCAAAGGTAATTAACATTTAGGACAATTTATTCAAGTAAAGAATCAATTTTTTCTTACTAAACTAACTTGGGAACCCTTATTGAACACCATGTAACCCAATATGTAATATTTACTTATTTAAATACATATTTTCAAATAATAAAAATTAGGAGTTAAACATCCTAGCCACAAAATTTTCTTTAACACCATGATCTGTCATTAAATTTAAGAATTTTTTTATTATATCGAATTTAAAACATTTCATTTGAATTAATTTCATTACCATCATCCATGTTGCATTTCACCCTACTCCTAAATGTATTAGAATAAATTAAGTTCACTTCATGTGCTACACAACATCACTTGTAATTCAACATTGTTTGAAGCACATTATTTGACTTAACTAAATAACAAATGATGTTTTTGTATCCCAAGGGGCCCATGTTACATAAGTGAATGATGATAGTTTTGCAAAACATCATTGGATTTGAATTTAACACAACTTTGCATTGAAGAATAATCAATTAAATTAAACATGTACTCTTAGTTGAAATCTAGGCATCTTCATGTATGGCATTGTCAATTATCTCTCAATATTTATTGGAAGTTGAACTCACCATTGGTGATGAATTTGAAACCTTTTATAAAATCAATTACAAAAATTATGAAGTTTTGATTTTCACATTATTTTGAGTTTTCAATGAAAGTCACTATCATCGGTTGTGCAACCTTATTAATTAATTACCCTTTAATCACAAAGTCATTCATACCTTGCTTACATTTTCCATCAAATTTTGAAGGTCTTGCAGCTATGAACAACTATTACATCTTAGCCTAAGAAACATAATAATTTTGGTATTTTTCCTTTTAAAGATTTTATAACAAGTTGCAACTCTTGTCTACCCATCTATTACTACAACAATTGGTGTAATTATTGTAACCAATATTGTCGATAAAAATTGAACTCCTTATGAATGCTATGTTTAATTTTCATTATTTCTAAATTGTGTGCAAGGATAATTGTTATGATGATTTTGCATTCCTACCATTAAACCTATAAATTTTCACCCATTCAAAACTAGTTCCACAAATACTAAAAAGCTTCCTTAATTGAACACATGTCAAAAAATTAATAAAACAATGGATCTTGCAACCGACCTCAAAATCCAATCTAAAACTTTCAAAACTCACTATCTACAAAAGAGGAGTGTGGAGTTTTTGTAATACCACTAAATGCATCAAAGTGAAGCTAACATTGCCTTAATGATTAAAACCATTGCACTCGTGTCAAATGTGTCAATAACACCAAACTTGACCATAATAAACAAAAAAAACCCCATGGATAAGCTATTGCCCCTTATGCATTCAAACACACTAAAAAATCAACAATAAATTTTGTTCAAATAGCCTTAAATGGAAGAAAAGACAAATAATTGAAACTAGCGCACTTGAACATGTTGATGAGATTCACAAAGGGGTATTAGCCTAGATTGAAAATGATGACAAATACTTTTTAAAATAAAAATTTCAGTTAGCCAATGAAAAGGCTCAAATGCACTCAAGAAGGCTTAGTTTTTAGTTTTTGATTTTTTGGGTTGGGGAAGGGGGTGTTGGGTTGGGGGAGATTTTTTGGGGCATTTCTTTTGCTCCTAATGTGTTCCCATCAAGTTCCCCAAGAGGTACATCTGACCAATATTAACTGGTAAAACTAACCAATAAGTGTACCAATCAATATCAACTAACTACTAATTTGCCAATCTAACTCTCTACTGATATAGGGATCCTACTATGACCCTTAACAAGGTTCCCACCAGCACCTCAATTTTATTCCATATTGTGTTGGACACATTTCAACTTTCATGTATATAATTTGTAATAGGGTGCCAAAATGTTGTTTTCTATTGCAAACTGCCCAATGTTCGAGAAATATTGGTGATGGGCCAATCAATGTGGCTCCTTCAAAACAAAACAAAATTGTGCGGGCACCCATGAACTAATTACCAATACACCTATAATAATTGTATTATGATTTGGATGTTTGTTGTGGAGATTGGAAGGTGCCCTTAGTTTTATTTTTGGAATGGTATGGATGGATGATGTATCCTTAGATTTACATGTTGAATTTGATGTCTTTAGCTATAACATAATTGTTAAATGTTGGCCATTCATACAAGCAAGAAAATAAATCCCAAACGTTTATTTACTTATTTCATTTTCTTAATCACCTTATTAGACGAACTATAGGATTCCTCACTTTCAATAAATTTTTTTTTCTCTCTAATGTTTTAAGCTACCTTAGAGAAAACTTGACAAGAAGTTTCATTTATTTTGGACAAGATATAAGCAAATTTTTGGATTGTGTTGCCCTTGTTGGAAATTGAATGGATCATGCTTCAAAGAAAATACAATTTTTATTTTAAAAATCCAATGTAGAAACCAATCCTTGATTTGTGGGAAAGCAAGAAAATTACAAAAATCGCCAATTTTGGCTACATCACAAAATTGACTTTTCATTTTGGCCCTCCTTATGCTCGTTAACAACCCAAAAATATCATTAAAAAATACAATATCCATTCCATGGACAAAAGAGGGGTGGGGAGCGAGGGGAGCCAATTTTGTTTTTTTGCAAGAGAAAGAAAGCAGATTCTGGACTGTAACTAATAAAGGACAGCACACGTTCCCAAAAATAAAACTCCAACTCCAGAGGAATTCCCGACAAGATCCAACATAATAATAATAGGTCACTAGGGCCAATAGATGCCAAAATTGTATTAGATTTTACCTTTAGGCCCCCCCCTATGTGTTTAGCCATTAACCGGAAAATAAAAAATATTTATACCTTGTCAAAACCACACTAAATTTATAGTTTGTTCCTTTATTAATTTACTACCTTATTAAACTCCCCAATGTATTGATGTGTGATTTGAACTGCAAATAAAGGTAAGATATTGAATTTAATTCACTCATTTTGGGGGGGGTGGGGGGTGGGGGGGGGGGTTTGTTTTGTTTTAGAGGAGCCATTTTTTTATTATTTTGGTTCTCCATACTCTGTTTGGTGAATAGGGCAGGGTTTTTTTTCCAATTTTGTGAGCCTGGTGGAGTTGCAAGCCAACTTTGGCTTGGGGTCAAACAGGAAAGTAGAAAAGTAATATTGCATTCTAGGTGATTACTGTAGTGCCTTGGCAGTTTCTACAAATAAAAATATTGTTTGCAAAAAATGTTGAAATTTGCATATATGTATATAGCCAAAAATATATTTGAAAAGTTGGGATGTATTCTATTTTTCACCATGGAACATTCAAAATTAATTAAACATTCAACAAACATGAGGATAAAGCTCACCCTTGTACTAGGACATTTGGTGGGCTCTTTTGAGTGAGTAGTTGAAGGGAGAGAGATGATATTGTTAGGCTAGCTATTTAGTGTCAACTGTGAGAAGATTCTGCAAGAAGACGTGACATGGGACAGTTATGGTCGGACAATGAAATAAAAAGGGCGACAACACAGCACTCAAAAAGGGGGGTGGATGTTAAAAATTGAAGAAATGAAAAAGGTCCAAAATACCTAGGTGCCCACTCTCTTTGGACTGGGTATTAGCCCACGGCAAAAATGAGGAGGCATTAGCACTCCTTTATCATGTAGGGTAGACCCGTTGGTGACTGAGCACTTAAGTGCTCAGGGCAGGCTGGATCCAAGGGGAGGGCTCCTTTGATTCTGGTGTCCAAACACAACTTGAACCTCTCCTCTTAGTGCATCTGACATATGAACAATCGTTGAAAATGGATTGGAAATGAGAAAGTTAAGGCCCCCAAAGTAAAGGTGGTCAAAAACTCAATAAAAGCAAACCACCAAACATTACAAAGACAATTTCCAAACACTCAAAATATTCTTTGTATGTTCCTTTGTTGTTATTAGAGTTCCAAGATGATTTGTACAACATCAGGTGGTGTTCTTATAACACTTCAAATAGTTTAAAATAAATAAGAAATAAGAAAGTTATGAGGTTTGAAAAGAAGAGAGTCCAAAGAGAAGAAGTTGAAAAGCTTATTTTTCTTCTTGTTATTTTTTCATTATTCATTTTTTTTTTTGAATTTCAAAGATGATTTCTAAAGCTTTGAGGTAGCACTCCCATAACATTTTGAATCACTCCAAATGAAGCACATATGATGAAGATATAAATAAATGTTGGATCATAGACAGCTGATTAATGTTGGACAGGTCTACCCTAGTGAAAAGATTCATGTGAAGTCACAAGTATAGCCTACACATATATACATAAAACAATAAGAAACAGTAAGCGTCACATCATTCACTTGTCACTAGAATTCAATTCAACAATTGATGTAGGTAACAAAGTACAATTGTAATGAGAATGAACCCCATGAACCCCATGAACCACTAACTTATTTATATTCTCAGGCCTTGTTTCTTGTCCCTCCACCCCATCTAGAATTCTTTGCTTGGGAAAGCAAGGGTTTAAGGACTAGGTGAGAGCCAAGAACATTGCAGGTTACAAGTAATTAAACATTCCTCCTGAGAATCCACATGCAATCTTTTCATTCACACAGAGTGCAGTTATGAAACTTTCATCCAAAACAGAAGAAGGTTAAAGATTGATTGGGCCAATTAGAGCTGAGGGATGGTACCTTGTGTTAACTAACTAGTAGGTCGCTAATGAAATGGAGATCAAGGATTATGGACTAGGTAACCTCGCAGGTCACAGTATGGGATGCAATTAAGCCATGAAAGTGGCAAGACTACGGAGGCAGTGAAACCACTTTCAACAATCTAGCAGCTTGAGTCAGTTATCAGACATAACCGATCATGAAGGGGTGCCAAGTGCACAATCACTCAAGCATGAAGGGGTGCCAAGCGCATGATCACTCAAGCTTGAGTGAAACTTGGGCATGGGTTATGTTGCTCCACGCACTCTCTGGGCCAACATAGACATAAGGTTATCACCTTGATCAATAAAAGGACATGGCACACATGGGTTATAACCTGCATCCAGCCAATCGACAACAGCATGAGGCACCCCTTAACTAGTTACAGGTAGTGAACTTGCAGCCTGACAGCCAATCAGAGTGTCTACATTCTCCCTAAAAAGGATGGTTATGAATATTGTTTTGGGGTCCATTTGTCAAAAAAGATTAAATGCATTGGGGGAAATTGGACTCACAATTTGAAGCAGTAATTTGTTTACAGACGTTTGAATTTGTTTTTCTTGTCAATCTTTCATGCTTTTATACGTCTTATGGGTTTTTTTTATAAAAAAAATAACAAATAGAGAATTTTGAACTTAGGTCCCACCAAGAGGACATGATGCAAGCTAGAGAACTTGTGATAGGTGAAAATCAATCTGGATAAAATTCAAACTCTTAGCCAAAGGGGACAAGAAGAACAATGCAGCTCAGAACAATGCACAGCTACAATTGTCAGATTGAACACCTTGAAGGAGGGGGGGGGGGGAGGGATGAGCACAAAAAAAAGAAGAAGAGAACTAGGATTTCACTAAAACACAGAAAAGTAAAAATTCAGATCTTGGTCTCCCTTTGTAGCAAAAGGCATGGACACTCCCCCCTCTTTTGTTCCAACAAATTATGATACCAATTGGAACTTATGATAATAGAATGATAGTGAAATATTCTAAATTATGCACTTTTATATATATATATATACTTCTTGGGAAGACCAAGGAAGGAATGGCAACGGCCCCATCATCTCTTAAGTAGCAGTAGCAACAGCAGATCAGATAAACAGATGGGGCCAGAACATTGTCTACTTTCCAAAGAACCGTATCCAACTCCTTATCAGAAAGGGCTTGGGCATCGGTCGGTTGGCAGACACCATGCTGTTGGATGGTTGTGTTGGTTCCTTCCAATTTGACGGATTCTCTACTTCACAAGTTGTTTCAGGTCTCGTGAAAAGGAGGAAAAGGGAAAAAAAAAATTCCCCACCAATAATATGTCCAGCTTCTGTCAAACAGCACCTGAACATTCACGTGAATGATCAGATCCGACACAATCTCTCTTTGCTCTGTTGACACACAACTTATGGTTTGTTTGTTTGTTTGTTTTTTCTGCTCCTGTCCAGTGCTTTTTCTTGTGTCATTCATTCTTACTCTTGGGATGACAACAGCAAACCAAGATTGGAGTGAATGAAAAGAGGGGTCTTGGAGTTGGGTTTCGAGTTCCCCAAACCCCCCCCCTTTCTCCTCCATGGAAAAAAAAAAAAAAAAAAAAACCACCCCACCCACACACCCTTTACCTATTTTATTTCTTCTCCTCCCTCTACTCTTTCATGCACGATCA
>Ga0116229_10012066_pt1 | contig 12562 bp, 8 predicted proteins | sample S1TSphgellanicum_3_FD_87313 | JGI IMG/M metagenome (GOLD analysis project Ga0116229, IMG submission 87313) | Host-associated microbial communities from peat moss isolated from Minnesota, USA - S1T2_Fc - Sphagnum magellanicum MG | ecosystem: Host-associated > Plants > Peat moss > Unclassified...
CCGCCTTCCGCATCGCCTCGCCGTACTCGTCGCCTGCGGCAACTCGATCTGCGGCAACTCGGCGATCGCCGCGCTCGCGCCCGTCATCGGCGCCGACGCCGACGATGTCGTCTCGTCGATCGCCTTTACCGCCGTCCTCGGCGTTGCCGTCGTCATCGGCCTGCCGGTCCTCCGCCACCCGCTCGGCTTCTCCTACTACCAGTACGGTGTGCTTGCCGGGCTCACGGTCTACGCGGTCCCGCAGGTGCTCGCCGCCGCGTTCCCGGTGAGCATCCTCTCCGGGCAGGTCGGCACGCTCGTCAAGCTGGTGCGGGTGCTGATGCTCGGGCCGGTCGTGCTCTTCTTCGCGCTCCGCGAGCGCGCCATTGTGCCGCGCGAGCGGTTTCGCATCACGCAGTTCGTCCCGTGGTTCATCCTCGGGTTCCTGATGCTCGCCGGACTCCGCTCCGTCGGCGCGGTCCCGGCTGCGGTGATCGCGCCCGCCCGCGCCGCGTCGACGTGGCTGACCGTCGTCGCGATGGCGGCCCTCGGCCTCGGGTGTGACCTCCGCGCCGTCCTGCGTGCGGGTCGGCCGATCCTGCTCGCCGTCATCGGATCACTCGCGATGCTGATTCTGCTCAGCATCACATTGATTCACGGGTTGGGTATCCGCTGAGGGGAGTGGTAGCCGATGCGGCGAGTGCCCGCGGCGATTGACGCGGCCCGCGGGGGATAAACGTGTGGCGCGCGATCCGGCGCTTAACGGCCGGGGATGGTCGGTCGTCTGATCGGGTGACAGGCAGGCATGCGCAGGTGACCCCGACGAGGACCGTTCCCATGCGTCGTTCCACGCTTTCCATCTTCGCTGTCGGCGCGCTCGTCGCGATGGGCGCCCGGCCGACCGTCGTGTCCGCGCAGCAGCCCGCCGCGCCTACGCCCCCACCAGGCACGTACCAGGCGCGCGAGGACAACCAGCAGGACCGGATCGCCAATGGCATGCAGAGCGGGCAGCTGACCGCCGGCGAGTCAAAGACCCTTGAAGGCGATGAGCACTCGCTCAACCAGGAGCGCGCCGCCGACCGTGCGTCCGATGACGGCCACCTGACGAGCGCCGACCGCACGCAGCTCAATCAGCAACAGAATCAGGTCAGCAAGCAGATTTACGCCGACAAGCACAACGCCGCCGTCGCGCACTACGGCAACAATCCCGTCGGGCAGCGTCGCCAGAACCAGCAGGACCGGATCGCGCAGGGCGTCCGGAGCGGGAGCCTCGATCCGAACGAGGCGTCCCACCTCGAGGGGCGCGAGCAGCATATCAACCAGCAGGTGCACGCCGACCGCTCGGCCAATGGCGGATCGCTGACCGCGCAGCAGCGCGCGCAGATCAACCGCTCCCAGAACCGGGCCAGCAACCGGATCTACGCCGACAAGCACAACGCGGCGCGGAATCCCTAGCATAGGAGCGGCGGCCGCCAGGCACCGGGTCTGGTAGCCGCCGTTTGGGCCGCCTGCGCTCGGCGGCGCGGGAGCTGCTGGGGGGGGTCTCCGCCGAGCTATGGGATGGACGCTCGAAAAAGGCGATCCGTTTGACGCGCCGCGCATCAGAAACGGGGAGCGCGACGGATTGTTCAGAGCACCAGGCCGACAGCGATTCGCAACTTTGGCGTGCCACGCGCGTCGTGACCGAACGTGTTAGGATCCTCAACGGTCTCGACAACCACGGTCTCGACGCGGACGACGCCATGACAGTCTCGATCGGCCCGACCACTACTGCCGCCCCCCGCCTTCGTGCCGCCACGCGGGTCGACGCGGTGGGGTTCACGCTCGGCGCGGTGATGCTCTCCTCGGTGCTGATCGTCACGGGCCTGATCTGGGACATCTCATGGCACCGCACGGTCGGGCGCGACACGTTCTGGACCGTTCCCCATCTGCAGGAGCAGTTTGCGGCCGCGCTGGCGGGGCTGTCCTGCGGCTGGCTCGTGCTCCGCACGACGTTCGCCGGCTCCCACGCGGAGAAAGCGGCGACGGTCGGGTTCTGGGGGTTCCGCGGGCCGCTTGGCGCATGGGTTTGCATCTGGGGCACGCTCCTCATGATCACCTCGGCGCCGTTCGACGACTGGTGGCACAACGCCTACGGGCTCGACGTCAAGATCGTCTCGCCGCCGCACATGGTGCTCGCCCTCGGGATGCTGGCGATCCAGCTGGGCGCACTGCTCTTCGCGCTCTCGGCGCAGAACCGGTCCGACGACGGCGCCGCCGCGCGGTCGGCGGGATTCGTCTTTGCCGTGGCGGGCGGGATCGTCGTGACGATGGTCTGCACGCTGATCGAGGAGAACGCCGGCGTCGCGAACCAGATGCACTCGCCGCTCTTCTACATGGTGACCGCGGGGGCGCTGCCGGCGTTCCTCGTGGCGCTCGGCCGCGCCGGCCGCCTGCGGTGGCCGACCGTCACCACGGCACTCGTCTACTCCGGCATCCAGCTCGCGATGCTGTGGATCCTCGAGCTCGTGCCGGCGACGCCGAAGCTGGCGCCGATCTACAATCCGGTGACCCACATGGTCCCGCCCTTCTTTCCGCTGCTCATCGTCGTGCCGGCGGCGGCGATCGATCTGCTGCTGCGGCGCTGGCAGCGCGGGCATGACTGGACGCTCGCCGTGGGACTGGGCCTCGCGTTCGTCGGCTGCATGATCGCGGCGCACTGGTTCTGGGCCGAGTTCATGCTCTCGCCCGCGGCGCGCAACGCGGTCTTTGGCGCCGATCACTGGGGCTACATGAATGCGCCCGGCCCGTGGCAACACCGGTACTGGCACGAGGACGACCACATCCCGTGGGGCCGCGGACTGGCGATCGCGCTCGGGCTCGCGGTCGCCACTTCACGCGTCGGTCTCTGGTGTGGCAACGGGATGCGTCGACTGGTGCGGTAGCTGATGACGCTCCCACGCCGGCGCCGCGCGCGCGGTCGCGTCGTGCTCGTCCTGGCGCTTCTCGCATCGCTCGTCGTCGCGCCGCCGTGCGGCGCGCATGTCGGGAGTCCGGACGTCTGGTTCGAGGGAGCGGCCGGCCCGTACCCGGTGGCGGTCGTCATTCGCCTGCCCGGCGTCGTACCGGGCGTCGCCGCGGTGACCGTGCGCATCACCGGGGGCGCGCCGCCGACGGGGGTGACGCTCATCGTCAACCACTTCGACGCGACCGCCGCCGCGCCACCGCCCGAGGCGGCGGCCCGGGTCGCGGGCGACCCGATGTCGTTCAGCGGCCACTTGTGGGTGATGGAACCGGGCTCCAACAGCGTCACGGTGAGGGTCACCGGATCGCGTGGCAGCGGCGTGGTCGTCGTGCCGGTGAGCGCGGTGGCCACGCGGCGGTTGCCGCTCTCGCCGGTGCTCGGGACCGTGCTGGTGGCGATCGCGATCTTTCTCTTCTGCGGCGCGATTTCGATCGTCGGCGCCGCCACGCGCGAGGGGTCGCTCGAGCCGGGGCACGCGCCCGACCGGCGCCGCCGGCGTTCCGCCCGCGTGGCGATGGGCATCACCGGCGTCGTCGTCGGCGCCGTCCTGCTCGGCGGATGGCGCTGGTGGGACGCGGTGGACGCCAGCTATCGGGCCGAGATGTTCCGGCCGCTCGCGTCGCGCGCGAGGGTGGCCCACGGCGCACTGCAGTTGGTGATCACCGACTCCGCGTGGCAGCACCGTGGCGACACGGCCTGGCTCGACCGCCATGACGCGTCGGTCTGGTCGCCGCTCGTGCCCGACCACGGGAAGCTGGTGCACCTCTTCCTCGTGCGGACAACCGGCACGCCGGTCTTCGCGCACCTCCACCCGGCGACGGCGGATACCGACACCTTCCTCGACGGACTGCCGCACCTCCCGCCCGGTCGGTACCGGGTCTTCGCGGATATCGTCCACGAGAGCGGATTCGAACAGACGCTGACCACGACCGCCGATCTCCCCGCGGTCGACGGGTCGGCGGGTGGGTCGGTGGCGGGATCGTCCGCCGGACCGGCTTCGGGCGCGACCGACGCCGATGATGCGTTCACGACACATGAACCGGTGCCGCCCGACAGCACGGTCCACCTGGACGACGGCTCGACGATCACGTGGATCGATCCGCACCCGCTCGTCGCCGACGTGCCGGCGGGGCTCCGGTTCGTCGTGCGTGCGCCTGGCGGTGCGCCAGCGGGACTCGTGCCGTACATGGGGATGGCCGGTCACGCCGTCATCGTCCGCGAGGACGGCGCCGTCTTCGTGCACCTGCACCCGATGGGCACGGCGTCGGCGGCCGCGCAGCAGGTGCTGGTGATGCGCGAGCCCGGGGATTCCACGCGGGGGCGTCTGGCCCATCGTCTGGCCGGCGCATCGCCAACGGCGCCGCCGGGGATGACGGCGATGCCGGGAATGGCGGCGATGCCGGGAATGGCGGCGATGTCCGCGGTCGTCGGCGATACCGTGTCGTTCCCCTACGCGTTTCCGTCGGCAGGCACCTATGACGTCTGGGTGCAAGTCCGGCGCGGCGACCATGTGCTGACGGCGCCGTACGTCGTGCATGTGGCCGCGGCCGCGACGCGGTGATCGTACGGGGGGCACGGTCGGTGGGCGGTCCGTGCGCGGTCCGCGCGCGGCTGGTGAGCCGCCGGTGAGCGCACGACCGCGGCGCTGAGGCACGCACAGGGGCGCTGCGGACGCACGCCGCGTGAAGATCATCTCACGCGCTGCCGGCCGCGTGACGGCGATCCATCGCCGCAGTCAGCCGAGGTGAAGGACTCCGTCGTGATCGCACTGGTCATCGCCGTCGCGGTGACCGCCGTGCTGGTCGTCGCCGTTTGGCTGATCGAGTCCACTCGGCGCGCTCGGCGCGCTCCGCGCGCGCGCGTGGACGCGGAGGACACGCTGCGCGACCTGCTGGAGACGATCCGCGACCCGATCGAGGGGAGCACGCCGGACGGCCGCATCACCTACGTCAACGCGGCGTGGCGAGCGCTCTTCGGATCCGACGATCCCCCACAGAGCGAGCGGGTCTTCGCGGACCCCGTGACCACGGCCGCGTATGCCGAATATCGCGCGCGACTGCTGGCCGGGGGTCCGGACGCCCTCTTCGAGGGGATCGTCATCGGCCGGGACGGGCAGCGAGTGGTGCTCTCCATTCACAGCAGCGTGCGGTTCGAAGACGGCGCGCCGGTCGCGGTGCGCACCGTCATGCGCGATGTCGGCGCGCAACGCGCCGCCGAGGAAGCGCAGGGGCGCCTCGTGGAGATGATCGAGGCGACGTCGGACTTCGTCGGCATTGCGGGCGGCAACGGCCGGATCGTCTATCTCAACCGCGCCGGCCGTCGCCTGGTGGGGATCGGCGATCATGATGACGTGACGGGACTCGGGATGCGCGCGGTCTTCACGCCCGACTCGCGGGCGCACCAGATCGCCGTGGCGGTGCCGTCGGCGCTGCGCGACGGCGTCTGGTCGGGCGACACGGTCGTCCGCGGCCCGACCGGCGGCGAGATCCCTGTCTCGCAGGTGATCGTCGCGAACCGGTCGTCGCGCGATGGCCAGTGGTTCGTGTCGATGATCATGCGCGATCGGAGCGAACAGGCGCAGCGCGAGGCGGAGTCGGAGGCGATGCATCGGATCGCGCTGGCGATCGCCGATCTGACCGATCCGTCGAGCGTCTACGTGACCGTCGTCCGCGAGCTGTGCGCGACGACCGGGTGGTCGTCGGGCGAACTCTGGCTGCGGGACGACGATGGTCGCATCACCCGAGCGGCGGTCTGGCCCGAACCGGATGCACGTGCGGCTGCAGGTCCCGACCGCGCGCGCGTCAGGCGCTGCGCGGTCGGCGACGAGGTGCCGGATCGCGTCTGGACGTCGCGCGCGGTCACTGTCGTACCCGCGTCCGTCCCGTCCGTCCCGTCCGTCGCGCCCGGCGGAGACGTGCCGGGCAGCGACGCCGCGCCGGCGGAAAGCACCGCGGCCGTGGGCGTCCCGGTGCTCGCCGACCGCGACGTGGTCGCCGTCGTCATCTTCTGCGTGAGCGCGTCGTCCGATGAGGATCGAAGCCGCATCCGCCTGGTGACCGTCGTCGCCGCACAGCTCGGGCGGCTGATCCTGCAGAAGCGCACCGAACAGGCGCTGCGCGAGAGCGAAGCGCGGACGCGCATGCTCTCCGAGGCGTCGATGGACGGCATCGCCATCATCCGGGACTTCCGGATCGTCGAGCTGAACGGCGCCTTCCGTCGCATGTTCGCGCTCGGGGAGGACGTCGGCGGTGTGAACAGCCTCGATCTCGTCGATGAAGGCGATCGGCCGCGCATCGCGATCGCCGCGAGATCGGCCGGCATGTACGAGGCGACGATGCGGCGCGCCGACGGGACGACGTTCGACGGGCGCGTGACCGGTGTGGTGACGACGTTTCGCGGCGTGCCGTCGCGGGTGGCGGTCGTGCGCGACATCAGCGAGTGGCGCGCGCTCGACCGACTGAAGAACGAGTTCGTTTCGACGGTGTCGCACGAACTGCGGACCCCTCTCACGGCGATGCTCGGCTCGCTCGGGTTGCTCGAGGCAGGGGTCGCGGGGCGGCTCGCGCCGAACGCGCATCGACTGATTCGCATCGCGCGGACGAACACCGAGCGCCTGATCCGCCTGATCAACGACATGCTCGACCTCGACAAGATCGCGGCCGGCAAACTCACCCTCCGGCGCGTGCGCCTCGTGATGGCCGATACGGTGCGCGTCGCCGTCGACGGGTTGCGCGCGCTGGCGGCCGAGCGGGCGATCGAGGTCGCGGAGGAGGTGGAGTCGGACGTGGCGATCTCCGGCGACCGTGATCGAATCGTGCAGGTGCTGACGAATCTCCTGTCGAACGCGATCAAGTTCGCACCGGCCGGCTCACGCGTCGTCGTGCGCGCGTGGCGCGTGAGCAGCGACAGGCGAGACCATGGCCACGGCCACGGCGGCAGCGCTGGCAACGGTTCGACCAATGGCGTCGCCAACGGGGACGGGCAGGATCGGGGACGCGTGCGCGTGTCGGTGACGAATGCCGGAGACGGGATCGCGCCGGCGGACGTCGGGCGGCTGTTCAAGCGCTTCCAGCAGCTGGACGGCTCCGACGGGCGACGCAACAGCGGCACCGGGCTGGGCCTCGCGATCTCCAAGGAACTCGTGGAGCAGCACGACGGCACGATCGGGGTGCAGTCGACGCCTGGGGTCGAGACGACCTTCTGGTTCGAGTGTCCCGAGGACGTGAGCACGCGGGACCCCGCGGGCGTCGGCCACTGAGGGTCGACGCCGTGTGGGGAGACTCGCCGGCCCGCGACATGAGGTCGGGCGGCGCAAGTCCTGGCATCGGGTAGCGGCGTCGGCCGCCGGCGGTCTAATTGCGGGGATGGAGACTTTGACCAGCGTCGCGTCCGCCGAGCGAAGCGACGCGCGGGGTGTCACGCGCGACCGGATGCTCTCGGCGCTCGTCACGAGTGCGCGGGTCGGCGAGGCCGACATCGCGAGCGAGCAGCGGTGGTTCACGGCGCTCGTGCGCTGGCTGATCGGCCGCAACACCGCGTCGTGGCTGTCGCGCGGGCGTCGCACGGTGCGTCTCACCTGGCTTGGCGAGGTACTCGATGACCCGATGACCGGGCCACCGGTCGCCGCCCGCATTCGGCGGGTCTGGAGTCATGCGTCGGCGGTCCGCTTCTTCGCCGAGACGGGACTCTCGGACCGGACGACGTTTCTCGCCGAGGCGGCGCGCCGGATCGGGAACCATGTGCTGCCGCGGCTCGATCCGCAGAATGATCTGCTGTCGCTGATCGAGCGACTGGATCTGCGCTCGATCGATGCCGACTGGATCGAGTCATTGCCGCCGGCGCTCGTCGCGCCGTGGGGGCGGCTGCTGCGTCCCGCGACGCCGTCGGTGCGGGCCGCGGCGCAGCTGGTGGCGACGCGTGCGGCCGCCGTCGGCCTGACGCGCGACATCCTGTCGATGCAGCCGATCGAGGCCGAGCTGGATTCGCCGTTCTTCCGGCTGGCGCTGACCGTCGACGTCTGCGTCCAGACGGACGAGGGGGATCTCGAGGGTTGGCGCGAGGCCTACGCGACGTGGCAGCGGCTGGCGGAGCAGTGTCGGCAGGTGCTCGCGGCGGTCGACGAGCGGCTCGAGGCGCGCGGCGTGTCGACGGATCTCGTCTTCCGTCGCGAGCTGCTTGACGCGCAGCTGGTGCGGATCGACTGCCTGCTGGCGCTGGAGGCGGGGTCGCTCGACGGTCAGGCGTTCGCCGTCCGGCTGGTGCGGCAGGCCGCCGAGCAGCGCAGCGTGCGGATGCTGACCGCGGTGACGCTGAAGCGACTGGCGCGCAAGGTGGTGGAGCATACGGGCCAGACGGGCGAGCACTATCTGATCCGGACGCCGGCCGAGTGGTGGCAGGCGGTCCGCGCGTCAGCGGGTGGCGGCGCGCTGACGGCGGTGACGGCGCTCCTCAAGTACTCGATCTCATGGCTGCCGCTCGCCCCGATGGAGCTTGGCGTCGGGCTGGCCGCGAACTACGCCGGCAGCTTCCTGGCGATGCAGGCGACGCATCTGACGCTCGCCTCGAAGCAGCCGGCGATGACGGCGGCGGCGCTCGCGGGGGCGTTTGAAGAGGGGAAGGGGGTTGATTCCGAGGTCGCGATGATCGCGGCGATCACGCGGCACCAGGCGGTGGCGACCGTCGTCAACATCGTCGCCGTCGTGCCGGTCGCGGTCACGATCGACATCCTCTGGCGGCTCGTCTCGGGGCACTCGTTTCTGAGCCCGGAGAATGCGGCGCACTCGGTCGCGACGCTCAATCCGTGGCGGACGCTGACGATCCCGTTTGCGATGCTGACGGGGGTCTTCCTGTGGCTTTCCTCGCTCGCGGCCGGCTGGACGGCCAACTGGAGCGCGTACCGTCTGCTGCCGCAGGCGGTCGCGGCGAGCACGCGGATCCGGCGGGTGCTCGGCGATGCGCGGGCGCGGTGGCTCGCCGGCGTGCTCGATCGGCAGCTGGGCGGCATCGCCGGCAACGTGACGATCGGGTTTCTGCTGGGGTTCATGCCGGTGCTCTTCGCGTTCATGGGACTGCCGATCGAGGTGCGGCACGTGACACTGTCGGCCGCGTCGCTGACGTTCGCGCTGAGCGAGCAGCTCGGCGACGGCGTGCTGGCGCTCGGTCCGGCGCTCTGGGCAGCGCTCGGCGTGCTGCTGATCGGCGCGTGCAACTTCAGCGTCTCGTTCATCCTTGCGTTTCGCGTGGCGGCGCGGGCGCGCGGGCTCGACGCGAGGCGGCGCGGCGCGGTCTGGCGCGCGGTGTGGGCGGCGTTCCGCGCGCACCCCGGCCGCTTCTTTCTCGCACCAACGGGGACCACCACGGCCGAGTTCGGTTCGCTTTAGGCGCCGTGTGCTCCGGTGCTTCCTATCTTTTCAAGCACCCGTCTCACACTGGTAGTCAGTCGCGACTCCCGGGGCAGCGCGAGCCGGCGGGAACGCACCGAGCGGCCGCGGATTGATGGCGGACGACACAGTACATACCCAGGAGCGCTATGATGGGCAAGCGGACGACGACGACGGTCACGGACGAGCTGGCGACACCGACGGACCTCAAGCACGATGGCGTCGAGGCGATCACGGCAAGCCTGCGCGAGCTGCTGGCCGATGTCTTTGCGCTGTACGTGAAGACGAAGAACTTCCACTGGCACATGAGCGGTCGCCACTTTCGCGACTACCACCTGTTGCTCGACGAGCAGAGCGATCAGCTCTTCGCGATGACGGATGACATCGCCGAGCGCGCGCGGAAGATCGGCGGGACGACGCTGCACTCGATCGGCGAGATCGCGAAGCACCAGCGGCTGAAGGACAACAACGACGAGTTCGTCGCGCCGCTGGAGATGATCGAGGAGCTGGCGGACGACAATCTCCAGCTGACCCGCTATCTCCGCGCGACGCACGCGATCTGCGACGAGTCCAACGACGTGGCGACGGCAAGCCTGATCGAGAACTGGATCGATCAGACCGAGCGGCGTACCTGGTTCCTCTCGGAGACGGCGCGGGAGCGCTGAGCGAGCGGAGTGCTCGACCGGAGTGCTCGACCGGAGTGCTCGGCTGGAGTGCTGGATCGGAGTGCCCGACACGCGCGGATGTGACAACGGCGGCACCGGAGCGGTGCCGCCGTTCGCGTCTTGTCCTGGTCAGGCGGCCCGTGGGCCGCGCCTGGCTAGGACGAGGATTTGGGCGAGCGCCCCATCGGGAGCGGGTCTGGCTGATCGCTCATCAGCTCGACGTGTGACACGCGACCGCGGGTGACGATCTGCGCATCGGGATCGATTTCGCCGTCCGGGTGCGTGTAGACGGGCGGTTTCGACTGCTTCTTCATGAATCGCATCTCCGGCTATGGGGCAACGCATTCCTTGAGTGCAAGCGTCGTACCCACTCGCCCGCTCGCGCCGAAATGCGCGCATTCTCATGAGCGTGTGCGCCGCGCCCGCATGAGCGTCGGGGCGCCCTCGGGGATCCCCAGCTCTCCGTCGCCCTTCGCCGTGGCGATGCGCTGGGAGAGATAGATCCCGGAGTGGCCGCTGAAGAGGTAGCCGAAGAAGCAGGCGACGGCGAGATAGACGGCGGCGTCAGCGCCAAAGAGCTCGATCCCCATCAGGGTGCAGGCGAGCGGCGTGTTGGTCGCGCCGGCGAAGACGGCGACGAATCCGAGGGCGGCGAAGAGGTCGATCGGGGCGTGCAGCAGGGCGCCGAGGACGTTGCCGAGCGTCGCGCCGATGAAGAAGAGCGGGGTGACCTCGCCGCCCTTGAAGCCGAAGCCGAGGGTCACGGCGGTGAAGACGAGCTTCCAGAGCCAGCTCCACGTGGTGGCGCCGCCCGCGTGGAAGCTGGAGACGATGCTGACGCCGTCGGGGGTGGCGGCGACGACGCCGAGTCCGAGATAGTCGCGCGTGCCGACGAGAGAGGTGAGCGCGATGACGAGGACGCCGCCGAGGACGGGGCGGAGCATCGGCCATCGGATCAGTCGTTTCGCGAGATGACCAATGGCGTGCGTCGTCTCGGCGAACGCGACGCTCGTGAGGCCGAAGGCGGCGGCGGCGAGAACGGTCTTGCCGAGGAGGAGCGGGTCGAAGTGGGCGAACGACGGGGCGCGGAGGGTGTCGACGTGATAGGCGGTGTGGTGGATCCCCCAGGCGGCGCAGGTCCAGTCGCCGACCAGGCTCGCGATCAGGCAGGGGATCAGCGCCTCGTAGTCGATCCGGCCGATCGCGAGGACTTCGAGGGCGAAGACGGCGCCGGTGATCGGCGTGCCGAAGACTGCGCCGAACCCCGCGGCGATGCCGGTCGTGAGGAGGGTGCGGGTCGTGCCGACGTCGAGTCCGAGGCGGCGGGCGAGCGCGCTGGCGAGCGAGCCGCCGACCTGCACGGCGGTCCCTTCGCGGCCGGCGGACCCGCCGAAGAGGTGGGTGATGACGGTGGTTACGAGGACGAGCGGCGCCATCACGGCGGGGACGCCGCCACCCGGCTCGTGGATCTCGTCGACGATCAGGTTGTTGCCGCTCTCGACGCCGCGGCCGAACCAGTGGTAGAGTGCCCCGACGAGGAGGCCCGCGGCCGGCAGGCACCAGAGGAGCCACGGGTTCGCGAAGCGGAGCTGCGTCACGCGGTCGAGCGCCCAGAGGAAGAGGGCGATCAGGGAGCCGGTGAGGAGTCCGACCGGGGTGGCGAGCAGGGTCCAGCGCGCGACGTATCGCGCGAGGCCCACGTGCTCGGCGAACGGGCTGGGACGTGGAGGTGCTGGTGAGGACGTCACGAGGCGACTGCCAGGATCCGGGGCCAATCGCCGGCGGCGTATCCCGAAGACACGAAGACCGTGTCGATGGCGCCGCCGGCGCGTCCGCGAGGACACACCGAGGGTAGGCGCCATTGGCACGGTCGAGCGCCAGGCGAGCTGGCGGTTCGAGCGGCAGTTGAAGGCGGACACCACCGCCTCTGCACGAGCGATTGTCCTATACGCTAGCGCCGCAGGGCCGCGAGATCAAGCCGCGTCGCGCTGGCGGCGCGACGTACCAGTCGCTCGGACTACACCGTCGCCGGTGCGGGTCCGTCGAGCGCATCGCGCACGGCGTGGGCGAACGTCTGGAGCTCGAACGGTTTCTGGACGAAGGCGGCGGTGGAGGTGACGATGCCGCGGCGGAGGATCTCGTCGTCGGTGTAGCCCGAGGTGAAGAGCGCGGCGAGTCCCGGCCGTTGCTCCTGCAGACGGCGCACGGTCTCGGCGCCGGTCATCCCCGGCATCACCGCGTCGGAGATGACGAGATCGATTTTCGCTGCGAACCCGGCCGACAGCGCGAGAGCGGCGGGTCCGTCCGGGGCGACGAGGACGATGTAGCCGAGTCGCGTCAGGAGGCGGCGGCCGATATCGCGGACCGCGGCGTCGTCCTCGACGAGCAGGACGGTTTCGACGCCGCGGACAGCGGTGGCGACGGCGACGCGCAGCGCTTCCGGTTCGACGTCCTCGGTGACGCGGGGGAAGTAGACGCTGAAGACGGTGCCCTGGCCGACGACGCTGTCGACGAGGACGTAGCCCCCCGACTGC
>Ga0116229_10012067_pt1 | contig 12560 bp, 10 predicted proteins | sample S1TSphgellanicum_3_FD_87313 | JGI IMG/M metagenome (GOLD analysis project Ga0116229, IMG submission 87313) | Host-associated microbial communities from peat moss isolated from Minnesota, USA - S1T2_Fc - Sphagnum magellanicum MG | ecosystem: Host-associated > Plants > Peat moss > Unclassified...
ACCTGGCCGTTCACGGCCCAGCGCGCACCGACGCCGTAGATGAAGAAGCCGATCGCCACCGCGGCAAACCCCCAGGCGAATTTCGCGGCGATCGACAGATCGCCGACCGTACGGCCGAGGAGGTTGTAGAGGAACACGAGCACCGGGGAGAGCAGCACGATCCAGATCGAATTCAAGTTCTGGTACTGCTCGGGGATCCACGTGAACAGATGCCAGCCGAACACGCTGAAGTCGAGGTCGACGTTGTGCTGCGCGAACAGATTCAGCGAGGTCGACATCTGCTGATAGAAGATGAAGAAGAAGATCGTTTGCGCCACCAGCACGAGTGCCGCCACGAGGCCGGCCCGTTCCTCGCGGCGGCTACTGCGAATGAGGTGCACGAAGATCCCGAGGATCACGATGCCGGCCGTGTAGACGCAGACGCGCGCGATCGCCTGGCTGTGCAGGATGAACGCGGCGACGAACACCATGGCAACGCAGGCCGCGAGCAGTGCGAACAGGCGGGAAGCTTTCGGGGGCGCTTCGTCCGCGGGCGAGCCGATGTGCGCGAGAGCGCGCCGCATCAACGAATAATTGCAGAGGCCGAGCACGAGTCCAATGGAGCAGACGCCGAAGGCCGTGTGCCAACCGGCCGAATTCCCGTAGCGCGCGCCCACATAGTCGCGGATCCACGGCGTGAGCGTCATCGAGATCATCGAACCTAAGTTCACGGCCATGTAGTAGATCGTGAACGCGCTGTCGATGCGGGTCTCGTCGCCCTCGTATATCTTGCGCACGAGATTGCCGCAGTTGGGCTTGAACATGCCGTTGCCGACGATGATGACGCCGAGCGCGACGTAGAGAAAGTACTCGTTGTCGGTCGGCAACCACAGCAGTGCGTAGCCGAGCGCGAGCACGCACGCACCGATCAGCATCGTGCGGCGCGTGCCGATCAGCTTGTCGCCGATCCATCCACCGACCGCCGGGGTCGCATAGATCAGCGCCGCCGCGGCGCCCCAGACGAGATTCGCGCGCGTGTCGACGAAGCCGAGCTTTTTCATCATGTAGGTGACCATGAGGACCTGCATGCCGTAGAAGCCGAAGCGCTCCCACATTTCGATCAGGAACACGGTGCTGAAGGATCGGGTCTGGGAGATGCTCGTCGCGTTGGCGGTCATGGTGCTTCCGAGGAGTGGGTCCGGTCCCGGCGCAGCGTAACATCAGACGGCCGAGGTCGCTGCTCCCGCGTCAGCGCAGACAAATCGGCCGGGTCTTAATGAGGAGCCGGTGCAGGCGCCCCTGGCGGGTGAATGCGACGGCATCGTATCCGGCGGCGTCCGGCTCCAGGGCGGGGTTCACGACGATGTCTCCGAGCCGCAGCCCCGCCTGGAACGCAGGGTAAGCGCTCGGTACGAGAATCACGACGTGCCGCGCGTTCATTTCGATGCCGATGCCGGTGATCCAGCGCCCTTGGGCACAGGCACTCGCGCCGCCGACCACGTCCGCGAGCCGACCCCGAACCCTCGCGGGCGCGTCCTCGAGCATCACGATGTCGAGCGGCGGCGGGGGGACCTGCCGGGCAGCCTCGGCATGCCATAGCATCGCAACGATCAGCGCGTGCGCGCAGAGGGAGAGCGTGAGGCCGATCAAGGCCGGCGCGCGGCCGGACAGCGTGTCGTCGGACCAGCGGATGTTGAACGCTGCACGCACGTAGGCCTGTCCCTTGGCCACCGTCGACAGGTCGAGCCAATCGACAATCTGCGCGCGATCGTAGGACACGGGTGGCATCGGCGGATTATCCCGTCGCATCCCGCGGATGTGCAAATATCGGCTCTCGAGCGTGTCAGAACTGCTGCGTGAACTCGATGAAGATCTCGCGGCGCGGCCCGTATTGGGGCGCGAATTCGCCGATGCCGTCGCCGCTGCGCAGGAGGTAGCTCTTGTCGAAGAGGTTCACGGCGCTCACGCGCACCGTGAGCGGCAGATCCCTCGCCCACGGACGAAACCGCTCCGCGATGGCCGCGTTCCACTGGGTGTAGTCGGGCGTGTGCGCGAGGTTCGCGAAGCCGGTCCGCAGACCGCTGCCGTAGATTCCATCGATGCTGGCGAGCAGGCCCCGCCATCGATACGACAAGCCGGTCGAGGCACTGATCGTCTGCGCATCGGACGCATAGGTGTACTCACCGGCCAGAAACGCGAGCTCGGCGGGATCGCCGATCAGGAACTGATTGGACACCACGTTCTTGACCTTGGTCGCTTCGTCCGCGAGGTTCGCATAGATGCGCAGGCCGCCCCGCTGGTACGTGAGCTTGAATTCCGCGCCGCGACTGAAGCCTTGCGCATAGTTGAACTGCGTCAGCACCACGGCTTGACCGAACTGCCCGTCATCGAGCGTGTCCGTCGAGCGTTTGTAATACAGGTCGACGCCGACGCTGAGGGCGTCCGCGAACCGCTGATCGACCCCGACGTCGAAGTACGTCGCGCGCTCCGGGCGCACCGGATCCTCGAGCGGGATCGCCGGCTGTTGCGTGGTGTTCTGAAACAAGGCGAGAGTCGTCGGTGTGGCCTGGGCCTGCATCGGCGGCGTGAAGTAGCGCGCGACCCCGGCATGCAGGCTCGTCCCGGTCAGCGGCGTGTACTCGAGCGCGAGGCGCGGACTCGTCTGGTTCGCCGCCACGAACTGGTTCATCTGATCGAAACGCACCCCGAGATTCGCGACGAGGTCGGGGCGCAGCGTCCATTCGTCCTGCAGGTAGGCGCCTGCGGTCTCGCCGCGTTTCGAATCGGCGTCGTTCACGGTCACCGGGGTCGGCAGCGGATGACCGTCGGCGTCCAAGGGCAGCACCGCGGAAAGATCGTCCACGCGGGTCTGCTCGAGACTGAAACTGATGCCGGCCCTGAGCACCTGCGAGGCACCGAGCCGCTCGGCCGCGTCGAACTCGACACCCGACAACAGGCTCTTGCGCACGACGGTCGAGGCCACGTCGTTGAAGGCCAGGTCGCCGACGAGGTCCGGCACGAAATCGACCGAGGCATAGCGCGTGAACACCGAGAGCTGGGTGTCGAGCGCCGCGTCGTGGGTCTGCAAGGCGAGGAGCCCGAAGTAAAAACGATCCGCCTCATGCTCGTCGAGGCTCGCCGAGGACAGCGTGGCAGGACCGACATCGCCGAGCGGCGTCGCGCCGATCACGTTCGGAATCTGAAAGTGTCCGACGAATGCGCCGGCGATCGTGGTCAACCGAACGGAATCCCCGAACAGCGTCGAGCCATAGCCGAAAAACTTCTGCTGCGTCGTGTGATCGTGAATCGGCACGACCGAGGGCGTCGCATTTTCGAGGCCCTCCGCGCTCTCGAGGTACCGGCCGGTCAGGAAATACTGCGTCGCATCCACCGCGCCGCCGGCTTCGATGCTGGGACTCACCGTCCCGAGACTGCCGCCGTACACGTCGAGATTCCCGCCGCCGTCGAAACGCTCCTTCGAGGTGATGTCGACGACGCCGGCGGTGCGCAGCCCGTACTGCGCCGGAAGCACCCCGTCGAGCAGATTCAGGTTGCCGACGAAGCCGGTCTCGAGCACCGATCCCAGTGCGGATACGCCGTCCGGCAATGCAATTCCGTTGATCCGATATTGCACGTTCGCGTATTCGTTGCGGACGTGAAAATCCGGATTGCTGATCGCAGAGTCGTAGGAGACGCCCGGCGCCTGCAGCAGAACCTTGTCGAGCGGCGTGTTCTTGCCCTGGGGCAAGGCCTCGAGGGACTGCTGATCGAGGGTATAGCTGCTCGCACCGAGCGTCGGCAGGAGTTCACCGTCGCGCGCCTCGTCGAGACGCCGATTCATCTCGCGCAGCACGTCGTGCAGGCGGTTTGCCCGCACGACGATCTCGGCGAGCTCGGAGTCCTCCGGAGCCGCGGTGTCCGCGTGCGCTGGTAGGATACCGGCGAGAATCCAATAACCCAGAGCCAAGCGCTTGATGATCGTCGACATGCGAGGACCGGTCGCGGGGCGCTCGCCCGCTCAGTGACACCGCGTATTCATAATGCAAATGATAATAATTCGCATTAACAAGGTCAAGCCGCGGTGAACCCGCTCGCACACCCGCCCTTCCGATATTTCTTCTTGGGCCGTATCTGTTCCGAATTCGCCTTTCAAATGGCGACGGTGGCGGTGGCGTGGCAGGCCTATGCGCTGACGAACAGCCCCTTGGCCTTAGGCCTGATCGGCCTCGCGGAATTCGCACCGACCGCGCTGCTGACCTTCGCCGCGGGGCACGTCGCGGATCGCTACGATCGGCGCCGCGTGATCCAGGTGAGCTTGGGTGTAGAGGCGCTCACCGCGGCCTTCCTGGCGTGGGGCAGCGTGGCGGGATGGCTCACGGCCCCGCAGATCTTCGCGGCGGTGGCCGTGATCGGCGCCGCGAGTGCGTTCGAGACGCCCGCGGCCGCGGCGATGCTGCCGGGCGCCGCACCCGCCGGCACGCTGCAAAACGCCTCGGCACTCGCGACCGGCGCATGGCAGGTGAGCACCATCGGAGCACCGGCGCTCGGCGGACTCCTCTTTACGCTGGCGCCCGGACTCGTCTATCTGCTCATGGGTCTGTTGTGCCTCGTGTCGGCGGTACTCTGCGCCGGCATTCGCGTCGAGCGCGCCCCGCCGCCGAGCGAGCCGCCGTCGCTGCGCGCCCTGTTCGCCGGCGCGGCCTTCGTGCGCGCCAACCCGGCCATCTTGGGCACGATATCGCTCGATCTGTTCGCCGTGCTTCTCGGCGGAGCGACGGCGCTGCTGCCGATTTTCGCCCGCGACATCCTGCATACCGGACCCGAAGGCCTCGGCCTGCTGCGCGGCGCGCCCGCCGTCGGCGCCCTGATGATGACCGCCGTGCTCGCGCGCCATGCCATCCAGCGTCGGGCGGGGCTGCGCATGTTCCAAGCCGTCGTGATCTTCGGCCTGGCGACCGTCGTGTTCGCCGTGTCGCGTTCCATGGCGCTATCGCTGGCCGCCCTGTGGGTCATGGGAGCGGCCGACACGGTCAGCGTCGTGATCCGCTCCTCGCTCGTACAACTCGCGACACCCGATCACATGCGCGGCCGCGTCAATGCCGTGAATTTTCTGTTCATCAACACCTCGAACCAACTCGGCGAATTCGAGAGCGGCCTGACCGCCGCCTGGTTCGGCACGGTCCCCGCAGCGCTGCTGGGCGGTATCGGCACCATCGTCGTCGCGCTGCTGTGGATGAAACTGTTCCCGAGCTTGCGACGCTTGGAGCGGCTCGAATAGCCTGTCGCGTGCCGGCCGTGAGGCTCATCGGGTAAACCGGCGGCCGTTATCGCTCAACAGGATCTGGATCCCCACATAGCCGATGAACGTCGGCTGACCGTCGCCATCCCCATCGAGGCTGCGACCCCCCATGAACAGCGCAATGATGCCGGGGCGCAACTTGTAACGACCGCCGACATCCAGGGTCGTGGAATGAGGCGCGGCGTGCTCGGCGCGGACGTCATAGATTTCGGCGTCGAGTTCGAGGCGTTCGTTGATATCGTGTCCGACCACGAACCCGAGAATGCGCACCCGCGGCGCGTGTGCCGCGGCGTAATAACCTGCCTCCGCATCGAAGGCGAACGCGCCGATGTTTTTCGTGATCTCGACGGGCAGCAGATAGCGGGTGCCGGCAGCACCGAGTCCGCGCTCGGCATTCTGCGACGAGACGCCGGTTTCCGCCTGCGGAAATACCGACATCTGCCACCCGCCTTCGCCTTGATCCAGGAAGCGCCATTTGATGCCGGGGTTGGCGTTGCCCCACCCCGTGTGGGTCGGGTTGGCCGTGCCGGTGGCGATCTCATAGGGTATTTCGTAGGTCAATTGAATGCGTTCGCCGACGCCGTAGTTGAGGTCGATTTGCGGCACTTGATAGACGGCGCCGCCGCGCGTCACGCTTTGCATCGAGGCAAGGTTGATCTCCCAGTTGGCATCGCCCGGCGTCCCGGGATCGTTGGTCAGAAAGGGAGGACCGGCTTGTGCATGCAGCGTGGTCGGCAGGGACAGTGCGACCCGCGCGACGCACGTCAGGAGCCCTCGGATCGGACTCCTCACGCGCGCTCGACCGCCGCGGCGCCGCGCAGCACGACCTCGACGCGGCGCTCGGTCGGCTCGAGCGCGGCGAGCAACACCTCGATGGCCACCATCGGATCGCAGCGGCCGCACATGAAAATGTCGGCGGCGGCGAAGCCGGTCTCGGGCCAGGTGTGCAACGACAGATGGGATTCGGCGAGCAGCACGACGCCGGTGACTCCGCCACCGGCCCCGAAATGGTGAAAATGACTGCCGAGAACCGTGGCGCCGGCAGCCCGCGCGGCCGCCCGCAACAGGGACTCGAGCGCGCCGGAGTCGCGCAGCAAGGGCGCGCTGATGCCCGACAGATCGGCGAGCAGATGCCGTCCGACCGTGTGGGAAGCCTGCGTCACTTGTGGCCGCCGGCGCCCCCGGTCGCCCAACCGCCCCCACTGTAGCCGCCGCCCGAACTGACGGTATGCCAGGAGTTGCCGCTGCCCTGGCCACCCATGGCCCGGTTGCTCATGCTATTCCAGCTCGCGAGCGACGCGATCAGGACCACGACGAGCGCATAGGCCGTGTATTTAAAGCGCACGCTGCCTCCCGGGAATCATGTATCCGCATCGAGTCTGTCGAGATAATACGCCGGCAGATAGATTCCCAACGCGGCCAACAGCGCATAGGCGAGCGTGGTCGCCGGCGCGGCGATCAGCGGCACGACGTTCAGCAGGGCGAGCAAGATCAAGACTTTGCGCGCTGTTTGGCGATACGAGGGAGGAGGAGCCAGGTCGGCGTGCACATGCTCCCCGAACCAGGCGCGCACTTGATCGAGCGGCACCGGGACGGACCGCGACCAGGTCATCTCCTCGCGCGTGATCTCGGCCGCCAAGCGCGTCTCGTGCTGCGCGAACTCGATGACCCGCGTGCGGTCGCCGACCACCACGCGCCAATTAAAGGATCCGGCCGCGAATTGCACGACCGCCTCGTAACTGACGCGCTGTGCGAAGCGGCGGTCCTCGAACGCGACGGTCGCGGCGCCGTCCCAATCGGGCCAGCGATTCAAGACCTGCGCACGCTGCCATCCCGCATCGGTCTCGACGAGCCAGACGAAGTCCTTGCCGGGGGCATACAAGAGGTACTCGCTCCAGGTCGAACTGCCGTCGCCCTCGCACCTGCGCATGGCACCGAGCACCGTGTACGAGCGCCCGTCGAGCGACGCACGAGCGCCGAGCTCGAGCGTGAAGTGGACGGCCTCGACGGCGGCACCGGCCGCGAGCACCACGGCCGTGGATCCGGACGTGTCGATCTGCGCGTGGCAACTCGGACACAGGCTGTGCACCGTGATGCCGGTGACGGCCTGAAGCGGCGAACCGCAAGATGGACAGGACAGTGCCGCGATCTTGCCGTGAAAGCGCCCCGCCGAATCCGTGATCTGCTCCGGATCGCGCAGCAGCTGCGCCGCGAGGCCCGCCAACTCCACGGCCGTGCCCCCATACACACGCGTCGCCGCCGGATCCGAATAATCGAGGGTCAGGAACCGATCTTTGGCGCGCAAATCCGCCGTGCGCGCCTGCCAGCCCTGCCCGACCTTGAATGGCAGTTCGCCCTGGCCCGCGGTGCAGCGCGCGGTGCGCACGTCGCTGATCGTGTAGCGCGCCGAGGAGACCTGCAGCGTATGCCCCGGCACGAGTTCGTCGAACGGCGGCAGCGCGTCGCGGATCGCCTCCTCGCGCGTGAGCGCATACTGACCCGAGGCATCCGAGAGCCAGCCGTTACTGCCGTCGTCGAACTGAAGGTACCACTCGTTCCAGAAGCCGGCACTGTATTGCAGCTGGATGCGTCCGATCAGCGTGAAACCCCGTCCGGCATGGCGACCCGAGCTGCCGATCTGCCACGGCGAGTAATCTTCGAGAACCTCGGACATCTTGCCTGCGTTCGCGACCGACTCGGCGTCCTTGAGCAAGGTCGTGCGGCAATACTCGCAGACCGCCATGACGGACGCCGCCGACTTGAACTCCACCGGCGCTCCGCAGCCGGGACAGGCCACTTGCTGCATCGTCGCGCGACGTTCAGCCGACGAGCTTCTTCAGGATCTCCCCCTTCGCGGCATCGAAGTCGGCGGCGGAAATCAAACCCTTGTCGAGCAGATTCTTAAGCTGCCCCAGGCGCGACTCGGCATCCGCCGCGGCCGCGGCCGACGCGGCGGATGCGGCGGATGCGGCGGATGCGGCGGATGCCGCCGACGGGGCCGACGCGGCGTGTGCGCCGGCGAGCCCCGCCGCCATGGTTTGGCCGAGCACGGCGCCCGCGGCGAGGCCGGCGCCGACCCCGGCGAGGCCGCTCTCGTTCTGGGCCGCGAGCGGCACCGCATTGGCCACCTGGTATTTCGTGAACTTGTCGAGATCCCCCGACATGCCGATCGCGATGCGCTTGTCGAGTGCCGCTTGCAGGTCCTCGGGCAGATTGATGCTGGTGACGTTGAGCACGTCGAGCGCGAGCCCATACTTCTGCAAGGCCGCTTCGACCGCGCTGCTGACCTGTCCCGCCATCACGGTCTGGTTCCCCGCCATGTCGAGAAACGACGCCGTCGCCGATCCCAGGGCCGTCGCCATCGTCGACACCAGTATGCCGCGCAGCTGATCCTCGAGATCGTCGCGCGTGTACACGGCGCGCGTACCGCTGATCTGCGTGAAGAACGCGCGCGCATCGGCGATCCGGTAGGAGTAGATGCCGAACGCCCTCAGGCGGACCATGCCGAACTCCGCGTCGCGCAGCGTGATCGCCTGGGGCGTGCCCCATTTGCGGCCCGTCTGCAGGCGCGTGCTGAAGAAGTACACGTCCGACTTGAAGGGCGACTCGAACAGCTTGTCCCAGTTCTTGAGGTAGGTCAGCACGGGCAGCGTCTGCGTGGTCAGTGTGTACCTGCCGGGCAGGAACACGTCGGCGATCTTGCCCTCGTTCACGAACACGGCGATCTGGGTCTCCCGGACCGTGAGGCTGCCGCCGTACTGGATCTCGAAATCCTGCATGGGATAACGCCAGGCGAGCACGCCGTCGGCCTCCTCGTTCCATTGCAGAATGTCGATGAACTGTTTCTTGATGAACGATCCGAAACTCATGTGTCCTCATCCTCCTGGGCTGGCAGCGGAATCACGCTGAACATGCATTGAACGGGTCAGGCAAGGGCCGCGGCGCTGACCGCACCGATGGAAATCGAGATGCACGCCATGAGCACGCCGAATGCGACGTTGTTGCCCTCGATCTGCTGCCGGGACATGTGCAGCACGCGCGCGACGAAAACGTAGGTCAGAAGCTGGATCACGGCGGCCGCGGCCGACCAGGCGAGGAAGGAGCCGAGCGCATCCGTGTGGACGAGACCCGATGCCATCGTCATCGAGAATCCGATCAGCGCCCCGCCGAGCGTCAGGGACGCCGCCACGTTGCCGCGGCGGATCAGGATCATCTCGTTGAACGGGGTCGCCCAGGAGTAGACCAGGAAAAAAACGAACAGCAGCAGACCCGCAGCCACCAGGCGCAAGGCATAATTCACGACTGTGTCCAATGACATCCCCTGTCAACTGCGGCCGTATCAGGAGCCGCGAGCCATGTTCGACCGCATACTGGTCATCTCCGTCTTCTTCGTCGCGTCCTGCGGCCTCGCCTACGAGCTCATCGCCGGTGCCTTGTCGAGCTACCTGCTCGGCGACTCGGTGCTGCAGTTCTCGACCGTGATTGGATGCTACCTGTTCGCGATGGGTGTCGGTGCGCATATTTCGCGCTACGTCCCGGATCGTGCCGTGCTCGCCCGCTTCGTCGACGTCGAACTCGCGATCGGCCTGATCGGCGGCCTGTCCGCGGCCCTGCTATTCCTCGCCTTCGCCTGGCTCGCCGCTCCGTTCCGGGCGCTGCTCTACGTGGTGGTGTTTCTGATCGGTGCGCTCGTCGGCATGGAGATTCCGCTCGTCATGCGCGCGCTGCACGAGCGGCAGGCCAAGTTTGCGGATCTCGTGAGCCGGGTGCTCACGTTCGACTATCTCGGGGCGCTCGCGGTCGCCCTGCTGTTTCCGCTGCTGCTCGCGCCCCGCCTGGGCCTGACGCGGACCGGTTTTCTGTTCGGCTTGATCAACGTCGCGGTGGCCGTCTGGACCATCCACACGTTCGGTGCGGCGGTCGACGGGGCCCGCGGCCGGGTGTTGCGCGCCGGTGTCGTCTTCGTCGTGCTCGCCGCGGGCTTCCTCGCCTCGGACCGGCTCACCTACTGGGGGGAACGCGGGATGTACGGGGACGAGATCGTGCATGCCCTCACGACCCCGTATCAGCGGCTCGTGATCACGCGCTGGCAGGACGACCTGCGCCTCTACATCAACGGCAATCTGCAGTTCTCCTCGCGCGACGAGCACCGCTACCACGAGGCGCTCGTGCATCCCGCGCTGCAAGCCCTGCCGTGGGCCCGCTCGGTGCTGATCCTGGGCGGCGGGGACGGCCTTGCGCTGCGTGAGGTGCTGCGCTATCCGAACGTACGCACGGTCACCCTCGTCGATCTCGACCCCGAGATGACGCGCCTGTTCTCGACCTCCGAGCCCCTGGTCGCCCTGAATCACGACGCCTTCCGCGATCCGCGCGTGCACCTGATCAACGCCGATGCGGCGCAGTGGATCGCCGCGACCGAGGACAGCTTCGACGTGGCCTTCGTCGATTTTCCGGACCCGTCGACGTTTGCGCTCGGCAAGCTGTACTCGGTACCGTTCTACGCCTTCGTCAAGAAGCACGTCGCCGCCCATGGCCTCATGGTCGTCCAGGCGACATCGCCCTACTTCGCGCCGCATGCGTACTGGTCGATCGAGGCCACGCTGCGCGAGGCGGGGTTCAAGACCTTTCCGTACCACACCTACGTTCCCTCGTTCGGCGAGTGGGGTTTCATCGTCGCGAGCCCGGAGACCGTTTTCACGCCGCCGACCGAGTATCGACTGCCGATGCGGTACTTGAACGCGGCCGTGACGCAGGAGATGTTCACGTTCCCGCCCGACATGCAGCGCATCGACGTCGAGGCCAATCACCTCAACGATCAGGCGCTGGTGCGCTACTTCGACGAGGATTGGCACCGGGTGATTCGTTGATGCGCCGGCGCGACTTCGTGCTCGCGGCCGCCGCCGTGGGCGGCGGCGCCGGGATCTTCCGGTTCGGCCAACACATGCCGGCGACGGTCCGGTATCCCGGCCGCACGGCCGGCCACCGGCTACGCGATGGGGCGCCACTGCCCGAACCCCGCGAGACCTACGACACCGACGTGCTGATCGCCGGCGCCGGCGTGGCGGGCCTGACCGCGGCCTGGCAGCTCGGCAAACGCGGCGTCAAGGACGTGCTGCTGCTCACCGGCCCGGAACCGCAGGGCAATGCGGCCGGCGGGCGCGACGGCGAGCTGCGCTTTCCGACCGGCGCGCACTACCTGCCGCTGCCCTCGATGGAGTCGCGGCACATCCGCGAGATGCTCGGCGATTTCGGCGTGATCGACGGAGACCCCTACGCCGAGCGGCCGCGCTTCGACGAGCGCTACCTCGTGCATGCACCCGCGGAACGCGTGCTCTACGCACAGGCTTGGGAAGAGGGTTACCTGCCGGGCGAACGCGTGCCCGCGACCGAACGCGCCGATCACGAGCGTTTCTTCGCGCTCGTGGACCAGTTCTCGGCCGCGCTCGGCAGCGACGGGCGGCGTGCCTTCGCGGTGCCGCTCGAGCTGTCCTCGACCGACGCCCGTTATCGGGCGCTCGATGCACTGAGTTTCAAGGCCTGGCTCGATGCGCAGAATCTGCGCGCTCCCACGCTCGCCTGGTATCTCGACTATTGTTGCCGCGACGATTACGGGCGCCATTACGAGGAGATTTCCGCCTGGGCGGGTCTGCATTACTTCTGTGCGCGCGGCGGCCTTGCCGCCAACGCCGCGCGCGGCGCCGTGCTCACCTGGCCCGAGGGTCTATCCGCGCTTGCGACACAGCTCGAGCGGGCCGTGCCCGCGAGTTTCGCGATGCGCGGCGCGAGCGTCGCGCGGCTGCGCATGACCGCGACCGGCGTCGAGGCGCTCTGCGTCGGCGGGGATGAGCGCACACCGCACAGCTTTCGCGTGCGCGCACGCCAAGCCGTCGCCGCGATGCCCCTGTTCGTGCTCGCGCACGTCCTCGAGGACTGCGCCCGCCATGGCTTCGACGCGCCGCGCGACGTACCGCACTACGCGCCCTGGCTCGTCAGCAACTTCCTGCTGCGCGCCTTCCCCGAGGAGCAGGCGGGCGCGCCGCTGTCCTGGGACAACGTGGTGTATCGCGAGCCCGGCTTGGGCTATGTCGTGTCGACGCACCAGGACATTCGCATGAGCCTGCCCCGACGCACGGCGTTCACGGCGTATTATTCCCTGTCGGAATTTTCCCCCGAGGCGGGGCGCGCATGGCTCGAGCGCGCCACGACGCAGGAACTGACCGAGATGGCGGCGCGGGATTTGCGGCTCGCCTACGGCTGGCGGCTGCCGCCGTGCGTCGAGCGC
>Ga0116229_10012070_pt1 | contig 12557 bp, 3 predicted proteins | sample S1TSphgellanicum_3_FD_87313 | JGI IMG/M metagenome (GOLD analysis project Ga0116229, IMG submission 87313) | Host-associated microbial communities from peat moss isolated from Minnesota, USA - S1T2_Fc - Sphagnum magellanicum MG | ecosystem: Host-associated > Plants > Peat moss > Unclassified...
ATTTAGGAGGCATTGGCCTTCCATTCCTAAGATGGAAGAAATCAACTATTGTTATGACAAGTTGTATCTTTGTAGTTAAAGTTATTGTTGTTGAACTTGGGTTAATTACCTACACATGTAGATGTGACTTTGGTCTATAGAGTGCCAATGCACCTCCTTGCAGTTTGACAAAAAACTCTAGGGCCCAATGTTGCTTTTATGTGTGTATTGTATGAACTAATTTTTATTTCATGGGAAACTTGTTGAAAATGGATGCCGCACAAACAAGGTATCCTAGAATTTGGTCAAATGTTGGCAAAATTTAGTTGTCTTTGTAAGGCATTGACCACACATTGTTTTGTGGAAAATTGGGCTAAATGTGTTTTTTTGCTTTTGGAAGTAGGGTTTTGTATTTAAATCAATGACAATGACGACAAGGCTTCTATGGTTTAGAGCAAGTTTCATGTGTTTCTTTTCTATTGTTATAACCCTTGTCAAGCTATTATAATTTTTTTTTGCTTGCATAAGCTTTTGATTTATTTGTATTCAACCAAATACACTAGAAGAAATGTTGTCCATTCTAACCATATTTTTGCAACTACTATGCGACTAATGTCCATACCAACTTATTTTACAACTAATAGTGTGTTAGTCCTACATGTCCATGTAGTTGCAACTTGTTGTAGTCACATAAGCAACTATAGGAAAAGCTGAACCAAATTCTAGTTGAAGATGTGACTATAACTTACGACTAATATGATTTTCATTCAAAATGTTAATGAAAAGTGAACAATTACATTCAATTTTGATTGCATTCATTGATGAATGATGAATGATAACATAGTTATTTTTGCAATTACAAATGAAAGGTTTTTTAACTACAATAATATATTCTACCACATGAACAAAAAAACATAGACCACATATGGCAAACTTTGTTATTTCAATTGGACTATTATCCCTTCAATGTACCCATCCATGGGTCTTCCATGATATAATATCTAATAGCTAATAGTTTGTTAGAAAAGGTTATTACAACCTAGTTGGTAAACTAAGCTAACTAAGCTTAATAGGTTATATTAAACTAAGTAGGATTATGTACATTGCACTAGTACATAATGAGTCCAAATCCATTAATGAATTCACTAGGTTTTGTAGTAAATTAGGTGAATTTTGATCTTAATGAATTCCTAGTGAATTCATCAATTGCTTAGTGATCAGTGACGGTTTGCTATGGACAAGTAAATTCACTAACATATAAACAACTACGAAATTTTGAATATTTTAATTATTTGATTCAGATTATTTAATATTAATTATTTAATTCAGATTACTTAATATTAATTATTAAATCCAGATTATTCAATAATAATAATTTAATTCAGATTATTTAGATTTAATTATTTAATCCAGATGATTGAATATTAATAATTAATCCCGATTATTTGATGCATTATTTCATACTAATTATTTATTTCGGTTTTTATTGGATTATTTAATTTTAATTATTTAATTATTTGGCTTTTTCTTTTAATTTAAAGATTCAAGAAGATTCAAACCTACCTACCTACCTAAGTAGAAAACTAACACCTATTTGCTTGTGTAGGTAGGCAAATAGATAGGATAGGAAAAATGGAGATGGAATGAATAGCCAAAAAAAATTCCATTTACTTTGCAATTTTCATTTTTTCACTCATCCCAAATTGGCATATGTTTATATAATTTGTGAGATGAAATTCAAAGACAAAACATATGGGTTAAATGTTTTACTTGCACCTTATTTTCAAATTGAGATGCAATTAAACCTTTTCTAAACGTCAAATTTAATTAGTAATATCTTTCTCATATTATGTCCAAATGAAAGAAAGTTTAAAAATATGAATTTTTTTTGTGTTACATAATACATTTTAATTATGAAGTTTAATACAAATAGTTCATAAAATATGATGTATCAACATATAATAACATTGTTTTCAAAACCATTTAATGTTTAGTATATTAAAAAAATACAACACATTTAAATATGGTATATTAAATACATACACATTAAATTTTATATTATAATATGAGTATGATTATATAATTATAAAATATAGATTAATAAAATATAAATATTTTTTAAAACGGAATTTATTACAAATTATAAATGCCTCTAATATAATATTCACTTTATTCAGAAATATTTTAACTAATATAGTATATAACAAATAAATATTTTCATATATTATGTATAAGTGATCTTATATGATAAAAATATTGGATAAAAAGTTATATTTCCAAGGATGAATATTATGTTATCCATTTTTATCTAATGAAGCCCACAATAAAATATTTGTTAGTTAAAAACTTTATATGTAATATTTACATACTTTTACATGTTATGTATTTTATATCATTTAAACATATGACATATTATATAATATTTGTTATATATTTCTATGTTAAAAAATATTCAATTTTGATTTTGTTTTGTTGTAAACATCTTTTAGCATTTTATTGAATAATGGCTGAAAATAAAGTCTGGCTTATTTTTCAGAACTAAAATTAAAATTTATTCCAATAATATATATTTCGATTTATGTCTGACAATATTTGTACATAAACTAACAATGAATCATATCATTAATTGATATAATAAATACATTGAAATACATTCATGTAAACATATTTTACATTAATTCAATATTAAGAAATGTGGTAAATTATATTATTAAATTATATTTTAATTAATAATAAAATAATAGAATATCATATAATTTATTACAATTTATATTTATTTATTAAAATAATTTTAAAAATATAATCCAAAAAAAAGTAAAGTACATTACAAAATTTTATCTTGATTATATATAAATGGAATATGTAAATTTAATATTAATTATTTTCTTATGAAACAAAGACATTTTAAATAAAATATCATAAACGCTAGTTGATAATACAATATATTTTAGAAAATTATTGATAGTATTCCGATTAATTAATATGAATGATTAATAAAATTAATAATTAAATAATTAAAATTTCCTTATTTATTTGTTTGGAATTTTATTGTAGTTCATTTGGTTCAAAATAATGGAATATGTTGACTAATTTTAAATTAATCTACATATTGTATTATATTATATTATTGGAATACATTATTATATATATAGTAGTGTTGGTAGCCTAACCTAGCTTGCACATTTAATTATTTAGCCTAAATTATCTATAAGTAATTGTAGGCTAGTAGTAAGTATAGGTAGGTTAAATTGTAAGTATTTTATTATGTGGATATATGATTTAATAATAATAATAATAATAATCAATTAAGTAGGTTAGGTAATGGATAATAGGTTATATGTAGCCAAGGTAATATGTAGTAAATAGGATAGGTAGTAAATAGTTAATGAAAACAATAAATATTATTGTGTGGATATATGATAATGTTTTTGTATGGGACAAAAGATGTGATACTGTTGTAGTGTTTCCTTTTCATTAGAATTGTCCCATATCTTTTGTCTACAACTTCAAATTTATAAAGTATGTAAGTAGGACTAGATTCATAGTATACATTATAAACATAGTGCATGTGCCATTTGGGATGGGCCAATCAAAAGGCTTGTCCCCAACAAAATAAATAGTATCCTACCTACCTATTTAGTTTATGTTAACTAACCTAGCCAAGAAAAGGTTGCCTACTATAGTTTAGCTTAGGAGAGAATATAATTAATTATTGTAATTATAATTGTTGTAATTATAATATTTGATTACTATAATTATAATATATCTTTTTTGAACAAATGGAAAATTGCCATGTGTTTTATGGTCATTGGCTCTTTAAATTACCACGTCGTTAAATCTTAACCACGCATCAGTGGCACATTTAGTATCATGTGAATATCCCAAATGCAGTTGCAAATTGGGGTTCCATGTCATACTAAGGATCATCCATGGCAATGGATGATAAATTTTTGCCTAGTTGTAAGGTTTGTAACTACACTTTCAACTTCATAGACATGTCATGTTTTCTACGATTGATTGTATTATGGCACTTGTCAAAGACAATTAGGCTATTTTTAGTCACATGTGTCCATTACAACTATATGAGTTGCAAATTCAATCGTTGATTTTCAAATTTTTTCTAGTGATAAAGTTTTGAAATTATGATTCTTGAACATGCCAATTATTCACAATACATCTTTTACAATTTTGTAAATTTACTATTAAATTTTTTTTTGTTTTTTAATGTATTAATCTACATTGATAGTGATATCCCTGAAGAATGGATTCCAAATATTCATTACCTTCAACTATCAATGTGAAGTCCAAGTTCATAATGAATGCAAATCATTAGGAACAAATTGAGGAGTTCATTGTGGTAATAAAAATGGATTATGCTAATGTTGAAAATGATGTATTTGGCCCGAAGGGGACATTTAGTGTAAAGTTTGGGATCTACGTCCATCAAACAATGATTTTAAAGGGGGGTATTAGATAATTGTCCAACCTATTTTTCATCACCCTATTATTATCTAATTTTATAAGATATACATATTAAAACCACTCTATATTAATTATAATCCATTATTTCATATTATTACATATCCTTTATTATAATTAACTTGATTATATTTGAATAAAATGTACACCCTATTTAAAAACTAATTAATTCATAATTTTTATCAAACAACTAATATATTACACCCTATATTTTTAGTCATGTATTTTTAAAAAAAATTATTAGTGTCCACCTTGGGGTATTTGGGTGCAAACAAGATCAAATGAGCCAACAGTGTTACTTTAGAAAAGGACTACATGTCTTTTTGTTCAAAAATAAGTTTTTCATACAATTGAATTTTGAATCTTTTTTTGCAAATTGTTATAATAAATGCTTATAATTTTCCAAGTACATGACATGTTTTTTTGTTTATAATTTTGGAATAAATATGAATTTTTGAAAATGTGTTGATTCCTTGTAAATTCATTCTTTTGTCTTTAAAAATTATAACAATTTCAAATCATAACCAAAAATTAGTTTTTAAAATTCTAATTTATTTTTGTATAATAAGCTACAACTATTTTTGACACATAATGTACATTATACCCCATTTATATGTGGTAAAGGACTTTTGAAGTTCTAAAATTCTAGATCAATTTTCGAAAGTTTTTTGAATTTTTAAAGTTTTAGATTTTCATATATTTTAGGGTATGAGTGTTTTTTGAATATGGTTAATAGGTTTTTATCTTTTTAATTTTTTTTCCATTGATTTTTAAGTATTATATGAATCCTTTTGATAGTTGTTTGCAAAATTGATTCCTTTTGACACATTAGGTTTTCATTTTTAAAGGTTCAAAATTGAAACTTAATTTCAAATTTTATCAAATGGATTTTTGTTTTGAATTCTTGAACATTCATATGAGTGAAAAAGGAACAATTTGTGATGATTACCATGGTTTTAAATGGTAAAAACATAAATATTTTTCCGATTTCGATTGTTTTTCTCTGTTGTCTGACGTATTTTTTGACTTGTTTGATTTTGATTACATTCATTTTGTTTGTGTTGAAATTACTAGCTCTTACCATGAATCAATTTGAAAGTTAGTTATGCTATCTCTTTTGTGTTCATTTTATGTTATTTCATTTTGGTGGAAATTTGCAAATTTTAGTAATTTTTATAACCTACAAACCAAGCCATAACATAAGATGAAAACACAAAAAACTATGAATTTGATATTCCCATAACCCCCCTTTTATGAATATCATGGTATTATCTACAATCTAGTTCCATTATCACATAAACACAATACCCAATATTACTCAAACACAAACATAATATAGAAAAATGACAAGCCTTAAGGTCTAAAGAGAGATTGGTCATGATACAAAACATTGGAAGAGCATTTACAGTCTCAAAAAGACTAAATTGCTTAGTCAATTTCAAAAGTTTAAATTTTTTTGTGAGTAGTTGCAAGTTATAGTGGTTCATTTTTTATGGATACACCATTCATTAAAAGTCCACATGGTAGTGTTAAAATGATATTTTACTATGATATAATTGGATAAATTGGGAATTACATGGTGGTTAATGAACTTGAAAAATCCATATGAAAAGAAACTATTTCAACCAACTTTTTAACATATAGGTTAAGAGAAAAAAAATTGAAATCCAACAAAAAATGATTATGATATAAACATAATAAGCCTCACCATAAATAAACACACACACACACACACACACACACAAAAAATGAAGAGGATAATAATTTAGGTAGATAATGTTGGAATTTCAATTTGATAAATATATAAGAAACATGAGTCCACAATTTGAATTGATCACTTGAATCCAATTGAAATTTTGTGCTCACCACTTGCTTCCCAATTCTACATGTACACATGGCAACAAATAACATCATGTTTAGATATTGCTAATAGATTTTGCATGGTAAGATGGGTTTACAACAATGTTATAAAGAGACAATGAAATATGAAGATTTTATATTGCACTAGGAAGCCATATTTAATAACTAGCTTCTTGATCAACTATAAGATTCAAACATTGACAAAGATTTGATTATAATATATCAATGCCCAACCTTTCATATAAATGACATCAAGGAAAACATCCTTATTTGTATGGAGATATATATTTCATATACTTTGGGATTAAAGCCAAATGAAAAACATTGAAAATTCCAATATCATATCAAACAAAGCAAGAACATCACTTGAATGCCCCATGAAAATCCTTTCACAATAATCCATTTGTCACCAAACACAAAAAAGAGAATGGAAAAATTGGGAGGGGGGAAGCATGTTTGATTATTGAATGACACCATACAATTAATAACTAAAATAATTAATATCAAACTTTATATATATATATATATATATATATATGCAAATGTTACGCAATTGCATTTGCATAACAATATAGAGAATAAAAATATATCTCCCTTCCCCCAAACAGTCAAAACAAAACATAAATACTTGATCATCAATGGTAGTGCGAAGCCCAAGTAATATGAAAGAGATTTATGCATAATCCTCTGTATGGTCATCCTTGGACAGTTCCAAAAACAATTCATACTTACTTCATTTCCAAGTCGAACTACCTCACTTCTTTCCTTGTAACTAACTCCTATCCTTGTACATGATTACCTCACTCTTTTCCTAATGGTCATTGTTTTTCTTTACCCACCAACATGGACATGCTCCATGTTTTCATGTCCATGCTATTTATATTAATTCAAATTAAATTTGACATTGACATAAATAAAGATGAACTATTGGAAACCATACGAGAACATGAAAAGAGATTTTTTAAAAAAAATTGTCACCTGTGGTGTGAAACAATGCAGAGCCCATATTTTGTGTAGCAAATAGTGGTCCATAATACTAAGTAGGTAAGTACATGTGCACATTGTTTATGCAACAAAACAATATTGAAGAAGGTACAAATAGAGGATTGTGGAGTGACTTTGGCATGGCAAAATTTTACTACATTGTGAAAAAAGTTTCAGAAAAACTTGGAAAAACTTGCTTTTTCAGCCTGAAATGTGTTTTCCCTGCAAAAATTAGTCAATTTTGCAAATTGAAAAAAAAATCTGTAAAAAAATACAAAGATTGTGTGTGCATTGGAATAGGAAAAAATAAAATGAGAAACTAAAACATCAGAAACCCCAATGGAATGTACACAAAATAAGCCAATCACCATGGTTACAAAAGCAACAATTAGGCATATGAAAAATCATTTGCCATTCAGGAGTGGTTGAAGCAGCTGAAAAGCAGGAAAAAATCTGGAAAGCATGGGGTGAATGGGTTTTGTAATTCCACTAGGCACAAGTTCATTGGTTAGAAACTCTCAAACAACCAATGAAAACTGGCCCATCTGCCCAAGACTTGAGTTAAACCATGTTTTTCTTCGGTTCATGGTTGGAAGTTGCCAGAGATGTATGATGGCTTGGAATCAAGTCTATTTTTGTGAAGCAATTTGAAATGATTTACTGGTGGTCACATGGGCTACCTACCTTTGTGAGGGGCCCCATTCATCATTTCTCCCTTGAGTTCCTCCAGAAATTGTGCAGCCGATGCAGCCCCCAAACAATCCTGAACATGTCTTGGTTGGCCTACCTTCAAATTAGAAAAATTGACACTTCCCATTGTATGTGCTTGAGTGAGAACCTCTTTTCTACACCTAAAGTAGTGCCTTCTTTCAAGCCCATGATAAAACCAAGCACCCAATAGTTAGTAGTTTTCATGATTAGAGAGATATGTGCATAGTAACAAGTTGCAACTTGCAAGTAAGTGGATCAGCCATTGTTCAAGCCACTCCTAGAAAAGAAAACCCTACTAAATCCCATATTTACCAAGATTCATATCTGCATTTAGTTGCAACCTATTAGAGATATCCGTAAAGTTAGGCGATTAGGGGGCGAGAACGGCCAGTTTTGGCATAATAGGGCATCAAACGCGTAACTGGGAATGAAAATTTTGCAAAAGGAAATAACTGGGACCCAAACTAGTTTTTCCACCCAATTTGGAGGTAAATTGAGTTTCATCCTGTGTTTCCTTTTCCTGAGGGCGTGCAGTGCTGCTACATATATTTTCACTGCTCCTCCCTGTACAACAACTATAATTACTCTCGAACCTTGTGCATTAAATGCTGAGTTTCATCATTTCACACCCGAATTTAATAAAATTTCCTTACTTTGCAGATACCACTGAAAGAGGGGATAGGGGGCGAAAGCAGAAGAGATACGGGGTGAAACAGAGGGTGACTTTACGGATAGCTCTGTTAAGTGGAGAACATTGTACAAAGAAGTCAGCAAATATTCAAAGATTTGATAACCACCCAATATTATGCTGTTCCCACAAAAGTTTGATACTCACCCCAACTGCTACTTTGTGGCCACAAAATTTAATACCCATAAAATAATACGACCATTGTACTTGGGCCAGATTTGACAATCCATCGTTAAGTATTTAATTTATTTTTTTTTTAAAAATGACATTACAAAATTTTAAATAATTCAATAAAGGCTGTGATATTAATTTTAAAAAAAATAGAGATTGATTATTAATTTGTTTAAAAATTAACAATCATTGCACAGTAACTTTAGAGTAGTGAAAAAGTCATTATTATTCTCTCTTGTCATCAAGCTCTGTCAACATTTTTCATGCGCAGATATTAAATAACCATTTGATTCTTTTGTGAAAAAAGTGGGGAAGGACTCATTAAATGGAGGAAAAAAGAGCACAGAGAAAAAACAAAATACTTATATTATTCTAAATTTTTTTACACAGATACTGGGTATTTATGAAAAAAATTCAAAAAAATTCAAAAAGCATTTCTGGAAATGGCCCAGGTACATTAAGGTACAGTATGTGTAACTGTGTCAACATGCAGTAACTTCCGGAGCCCTACTAGCCACTTACTTTTTGTCGGCCTTGCCTTGGTAGGCAAGCATATTGTGTTTAGATTCATTATAGAGTATAGTAGCTTAAGGGATTTGGGCCCCTAGGTAATAATAATTAATAATAGGTCTATTTATTTTTATATGAGGATTTTTGAAAGATGATGTCTTGGCTTGTGTTGAAACTTGAGCTTAGTTATAGAGTTACAATATCTTGAAGGATTTTGGTTTCTTTCAGAGGATTTTTTGAAGATTATATTTTTGCATGGTGAAACATTTGAGTTTTCATGATTCTTCTTATGCTTGCGATACTTTTTAATGTAAATAGCAAGGCCACAGTGTGACACACCCCTTGTTCCTCAACCTGTTGCTATACTACCAGGGACATTGTTGTGCTGCAAAGTGGTTTTGGAGTGTGTGAAGGAGGAAGTTTTGAAAGGAAGATGAAAGCTATTCATAAGTAGCATTCTGGTGGAAAGCAATAGAATGAGATTGGAAAGCACCTCTAAAGATAAGATCGATCTGTTTTGCAAAGCTTTTTTTCAGCCATGTTTCTGTTGACTTGGGATTCATACCAATCAACTAAGTAGAGCCTGAACATTTTTGTCCCATCTAAGAATCTTAGTGTTGGGTGGTCAACTTTGCATGTTTCAGGTAAAACCCACCACAAAGTAGGCGAGTAGCAGAATGTGGACACTCATTTATTGGCTCCTTTGCATAGGGAAGAGACTATGTATGCATTGGTATAATCATACATTGGTATAATAGGACTTAAAAGGGTACAGAATTTTGGCTTCAACTTCACCCAATGTGTGATTGGCATTGGAGTACTATGTGTGTTTATGTTGGATGGGCTTGTTTCCGAAAAGTGCATGTATCCACATGAGAAGTTTTAAATCTGTTAAGGGGAAGTCTTTAGTTCGAAGTTTAAAGTTGCCTTAAAAGGGTTGAGTTATTTGATGAGCTGCTTGTTCCAAAGTAACCTCCCCCCTGGTGATCAATATTTATATATTATTCTTAGTCTACTAGTGTTTCAATCATGCTTGGTGTTAGGGACTTAAGTCCCCTAACGCCATTAGGATTTAAATTTACTTAATGTAAAGTACAATGTTAAGTTAGTTATTACATTTCATTTTCACTTATGATGTTACAATGCCTACAAATGACTAGGTTAATATTGAATGCTAACATTATTTTTTCATCATCATTCACACCCACGATGATGGCACATCTCTTTTACAAGTTGCTTTTATTACTATGTTGGGAAGGTGATAGGTGGGTGAATGGATGGATAAATGAGTGGTGGGTGAGAAGGTAAATTGGTAGATGAGTATGTAGTACATAGATGAGTGAGTAAGGAGGTGACTTAGAGAATATTTGTTCACAATGAGAACATTGAGTTAAAAAGTCTTTTTATGAGTTGGTAGTTAACATTATCATTTTAATTTTAATTTTAATTTTTTTTAAAAATTGTGCTAAGTTACAGTGTTCCAAAGCATATGCCATAAATGCAAGGAGCTATTGGGAACTCTTTGATTTGAAAGTCAATTGTCCTTAACCCTGTGAATTGTTCACTTTGCACTTGGACACTTGGCAAACCCTTAAGCAAGAACGAGCTCCAAATTGTTTTGGAAGTTTGCAAGAGTTATTGGTCATAATACATATTGGAACTGGGTGTTTAAATCAGCCAGCCACCCGAGTTTGACAATTCATTTACATGTGCAGAATGCAATGTGACCCTGTAATGTGCATTCTCACATGGATTCCGAATTTTAAAAGTTTGTTGTTTACACCCATGTTTGAACTTTGAACCCTCCAGGTTTGACAACACATTTACATGTGAAAGTGGGGGGGGGGAAGGGAGGAGGGGGAGGAGGAACACACACACACAGTCCAACCAACCCTACAAGGTGGATTCTCACATGGTTGCCAAATTTTAAAATTTTGTCTCAAGTGATTTGGAAAATCAAAATTTTGTGTTGTTTATTGGAAACGTTTGCAGTTTCAACACAGGCTGCAAGAAGCGCATCTCGAAAGCTGAAAGTGCACTTACTTTTGGCTGTAACCAATTGTTTGAGGATCTTTAACAAACCGAATCAAAACTTTTTTTGTTGGAACAAATTTCTAGTGTCAAGAAGGAAGGATAACGATCAACCGTCACCCATTTCCTGCAGTGTTCTCTATCACGAGAGAGCTCTTGTTCGAGTCCTCACATCTTTTCTTACTGAAAAACTGGACATATTCTAAGCTCTTTTTTTTTTTCCTGGTTCGAGTCCTCACAACTTTTCTGTAACTGGACCTATTCTAAGCATTTTTTTTTGGCCCCCTTTTCAAAAAGCGAAGAGGAAATTTGCCAGTCATTTTCTTCTTTGAGAGTTCTCAAGTTGTCACTTAGCAGGCCCAATTGGCTATGTTTCTCTAATGTCGCATTGTGGCCTTGTCTACCCCATGTAAAATCCAAGTGAGTGGAGAAGAACAAAAGTGTTTAAAATTCCCATTAGGAAGAAAAAGGCGCCCAAAAAGCAATAGTTCCCAATTTGATTTTTAGAAGCTTTTTTTAAATTTTTTTATTGAAAACATAAAAACCTTATTTTTGTGTTGTGCTGGTGTAAATCAGTCTCATATGTGGGATTTGCACCAATATTTTTAAATTTTTTATCCAGCTGCAAAATTATATATACATTTTTTCCAATGACTTTTAGCCAATGCACATCTCTAAGTTGGTTGGGCACATAAGATATCCTTCAGAGATGCTGGCTTCAAAGTTCTCTATGCTTTAACATGATTCCCAAGTGGATGGTCACCAAGGTCTGCACAATTTTGTCCGATAAAGAGCCAAGGTATGCCAGACCAGGAATAGTATAGAGTTTTCCATAAAGTCAGGAAAACACAACACCCGAACCCTGAGTTTGTTCCAAAATCGAGTGAGATTAAAAAAAAACCTGCAAAAAAATACATCAGCCTTCAACTGGAGGTCAAACTCAGAAATGCACCACATTTTGTGCCAAACTGAGTTTCAACATGTTTTGACCCAGTCTTTCCTTTTTCCTGAGCGCCTTCATTGATGCTACATATATTTTCACTGCTCCTACATATACAACTACTATAATTACCTCGAACCCTGTACATTAAATGCTGAGTTTCAGCATTTCATACCCAGGTTTAATAAAACTTCCTTACTTTGC
>Ga0116229_10012073_pt1 | contig 12555 bp, 8 predicted proteins | sample S1TSphgellanicum_3_FD_87313 | JGI IMG/M metagenome (GOLD analysis project Ga0116229, IMG submission 87313) | Host-associated microbial communities from peat moss isolated from Minnesota, USA - S1T2_Fc - Sphagnum magellanicum MG | ecosystem: Host-associated > Plants > Peat moss > Unclassified...
CCAAAAAAAAATTGAGAAAGAAATGAATCAAAAAATTTAAGTTAATCTAAAAACTTTTGAAAGAGTTGAAAAACTTGCAAAAAGTAAAAGTTCAAAACAATTAGTTACAATTTGAAGAATTAATTTAACATCTCCCCCATAATAGGGGGCAAATTCTTGTGTTTTAAATTCTTAATAATAGATGATGAAAAGAGAAGAGATCCCATTGAAACACCCTAATACAAAAAGGTTCAAAGACCTCTAAACTTAAGGGGAATCAAAAACAAAATTGGATTGAGTGATTGGTAAGTCAAGCATTTACATGTTGATGACCCAAGGAAAAATATGATAAAATAACTTCAAAATGACAACGGGTTGTAATAGACTTATGGTGCATTCAAAATTTTATGTGAAGTTAGTGTTAAATGAAAATCTAGGTGGCATCTTAGGTGGCACACAATTTTAAATAGGTGATAGTTCAATGTTAAGTGAATGTTAGCTTAACATAAAATTTTCATGGTAAGTAGGTTTAAGTCCTAAATGATTAACATGATGATGTGAGGGGACAACACTAGAGTCCCTAACACCAGGTGTGAAGGCAACTTTTAGGAGAGTAGAGGTTTTAAATTTTTCTAAACCAAAGAAAAATCCACATGAGGTTACTTTCAAAGTGTTCATAATTGATGTAATAATAGGTAGTGACATCCTAATTGTAATTACAAGGATTACACATGGATGAATGTTCATAATTCATGGAATGATATTGACATCCCCATTTGTGAGTTTGATCATTATACACTTTCATGTAATTCAATGGAATGATAATGATATCCCTATTGTGATTTTTTATTGACAAAAATAACCTACCTATATTATTGTAGTGCCTTAACATTTTAGTTTGGCACTTAGGTGTTGAATAATTATATTATTTTTCAAAATCAAGTTTGGGAGTAGAAATGATAACTTATAAAGTTTTTGGCTTGATATTTTATGTTAAAATAAATAAAAATGCAACAAGGATGATTAATTGTTGCAATTTAATGTCACTAAAAACATCTTATTAAAAGAGGAATATTGCGTGAACATCACACCGGGTATGCGTGGGTGAAATTGATACCCGGACCAGCTGGTGTAGTCTTCTAGAGGGAGCGCGTGCGTAGTTTGAAGCTTTTGGAGAGCGATGGAGATGGAGATCGGAATTGCAGTGGCGGCACTGTGGGGATGTGGTACGTCGTCGTAGTGAGCAGATCGGCGGTTTGGGAAGAAGGGGAGAGATGGTGGCGGGGATGAGGAGTAGTAGTAGTATTTTGGCTAGGTGCCGGTGGAAAGTAGTGGTGGGGCGGAGTGCTATGCGAGCCTTGAGCATGGTGCCGGATTCGGCCAAGGCAACGCATCTGGGTGGCATTCCACGCCGAATCATCCTCACCACCGTGGGAGCCTTCGCTAAGCTTTATGCTACGGTTCTCAATTCCACACAGGTAGGTCTCTTTTTTGTTGCCCTCCTCCTTTTGCATCTCTTGCCATCCATCAATCTCGTTTAAAATTTTTTTTCCTTGTTTAGGGTCTGGATATGGTCTATGTAGGGTTTACTAGTTTCTCTTTTGTTTTTTGTTTTCACCATTGTGGCTCACAGTCTTTGTAGGCTACATAGGTCCTCTTGTAAGTGGTTGCTACAAATGTCACCAAGTGGATGCTACATGTCTGACATTCGACTCAATGCAGCTGAGGTTGTTTGTCAGCAGCAGCCATGCCTTCATTTCTTCTTGTCCTTCTTGTTCTAACACTCTAGGGTTTTTTGTAACCCTAAAATTGACTAAAGTTTTGCTCGAGGAATTGTATGCAAGAGCATCCCAGTTGTTTGTGGAGTATTTCTTGATTCTCATGAGATTTATTGTAGTTTTGTTGCTTAATGATCATGTTGTAAGCTTGTCTGGTGGAATGGAATGGTTGCAGGTGTATAACAAGGACATGCTGATGTCACTGGTGATGTCACGCTCCCCGGGTACACCTCTTGTGACTGTCAGTAATCATATGTCCACGTAAGTGTGCTGGTAATCCTTAGGTTTCAGGAGCAAGAAATGTGCTCTACTTCATTACTATTGACTGATAAGAGATCTCTTGTAATTTGATTTTCCCTCATTTCCATGTTCTCTCTTGCGCTATCCTTAAGATCAGTCATTTATCGGCCAGAATTTCTTTGTTACCTTCTCATTTTTCTTGTAGGTTGGATGACCCTTTGATGTGGGGTTTCCAAGGCTTCCCAATCTCAGACCCAAAGCTGTGCCGTTGGACATTGGCAGCCAGTGATATCTGCTTCACCAATCCCTTCTACTCATATTTCTTCCGCTTGGGTAGGTATGTGTATTAGGTACTTGCCAGTGTCATACTTTGTTCTCACTAATGTCTGTCAATTTGTTAAAACTGCTGTTTAATAAAATAGCAGATATTCAATGGTTCTAAATATCTGGGTGTATTATGTGCTTTAAAAGTGGCTCATGGCTGGCAAACCCTTGGAGTGGGACAGAAAGAAGCTCTTATCAAGAGCACTTACATACCCTATCCAAACCCCCAATTCAAGCTCTTGGGGTTAATTGTTTATTGTTCGGAGTTGAAAATTGTTCTGGGCATGCTTAAACATTTAACCTTAGTATATTAGAACCATTGTTTCCTAATTTTAAGAAATTTTTCCAATTCTGATTTATTTTACAATGTATGGAGGTGCAAGTACAGTGCAGGTTTGAGTATGTTGTGGGTTGCGATTGTAAGCAGGCAAATGCATACCTATAACTCGAGGGGAAGGTATTTACCAACCACATATGAGTGAGGCTCTTAACCGTATCAATGAAGGTGACTGGGTGAGCAGTTATGGGACCAACTTTACTGCCAGTATTTTTGTTTAGAAGATTTTGAGTAATTGGCTTGGGTTCAGTATGTGTAATCCAGCTGAAAATCATGATAACTTTGATTGTATGTGTGGCATGAAGTGGTACATTCCCCTATCTGATTGACTTGAAGATGGCATGCAGATTCACACATTTCCAGAAGGCAAGGTTTGCCAAGAGCCATCTCCCCTTCGGCGATTGAAATGGGGAACTGCTAGTCTGATTGCACGAGCTGCAGTTTCACCCATTGTCTTGCCCATTGCCCACAGTGGGTTTGAGAAGGTACAGAAATCTCTTGTCTCATCCTCTCTGTTTGACCCCTTTTTTAGAAGATTTTGTTACAATAGGAGGGCCAGGTCTATTCACTAAAGGATACAGCCAGTGTTAACATTGGTGTCTGTGTGCTTCACTCTAATTATGTTTGGTCTATTTCTTGGGACTCACATTCAGAGAAGATACCTCAAAAACTTGTTGCAGGTGTTACCTGAAAATTACTGGCATGGGCAGCGTCCACTTGTTCCGTTGTGGATGAAGCACATCAGTATTGTTGTTGGAGAACCGATTCAGTTTGATGTTCCAGGCTTGAAGCAAGCTGCCCATGACTGGGCCAGGGCTTCTGCAGGTCTTGATGACACCAATGGCAAACTATTTTTCTCCATGAGTGACAAGCTTGTAGGTCATGGCAGCACAATGAACAATCCTCACCCTCTGCCATTTGGGATAAGAAATAGTTCACATTGTCAACAGGCTGCTAAGACTTTTGATGGCGTGAGAAGTGGGCATCAAGAGGTGTCAGAGCCAGTGCTTGAAGAGGCTGCTTGGAGATGGATGTATACCCATATAACAGAGCGCATTTGGGTTGCACTACAAGACTTGGTTTGGAAGGCCAAGACTTTGAATGAATCGAGATGCAAAGAGCAGATACATTGATGTATATTTAATTTCAGATGCCTTTGAAAGTTTGACCACAGTGTGGCTTGATTTTTCACATCTCTCCAGACACATCACTGTTTACTCTCATGCTGCCCTAATCGCTGACATTTTGTACTAGGGTTTTATTCACGGACAATCTACTCTTATCCTCAAGGCCTCTGCATAGATAGTTCCTTTGGAAGGGGGGTTGTGATACCTTAGTATTCCTGTTAAGCAATTCTGAGGCAATTTGCTGTAGACACTTGTTTTCTAGGCCTTCTTTTGAGGTGGGCTAACCAAATATCAACCACATTTGAGATGCAGAGAACTCAACAGCACCTTATTGCAGCGGCCACTCAAATAGAGCAGGAGTTGACAAAGCACAATTTTCAGGCAGCTGGATTGCTAGCTTAACCTAACCCATTGACAATGTCTGCTTATGAACAGCTGCATTCTTTGAACTCTTTGAGGTTTTCAGTTTTCACTCTTGGAAAGTACTAGGATGCCAAGAACTGATCAACAGTTTCTCCTTTTTCAGATTCATTTTTCTTGGATTCAGTAAGGGTCTAATTTTCTGCAGGAAAAAAGAACAAAAGAAGCAAGATAAGGCTGCAAAAGCCCCTGAATGGCGTCAATTTAAGAGTAAAATTTGACTGGAGAATCTCAGAGAGTTACAGTTTCTCAAATTGGTCAGCTGATGATAAGAACGTGGACTCTGGTGCAACCTGTCAAAATTTCAGGATCCAATTGTAAGTCCTATTTTGGGCTTGGAGATACACATAATCAAGGAGAAAGTGGAGCACCCTGTCAATTCTTCAGATCCATTTTGTAAGTCCTATTTTGGGCTTGCAGACGGACATTCAAAGAGAGAGATAAATGAAAAAGGGAGGCAAATCTACCCCAGGTAAAACATAGAAAGGTTGGTGGGAGAGTAGGTAGGGAGATGAAACTTTAGGACGACAAAACGGAAGAATATGATGGAGCAAAGATGGAAGAGAGGAGGGAAACAAACAGTTACCCATTTCACTTAGCTGGACAAATAGGGTGCAAAGGGGTCCGGCAGCACAAAAAACTGAAAGTCAATTAGCCATGAAGTCTGACAAAGTGCATGTCTGAGGTAAACACAGCTCCTCCAACATGCTGAATCCAGTCTGTGGTGTCTTCCACCCTCCATTTGATCCCTCTACTAATGGTCCTACTATTTAACTCTGAACTTGAAACAAAAACCTATTATTTGGCACATTATTTCCCTTCACAATTAAGCCATGATTACAACAGAGAATGACATTTCCTCCTCCAGTAGGCCTTGACAATTGAATATGGTGATATCACATATTACACTGAATCTGTCAAATTACTATAAACACTGCATACTTTTTAAAAATAAAAATGGATGAAACCACAAAGTTTTACCACCTCACTGATAAATGCCATTAACCATGGCTCTGTCAAATTTAATTGGCATATTATTTATCCAGAAAATGTTGCACAATTGATGTATAAGGTATACACCTTATGATGGTATACACCTTATGATGTTGTGGATATTTCCAAATTGAAAATACCCATTCAAATGTGATGAACACTGAAGAGGTTACAGAGGGATAGGAACCAAGTGCTTCTAGCTAGTATTATCTAGATCCGAAGATACAGTTGAAGGCAATTGGAGTTGGAAAATTGCCATTACTCTGAGCAATAGTGACATAGGATGTATCGGCTTTCATTCATTTGTGGCAGTCTGCATGTGAGGAAGTAGGAAGTATGTAGCAGTAGCTCCAAGTAGGATCTGGAATGGATTCTGTTGCTGAAATCAATCTGACATGCAATGGGAAAAAAGTTGTAGTTGAACAATTCTTCTACATGTATACACCATCTATCTGGTTCAGAAGAAGAGTTCTGGACTCTTCTGGTCTTCATGTGTGGGGTGTGGACCCAAGAGCAGTTGAATGCCTCTCTTATTGCACAGAGAGAGAGAGAAAGAGAGAGAGAGAGACAGTTAAAGAAATTCACTACAACCCAAGTGCATAAACACTTTACTACCCCACCAAAAAGGGGGATCTTAGCCGAACAATCCTCATGCAGCATCACTTCAGTGTTGGTCTGGCTGGCATGACTTTTGAACATACCAGGCCCTGGTTCTGGTATGGGGCTTTGCTTTTCTTTTCATAAAGGCTGCTACTGGAATTGGGCACTTTTAAAAAACTTCCATACCATTCAGGTCTTGGTATTGGGTCCATAGACTGATTATTGGCTGCTATTAGGCACCTATCTGGTATATTTTGAATGTTGAGACTCCTGAAATTGGTGCAAGGGTGATATTACCTCAAGTCCCTACCAGGCTGGTACTGGTATAAGGCTGGTATTGCCTCAGCTCATACCAGAATCATAGGGTCGTTACCAGTGTTGATACCAGATGCAGGCCTATATACCAGACCGACACTCAATACCGAACCTTAAAGAAAAACAGTAGCTACTTGTGATTGAACAACATGTGAGCACTTACAATTCCAACACTGCAAAGTGAGTCAAAAGCATTTGGATGCTGCAATTCAAGCTTTTGGGTGCACAGCACAGCAAAATCTTCCAAACCATTTTTGGAGTTTGCTTTTCATAAAGTTAAACAATTATCTGTTTTTTAAAAATTAAATTTATTATTATTATTTTCTAGTTGTCAAATGTTTTAATTTCTTTGCCTGTGCTGAGTGTTCATGTAATGATAGTCTTGGAAATTGTCAGGGGAAGCCAAATGGGGTGGGCCAACATCTTGCAAAGCACCAACAAAAACTCTTTGTGCATGTCAGGAAGGAATATGGCTTGTGGGGTTTCCTTTGGAGACAAGACTCAATGTGCATCTAGTAGATAAATTGGTAAATTGACAGATGATGTTGCTTGGTGTTGGGTTGACTACAATATGATAAAATCTAGACATGAGGGAGGTCAGCATTTCAACTTTTGATAGAGTTGCCTTATTGAACTTCAGATTCGTTCACACCTAAGGTTAGTCTATCTTTGTAATAGGCCCTAATGGATGATTATGTTAATGTGCCAAAACTTTTCACACTAGTATCTAGTTCCATATCTTACGATCGTAGCTGTAACACTAACATTGTTCACATAATGTACTTACCTTCTATGGACACTTGCATGTACCTACCTCCTCCCCGCCTCCTCCGTATTGATGTTCATGATCATTCTTGGTGGTGGTGATTTTTCACATGTGTATGTAATTATGCATAAATATTTCGGTAAAAAATCAGAAATGCTAAAAATGAATACATAAATTTTTAGATACAACTTAAACATGTTTTCCTGCATGAAAATTTCTTACACATTTTGCCGACACTTGGGGCTACAAATTCTAAACCTAGTGAATATAAAAAATCAACCAAATGAAAAAAAAAAAAAAATTCATTTTCTTTGTCACCCTTTCAGAATAGACTTTATAGCTTTCAAAATTCTTATATCATATATTATTTAATCAAATGCATTATATGAACATTGCCAAACATAGATGTATGCATTATTTATCCATGAAAGAAACTTGAAATCAATTGTATTGTTTAATACATTCCTTTTGATTCCTTTAAGATGAAAATGACAATTGAAACAAGGTATTAGATTATTTAAAACGACTCAAAAGGACATCTAAATGTATCCAATCTATTCTTGGATTTTTATATGAGATTAACATGACATTGTTCTAGTTATAGTCATATACTAATCCATTATAATCATAAAATAGTAAATGTAATAAAAATCCAAAATAGTCCTTTGTAATCATTTTTTCATTAGACCATCCTTTTAGGTACCTTGATTGTGAATATGCCCTAACATTTTGTTGGGATGTTGAGGACCATGAATGATGTGAAGGTGTTGCATCTTTGTTCCATTTAGTAGAAGGTTACATGGGAAGAATTGTTCAATGAGCAAAATTGGCATGAAGGCATCGACCCATATTTGATTAGGGATAAGGGATATCCTTTGCTTCCGTGGTTGATGGTACCACACAAGCAAACTAGTGAAAGGCACTATGTTTTGCAAACTTTATTCAATAAAAAACTTTCTTGAGCAAGAGTTTTAGTTGATAACAACTTCAAGAATATTTTGAAAAAAACCTTTAGTGAATTGGTGATGAAATCTAACTTAAATGTGCTTATCCTACTTGATGTTGGATGTTGTTGTATCTTACATAACATGATTTTGAATGGGAAGGATGCAAACATTGATGAACTAATGGTTCAATTAAAAGTTAAGAATTTGGGATAAAATAAACATGGGGGATGAAACCAAATTTTGATGATTAAACAATTGATTAGGGAAGTGAGCCTACCTTGCAGAGAGGGAAAATTTCAAAAGTCACCCAAAGAATTACATTGGAGCACTACTTGAGAGACTAGAAACCACAAAATTATAGACATTGAAAGTATGTCTACAACTATATTTCCACTAATGTTTAACTTTGACATGGTGCACATTACATTAGAATTAGAAAAGGAAATTGATACATGAACATTAAAGCAAATTTATGAATTGAAAGTTTGAATGTCAAAACAAGTTTTTGAGTTTGAATGCCAAATTGATTTTGATTTCTGAATGTCCAAAATTTTTTAGGAATGAACTTGTTTCTAGTGACTTGACTTCTTCATTTTGCATCCATTTCCTCCTCATCATTTGAAGATTCAAGTAAGGTAATTGGTGGATGCATGAGTGTCTGATCTATGATGATTGCATGGCACATAGTCGTGCTTAGGTTTGAAAGAGTAGTCACCAAGCTTTTACTCATTCAATTCACCTTCTTCTTTTGTGTTTTATGTTCCTCGAAGGTATGGTTATGTCTAGCAAGTTACATAACACTGATCTTCTCCATTGCTTCCACAAGAATTTTGTTATTTCTATTTGTAGAATTGATGATAAGAGAAAAAAGATTATTTCGTTTCTTCTTAATTATAGTTTTGCCATGTGTAAGTGTTGTAGGAGAATCGAGAAGATTGACCATAGGAGGTTGGTGGCTATTGCTTGGTAATAATTTTGTGTTTTTTTGAGACAAATCCATAACACTTGGATTTCTTAGCACCCCAGGAACATTTGGAATTGGTTGATCTTGAGAGTCATTTGCATTCCTTTGCGATTTAAAATCTTTTATCTCATCTTGTGTCTCTTGTGTAACCCTAAACTTGTGTAATTGTTGGTCAACAAATTTTGTCACCATCAATATTGATGTCTTTAGAGTGCAACGGAGTAGTCACACTGCTTTCCCCTTGAAATAACTCAATTTGATCATAAATTTTTTGGTTGAATTAACGAGGTAAATGATACCTTTCCTTCTCTTTAGACACCAAATCCAAAAACAAGTATGGTTTCGAATCCCTTTGTGATAATCAAAAATCTTTTTGTAATTAGAATTGAAGGAGTTCCATTTATCTTTGCACATTGTTCCATTTTGTGGAAACTTGCTTTTGGTCCCTGTTTGTAGATCTTTAGCAATCTTCTCCCATCATTGTGTAGCAACATATAGGAATCATTTGTGCTCATGGATCAACAAGCTCCTTCATGGTTGTGTGTTTTGCATGTTTATAGGAAACATTTCCGTATGTTCCTAGTTACCATGTCTTTGTTGAGGATTTGTAGATCATTGGCACTCCAACTTGCTCTACTGCCACTTCGACCTTTACCTCAACCGCTTGCTACCGTACTACCACTCAATTGTGTTTTTGCTTGAGCATTAGTTTGAAAACTTGCTATCAAAAATTATGAAGTTATTGTTGGCACTTGCCAATTTGCTATTCTTGAATATGCTTTTGAATGTTCTTTTGATGCCATCATTCAAAGACCCTACAACTTCTACATGCTTCTTCAAGCTTCAATGCAACATAGCTCTATGCTTCAAGATTGGGCAAAGTAGTGCTTCTACCTTGCTTCTTCAAAGTTTGACAAAGCTTGCCTCTTCAAGATTTGGTGGAACATCGGGTTCATGGTGTTGCAATGCTAGTTTACCACCCTATTTATCAAATTGTTAGTTTAGCCATGTTGATAGGGTTATGAACAAGAGAGAATCTAGGATTTTGAAAGATTTTTACTTTTATGTTTATGTCTTAACATTATCACATTTTGATAATTAGGTTGTTAGTGTGCTAGACATAAGCAATCCATGTCATCTAATTGCCAATAGACCTTGCTATGTATGAACATTATTATTTTAAAAATGATTTACCAACTCTGTTATCAGTTGGTGTGAATGAACCTTTAGTGAATTTAAAATTTGCATGTTGTTTACATGTGGCCCATGCAAAAGACATATTGCAAAGTGCAAGAAGCTTTTAACACATGAGGGGTGCACAAATCCAAACATTTAATTAATACATGTTCAACCTTGCAACCTCTTTTTCATACTAAGAAACAAGGTTCTAGCACATTACTTGATGAATGGATTGGTGGTCTTTACTAAATTTTGACATGTCCAAATTAATATAAGCTCCATGTAATTTTGGGAGTATAAAAAATGGTTTGTAAAATGCTAAATGTTAAATTCTTTCAAGATCGATATATCCCCACCCCACAAAACACACATAATGCCCATAATGCAAATATCACCCAATATTGTAATTCTTTTGTGATTCCATTATGCCTTTCTTCAATCCCTTTTCATTAGAAATAGGACAAGAGAAAATAATCAAAGTGGATCAAAGTAGACAAAATAAGGTATATCATGGAACTAATCAAAGTGCCAAGACAAAAAAGCTTGGCAAACTGAGTTTGCCTTCACACAATGGATTGTTAGTTTTGCACGTATGTTGGGGTAAGGGGGGAAAAAGAAGGCCATAAAAAATAATAGGCTACTCAATAAAGGGATTTAACAATTGAGGGCACTTAATAGGTCTATGGCATTGTTGTGGAGGTATCTATATATTAAGGAAGGTAGATACCAAACCATGGTGCCCCATGTTGTGCTCATGACACCATTGAAAAGCTTTTGACAAACATGAGTGGATCGAGGTGTTTTGATAATGTTTAGACTTACGATGTAAGAGTTATTGAATTTTGTATAATTTTTTCATTCATAATTCAATAAAATACAAATTAATTTTTTAAAGGAAGTTGAAGCAAGATCATGGTAATGCTAGAAAGCCCAAGTGTTGAGTGGAATTTCTTGGAGGTGATTTTGTAACCTTTAGACCTAAGGTGGGGGAGCTATTGAATTTTGAATAATTTTTTTCTTGGAAAATTAATTAAAATTTGAAACTTTTTTTCACAATTGAGCTTTATCATTAGGGTTCTATTCACATTTTGAACAATTACATAATCATGTTCACATTTGGGCAAATTGCCAAGGCCACACTAGAATATGCCTTTGTTTACTAAGGAAGGTAAATTGTTTCTTTTGTTTGTCATGTGAAATCTCCCAAACTACATTTGGCCCCAACATTGTGCTCTTGGTATTGTTGGAAAGCCCTTATGAGTAAGGGTGCATTGAGTTGGTTTTGTGACTTATCAACCTTGATTGTAGTTTGCACAACTTGCCACTCCAAGTCCTAGTTATAACAAGTTGTCTTTCTTCCCCTAGATTGATCCATCAACTCGTATTTGTCTTGCTTGTAATTAGTATATATATTCATATATCTATAGCTACACCAATTGAAAATTATTTTTTTGCAATTTAAAAATATACAATACATTCTTGGAAATACCACATTTTCAAACACCATGAATAAGTTGGGCAATAGGAATATCTCCACAACCACAAATCTAAATATATTGATCATTGACAATGGCCATTGGCCATGTGCTTAATAGCACTTGGACATCTATATAACATATTTATGTGTATGCATCATCAATACACAAAGCTTGGGACGAAGGCATTGATCCCACTATTCTCAAAGATGTAATAACAAAAAATATTTTTTCTAATTGCTCATTTATTGCTTTCAACGATGTGACAATAAAAAAACTATATTTTCAAATTTCTCAAGTCTCTCTATGTTCATAACATTAAGAAATGCACCCTATGACAAAAGTAGTGTTCCCAAAGATATTCTAACAAAAGTTACACATTCAAATTCTTCATTCTTTGTCACAACAAAATTAGTTTCATTCTTCATTATTGACTTCTTGCCTCCATTATTCTTCCTTGAGCATTCATGTGACCATTGTCCAATTTTTCCACTTGAGTTGCATTTGGTCTTGGATTTCAAATCTTCAATGTAGGGTGAATGCAAGCTATAGTGGTTCATGTTTGGTGTGATAATGGCAATTTTTATAGGGTGCTTTGTGTTTAAATGCTTATGGTGAATAATTGAATTTTAAGTACATTAAATGATGATTCACTCTAAATTAACAATTTGATTATGAAGACATTTACACAATTATTTTTTGAGAATAACCATTCACTATTAATAGTGAACTTTTGAAGTAAAAAATATGGATTGGTCGATTAGCTGGATTGTTAAGAAATTTAAAAATTCATATTAAATTTCAATCTAAATTGTTTATAAGGACTAAGAATGGGTTGAAGAATGAAATGATAAATTTAAATGTGGAATCTCTTTTTGTGAAACCTTAACCAAATGGTAGTTATGAACTTTTGAAGGGTTAGAGTTGAACTTTATTGTGAGGAATAATGGCACACCTTCACCATTAAGATATGCACTCACATAAAAATCGGTTGGAAGTGGAACTACTATGTAGTTGTAGTCTAACAAGTAAGTGGTTCAAAGAAGTAATGAGTTCACTAATGATCTAACGCGTTGTGTCCAAGTTGAAGATACAAAGATAGGGTGAGAGA